>JAABUT010000786.1_pt1 | contig 43447 bp, 38 predicted proteins | sample 5559281 | NCBI WGS metagenome assembly JAABUT01 (sample SAMN10711880, study PRJNA513359) | rock metagenome | isolation source: Antarctica rocks | place: Antarctica: Victoria Land, Ricker Hills nord | collected 2016-01-04
GGCGATAGGGACGCAAAACGCTCGCCAAGGCTTTCAATGTCACTCATGCACTCCAAATAAACGAGCCATCCCCCATAGTGAATCCCGGTTCACCATTCGATTCGTTTATTTCCTGACAAGCCCTAACCTCGCTCGCTTCGCGGCGCTCCCCTTCGCGGCCGATCGCTGTCTGACCTCGACGGCATGGCGACGCAGGCGTTCGCCCGGGGGGGCCTGACCGGTGCTGGGCGGCTCCGGCATGTCGAGCGGCAGCACCAGGCAGTAGCTCTGGGTGGGGAGCACGCCGGACCAGGCCTCGATCATCTCCTTGAACGACGACCCCACGGCCCGGATGTTGCGGTCGAGGTCGTAGAGCCCGAGCGCGTTGACGGTGCCGTTGTCCTCGCGCAAGGCCGTGTCCCAATCGACCTGATCGGTCAGCGAGTACCAGGTGAAGCCGACGATCGGGATGCCGTCGTTGCGCAGGCGCAGCACGTTGGCCCATTCCTTCCACAACCAGTCGACGGCCTCGGTGCCTTTCGGTCCTTCGGTGAAGTTCGTCTCGGTGTGCATGACGGGAAGATGATAGCGGCCGTGATACTGCCGCGTGATTTCGGAATAGCCGAAGACCTCGCCGGACGGCGTCGTGCCGCCGTCCTCCGTCACCCGATGCTCGTTGGTCACGTAATAGTCGGTCCCCATCACGCAGTGATGGCGCACGTGATGATCGAGAAAGAATTGATACTCGTCCCGGGTCATGCCGTTGTCGAGCAGGAACTCATACATCCCGCTGTCGACGCGAAAGCCGTAATTGAGATCGAGCGACAGGAACCGCTGTGCGTTCATGGTCTCCGCGGGCCGGATCGCGGCTGGATTATTGGCATGGTAATATTCGGATGACTCGCTTTGAATGAAGATCGCGTCCGGCCGCTCCGCCAGGATGGCGTGCATGGCCAGCACATTGGCTTTGACGATGGTCTTCAGCGCCGTGACATAGGCCTGGTCGGAGCGTAGCTGCTCGTTCCACCAGCCGTAGCGGGCGGAAAAAGTCGCGCAGACATACATCTCGTTGACCGGAGTATAGAGTTGCACCCAAGGAAACCGTCTTGCGAAAGCGGCTGCATACCGGGCGAAGAGAAGGGGAAAGTCGGTGTTCTGGAAATTGCCGATCCAGTCCGGCACGCCGAAGTGGCAGAGGTCGACGATCGGCATGATGGCCCGACGCCGCAGTTCGGCGAAGACCGCATCGCTGAATGCCCAGTCGTAGCGGCCGTCGCCGAGCCACGTGCGATGCAGCGGGGGCCCATACCGAAGGAACTTGATGCCCATCTCGGACACACATTCGAAGTCACGTTCCCATTGCCGATAATGCCCGCATTTCTCGAGCTCATCCACGCGGCACGTGCCACCCTTGATGGTCGGATTGCTGTTCTCGATCCCCGTCGTGAACATGAAACTCGATGACATGGGCAGGCACCCTCAGGTCGAAGCGGCACGAGGCACCCAAGCGTCCGTCGCTCGAGGGTTCGTCAGCCGCGCAGGCTAACCGGAGATCGCGGACATCGGTTCGACGGTCCGCAGAACTGACCGGTGCGCCGGCCGTGGCCTCCTCCAGGGTTACGGGTCGGAAGGCCGAGGGTTACCGGACGAAAGCTCTCGGGATCGATCAGGCCCGGTCGTGCCGCTGTCCGGTCGGAAGCAGCGGGCTCGTCGCCCGCAGCGGCGCCCGATGGCCCGGGCGGCGATGTCGTCTTGAGCTTCGCCTTCCGGTGAGTCCCGACGGAGTTTGAGCGCGTGCACAGCGGCGGGACACCAGTGGCGTCGCTGGAGGGACCGGCCCGGGAAGGGGGCCATCATCCCGGCGGTTCGGATGGCGCCCCAAACTTGCTTCGGCGAGATCTACGGGCGCCGGCCATCAGCCCTTGGCGATCAGCGCCCGCCGGTGCTCGACCAGACTGGCCGTCGAGCCGTCGAGCCCGTCGGTCGGGGCCGCGGCATCCGACACGATCGGGGCGAGCTTGTTGGCGAGTTCCTTGCCGAGTTCGACGCCCCATTGGTCGAAGGGGTTGGTGTCCCAGATCGCCGCCATGGTGAAGACGCGGTGCTCGTAGAGCGCGATGAGCCGGCCCAGCATGCGGGGATCGAGCTTGCGGTACATGAAGGTCGAGGTCGGCCGGTTACCGTCGAACTGCTTGTGGGGGGCCAACGCCGCAATGGCGTCGGGCGCCATGCCGCCCTTCTCCAGCTGTGTCTTCACCTCGTCCGCCGTGCGGCCCACCATCAAGGCTTGCGATTGCGCCAGGCAATTGGCGACCAGAAGTTCATGGTGCTTCAGGTCGGCGTCGGTCGGCTCGGCCGCCACCAGGAAATCGATCGGCACGACTTCGGTGCCCTGGTGCAGCAGCTGGAAGAAGGCGTGCTGGCCGTTGGTGCCGGGCTCGCCCCAGACCACGGGACCGGTGGATTCGTGGACCCGCGTGCCGTCGATGTGGACATGCTTGCCGTTGCTCTCCATGTCGAGCTGCTGGAGATAGGCCGGGAAGCGTCCGAGCCTCTGGTCGTAGGGGATCACGGCCTGGGTCGCGAAGCCCCAGGCGTTGCGGTAGAGCACGCCGATGAGCCCCATCAGGATCGGGATGTTCTGTTCGAGCGGCGCCTCGCGGAAATGCGTGTCGATCTCGTGGCCGCCGCTCAGGAAGGCGTCGAAGGCCTCGGGCCCGATCTGGATGACGACCGAGAGGCCGATGCTGGACCAGATCGAGTAGCGGCCGCCGACCCAGTCCTTGAAGCCGAACACGCGGTCGGGCGGGATGCCGAACTTGCCGACGAGGTCGAGGTTGGTCGACACGGCCGCGAAATGCTTCTCCACCGCCGCGTCGCCCAGCCCCGCCGCCAGCCAGGCGCGGGCCGAGCCGGCGTTGGTCATGGTTTCCTGGGTCGTGAAGGTCTTGGACGACACCACGAAGAGAGTCGTGGCCGGATCGAGCGGCTTCAGTGTGTCGCCGATGTCGGCGCCGTCGACGTTGGAGACGTAATGAGTGCGGATCCGCGGGTGGCCGAAGGGCGCCAGCGCCCGGGCCGCCATGGCGGGGCCGAGGTCCGATCCGCCGATCCCGATATTGACCACGTCGGTGAACGCCTGTCCGGTGGCGCCCCGGGTGGCGCCGTCGCGGATACCGCGCGCGAACTCCGCCACCTTGGCCCTGACGGCCAGGACGTTCGGCATGACGTCCCGGCCGTCGACCAGAACCGGCGTGCCCGCCATGTTGCGCAAAGCGGTATGGAGCGCCGCGCGATGCTCGGTCGGGTTGACGATGCCGCCCGCGAACATGCGGTCGCGCTTCTCCTCGAGGCCCTGCGCCCGCGCGAGCGCGAACAGCGCCCTCAGTACGTCGTCGTCGACGCGGTGCTTCGAATAGTCGAACACGAGGTCGCCGAGTGCCACGTGGCGGCGCTCGAACCGCTGCGAGTCGGCGGCGAACAGGTCCTTCAAGGTCTTGCCGGCCATCCGGTCCTTGGCGGCGCGAAGGCCCGCGAACTTGGTGTCGTCCTTGTCCTGCGCCATGGTGATCCTCGTCGAAGCGGCCGGCGGGCCGGGGTGCATCTTTGGAAAGAGGGGATGCGACACTATTAACAGATGCGGGCGGGAAAAGTGGCCCGCGGCCCGAGCCCGGCTCGCAGGACTGCCGCCGCGTCCTCTCGACGGTCCTGTCTCTTCCGTGCAGGACCATATGGTTCCGCAGCCGATGGGCTTCGGCCCGCGACCCCGTGACCGACCGACCAGGACCTTCATGCCTCCGCCGCTTCTGCAAATGTCCGACATCCGCTACACCCTGGGCGGTAAGCCGCTGCTCGACGGGGTGGACCTCCAGGTCGGGCGCGGCGACCGGATCTGCCTCGTCGGCCGCAACGGCTCCGGCAAGTCCACGGTGATGCGGATCGCCGAAGGCCTCCTCCAGGCCGACGGCGGCAAGCGCTTCCTGCAGCCCGATGCGACGCTTCGGGTGCTGCCGCAGGAGCCGGACCTCTCCGGCTACACCGACGTGCTGTCCTATGTGGAGGCCGGACTCGGGCCGCTCGACAACCCCTATCGTGCCAGGAGCCTGCTCGACGATCTGGGCCTCACGGGCGACGAGAAGCCGGCGCATCTGTCGGGGGGCGAATTGCGTCGCGCGGCGCTGGCCCGCGTGCTGGCGCCCGAGCCCGACATCCTGCTGCTCGACGAGCCCACCAACCACCTCGACCTGCCCGCCATCGAATGGCTGGAAAAGGAACTGGCGTCGCTGCGCTCGGCCCTCGTGCTGATCAGCCACGACCGGCGCTTCCTCACCAACCTGTCGCGGGCCACGGTCTGGCTCGACCGCGGACGCACGCGGCGCATCGAGCAGGGCTTCGGCGCCTTCGAGGCCTGGCGCGACGAGGCGCTGGAGCAGGAGGAACTCGACCGCCACAAGCTGGACCGCAAGATCGCCGCCGAAGAGGACTGGGTGCGCTACGGCGTGACCGGCCGGCGCAAGCGCAACGTGCGCCGCATGGCCGACCTCGGGGCGCTTCGCCAGGCCCGGCGGGACGAGACCCGGGCGGTCGGGCTCGTCCGCATGCAGGTTTCGGAGGGCCGGACCTCGGGCAAGCTCGTGGTCGAGGCCGAAGGCGTATGGAAGAGCTTCGGCGAGCGCGACATCGTCCGGGATTTCTCGACCCGGATCCTGCGCGGCGACCGGCTCGGCATCGTCGGGCCGAACGGCGCCGGCAAGACCACGCTGCTGAACCTGCTGACCGGCCGGGCCGCGCCCGACGCGGGCGACGTCAAGCTCGGCAGCACCGTCGAACTCGCAACGCTCGACCAGGCGCGTTCCAGCCTGAAACCCGAGACCACGCTCAGCGACGCGCTCACGGGCGGCGGTTCCGACCAGGTGATCGTCAACGGCGCCAGCAAGCACGTGATCGGCTACATGCGGGATTTCCTGTTCGGCCCCGAGCAGGCCCGCACGCCGCTGTCGCGCCTGTCGGGCGGCGAGCGCGGCCGGCTGATGCTGGCCCGCGCCCTGTCGCTGCCCTCGAACCTGCTCGTGCTCGACGAACCCACCAACGACCTCGACCTCGAGACCCTCGACCTGCTTCAGGACATGCTGGCCGACTATCCCGGCACGGTCGTCGTGGTGAGCCACGACCGCGACTTCCTCGACCGCGTCGCGACCTCGGTGGTCAACGCGGAAGGGCAGGGGCGTTGGACCGAATATGCGGGCGGCTATTCCGACATGGTAGCGCAACGCGGCACGGGCGTCACGGCGCGGATCGGGGACGGCACCCCTCCCGCAAGGAGGGACGGCACCCCTCCCGCAGGCGCCGCGCCACAAAGCGCCGTGCCGCCCCCCATCGCCCCACCAGATGCCCGAAGGAAGCTGAGCTTCAAGGAGAAGCACGCCCTCGACACGCTGCCGTCCCGCATGGGCGAGATGCGGATCGGCAGGAGCAAGCTGCAGGCAGCGCTCGACGACCCCGGGCTCTACACCCGCGATCCGGCGCGCTTCGCCAGGCTTTCGGCGTCGTTGGCCGACACCGAAGCCATGCTCACGGCCGCCGAGGAGGAATGGCTCATGCTCGAGATGCGGCGTGAAGAGATCGGGGGGTGAACATTCGAACCCTGCCCGGCCTGAACTCTGCACCCGTTCCGCTCCGTTGAACGAGAGTTTGGGCAAAGGCGAGGCCGCGTCGCGGCCGTGAACCGAAATCCGTGGTCGAGCATTGGCTTGCCGCACGAGGGTCGACACATGCACGAACCGATTTCGAGAGCGCCGTCCGGCTCGGCCTGGACCACGGCCGCGGTGCTGGGCTTCGCGCTGGTCGGCGTCCTCAAACGTCCGCAGCCAGCGCCGGGACAGGCGCTGTCGGGTCCCCGGGACGACCGCGGTGCAGGTTCGACCGCCGGTGCAGCCGACGCCGGACCGGGCACCGATGGCGAGCCGACGAAACATCCACCCGGCTTCATGGGCATCGCTCGTGCGGTCTTCGACCGCTTCGGCAACGACAATATCAGCCTCGTGGCGGCGGGGGTCGCATTCTACGTCATGCTGTCGATCTTCCCGGCCCTGGCCGCCATGGTGTCGCTCTATGCGCTCGTCGGCAATCCGAACGATGTCGCCGGCCGCATCTCGGAATACGGCTACCTGCTGCCGCCCGAGGCCTTGAAGCTGATCACCGACGGTCTGCATAATTTCGCCAAGACCGCCGGGTCGACGCTGTCCTGGGCGCTGGCCACCAGCCTGCTCCTGGCGCTGTGGAGCGCGCGCGCCGGCATCGCCTCCGTGATGACCGGACTCAATATCGCATACGAGGAGACGGAGAAGCGCTCCTTCATCGTGCAGACCTTGGTGGCTCTGGCCCTCACGGTCGGAGCGGTGCTGTTCGCCGTCGTCGTCATCTTCGCGGTGGCGGTGATCCCGATCGTGATGAAGTTCCTTTATCTCGACGCCGTCTCTGCGTTCCTCATCCAACTCGCGCGCTGGCCCATCCTGGCCGTGCTGGTGGCGATGGGGTTTGCGGTGATCTACCGCTATGGACCATCGCGGAAGACGGCGAGCTGGCGCTGGATCAGCTGGGGCTCGGCTATCGGAACGGTGTTGTGGCTGGTCGGTTCCGTGATCTTCTCGATCTACGTCAGCAAGTTCGGTTCCTATGACGCCACCTATGGGGCGCTCGGCGCCGTGGTGGTCCTCCTGCTCTGGCTCTGGGTCAGCGCCCTCGTGCTACTCGTCGGCGCCGAGATCGACGGGGAACTCGATCAGCGCGCCTCGAAGACCGGCTCGCCGCTGGCGGCCGTGCCGACGGGCGCGCCGCGCAAGAGCTGACGATCGTCCTCAGTCCAGAGGCGCGACGGGAACGTCTCCGGCCGAGGACGATGGCGCAGACGGTTCCGCCGTCACGGCGGCGGGACCGGCCGAGGAGGCTGCCGCGGGCGCCGGAGCCGCGGGAGCGGGTGGGGCCGCGGGAGCGGGTGGGGCCGCGGGAGCGGGTGGAGCCGTGGGTGCCGTTATCGGAACCGGAGACGCCGCTGGTACGCGCGCCACAGCGGGCGTCACGAGCCGATGCGGCAGGGCGGGCCTGTGAAGGACGGACGGCACCGCGACCGGTCCCTCCGGCTCTGCACGGTGCAGGAGCGCGATCGGGCGCCATGCAGCCCGGACCACCGGCGGGTGCCGAAGGGCCGGTGTCGGCCGGATCATCGCAGCCGTCACCACGATGCTCGGCGCGGGCGCGGGTCGCGGCGCTGCCACAGGCCGCGGCGCCGCCAAGGGCCGCGGGGCCGCCAACGGCCGCGGGGCCGGTCGGATCGGCGCTGCCGATATCATCGCGACCGCAGACTCGGGCTTGGCCGCAACCGCCGGGATAGGCCACGTCGGCCGAACCTGGGCCGCCGCCTGGACCGGGGCCGGCGCGCTGTGGACGCGCGCGCGGGCGGCCTGGACCGGGGCCGGCGCGCTGTGGACGGGCGCGCGCGCCGCCTGAACCGCTGCCGGGGCGCTGCGGACGGGCATACGCGCGGCCTGGACCGGGGCCGTCTGGCGGTACCCCCATGCCCCGCGCTGGAACCGGGCCGGCTGCTCGTCCGCGATATCGCGCCGGCGTTGCCCGATTACTGCCCAGCGCCGCCATGCGTTGAACCGCCGCCACTGGGCGACGCGCCGCCACCACATGGGGCGCTGCCACCAACCGAACCGCGGTGGGCCGAACCCGGAGCCGCCCCAGTAGGGCCGCCCCTCTGGGACGAACTGGACGAACCGCCTCTGCATCATTGGACCGGCCCAGGGCCCGCAGGGTCCGAAGCAGGGCCGGCCCTCCATGGGGCCATTCCACTGCGCGCTCGACGGCAACGTCGAGGTCAGGACCAGCGGCAACACGAGCGCAAAACGAAAACGGCACATGATGATACCTCGTCGGCATCCCCCATCGTGACTCTTGCTACCCGACCAGGAGATGAACGAGGCCTCGGCATCGGTGTTTGTGGCACGACCGTTGCGCCCCATGACCAACGCGCCGACGCCGTCGGGAGTTGCGATGCAAGCCGCAGGTTCGGGCCGAAGCCCCTGGACCGTTCTCCTCGGCCCGGATCGGCGCGGGCTTGCCCCGCGACGCCGCTTGGCGGAGAAGGAGACGTTGGCCGAGCCTTGCCGGCCCGGCCGCGCCAGCCGTCGAGGAACCGAGGGCGGATAGGGTCGAGGAACGCATGGCCACTTTCACGGTTCACGTGCCGCCCGGCGTCGGGGACGGCGCCGCGCGGGCCGACCGCACAGTCTTTGTGCGCGAGGGCTTTTGCCTAGCGGCTTTCTTGTTCGGCCCTGTCTTTCTCATTTATCGACGTCTGTGGCTCGCCACATGCGCCTGGGTCATCGCGGCTGCGGCGCTGGGATTCCTGTCTCACGCGCTCGATCTCCCGGGATCGGCGGGAGCGCTGCTGTTCCTCGTCCTCGCTGTGCTCACGGGACTCGAAGCCGGTGAGGCCCGGCGCAGGGCGCTCGGACGGCGCGGTTATATCGCGGCCGCGGTGCTGGCCGGCGTGACGCGGGAAGGCGGCGAGAAGCTGTTCTTCGGCCGTTCTGCGACCGCGACGCGTCCCGATATCCCGGCTGCGTCCGCGCCGCGACGGCCGATACCGCCCGCGACCGGGCGTCCCGCCGTGACCGGGCTGTTCCCCATGCCGGGCGACGGAGTTCCCGAGAGCCGGCCGTGAGCAGGGTCCGCATGCGGACCGTGCTCGTCGACTACGGATCCGGCAATCTTCATTCCGCCGCCAAGGCCTTCGAGCGCGCCGCTCGTGACTCCGAGATCGACGTCGCGGTCGAGGTCACGTCGGACCCAGAGCAGGTCAGGAGCGCCGACCGCATCGTCTTGCCAGGGGTCGGCGCCTTCGCGGACTGCCGTCGAGGCCTGGACGCGGTGCCGGGGCTCGCCAGCGCCTTGACCGAGGCCGTGGTTCACGCGGGACGGCCGTTTCTCGGCATCTGCGTCGGCATGCAGCTCATGGCGACGCGCGGGCTCGAACACGAGACGAGCTTCGGGCTCGACTGGATTCCCGGCGACGTGAGGGCGATCGAACCCCGCGACCCATCGCTCAAGATCCCCCACATGGGCTGGAATACGCTGCGGGTCCGCTCCATCCACCCGCTACTCGATGGCGTTCCCACCGGCGAGCACGGCCTTCACGCCTATTTCGTGCATGGCTACGCCCTGAAGCCGCTGGCCGACAGCGACGTGGTGGCGGTGACCGACTACGGCGGGCCCGTGACCGCCATCGTGGCGCGCCACAACATGGCCGGCACCCAGTTCCATCCCGAGAAAAGCCAGAAGCTCGGCCTGGCCCTCATCGGCAATTTCCTGCGATGGCAGCCGTGATCCTGTTTCCCGCCATCGACCTCAAGGACGGCGAATGCGTCCGCCTCGTCCATGGCGAGATGGGGTCCGCCACCGTGTTCAACCCCGATCCCGCGGCCCAGGCCGAGACCTTCGAGCGCCAGGGCTTCGAATACCTCCACCTCGTCGATCTCGACGGCGCCTTCGCGGGCAGGCCGCTCAACATCGAGGCCGTGGAGGGCATCCTGGATCGCGTCACCGTGCCGGTGCAACTCGGCGGCGGCATCCGCGACCTGCGCACGGTGGACCGATGGCTGTCGCGCGGCGTGCGGAGGGTGATCCTCGGAACGGCCGCCGTCAAGGACCCCGGGCTCGTGCGCGAGGCCGCGCGGCTGTTCCCGGGGCAGGTCGCGGTCGGCATCGACGCGCGCCACGGCCTCGTGGCGGTGGAAGGGTGGGCCAAGACCGTCAACGTCACCGCGGTCGAGCTCGGGCGTCGCTTCGAGGATGCGGGCGTCGCCGCCATCGTCATGACCGATATCGGCCGCGACGGGGCCATGAAGGGGCTGAACCTCGCCGGCACTCTCGCGCTGGCCGACGCCGTGCACCTGCCGGTCATCGCCTCGGGCGGCCTCGCGTCGCTGGCCGACGTGTCTCGCCTGCTCGAGCCCGACTGCGCGAAGCTCGCCGGCGCCGTCACGGGCCGGGCGCTTTACGACGGCCGCCTCGACCCCGCCCAGGCGCTGGCGATGCTCCACGGGGCGCGGGAGCAAACCGCGTACGACGAAGCTGGGTCGGATCCGACGTGAGCTTGCAGAAGGTCATCCGCAGCGTCACGTCCCGCGCCGGCGTCGTGCGGGTTCGCAATGCGTTCAACCCCATCCTGTGGGGTTGTGGCGTGGCGACGCCGGTGTGTTTCCTGTTCGCGGGCGTCCTCGGTACCGACCCAATCCTACGCTACGGTTTTGCGGCGCTCGGCGGTCTTCCTGTTCTGACGTTGGTGGGCGCCTACATATATTTCATGTTGCGCGATCCGGATCGCCTGCAGTCCGAGGAATTCGTCCTGAGGCAACAGGAACTCACGGTCACCGAGCGAAAAGGTTTGCCGACCGTCACCCACGAGCCGCGAGATGTCGACGAAGCGGGCTCTGAGATCGTCTCGACCGAGGAGCGCCCATGAAAGCCTATCTTCTCGTCTTCGAAGCCGGTGAGGTCGACCGCAAGGTCGTCAAGGCCGTCATCGATACTCTGCCTGAGATTCAGAATTGGCATGCGTTCTTCGGCAATACGATGTGTCTTGCCGCGGATATCGGTGCAAAACGGCTCGCGAGGCGGATCAATGAAGCTCTGCCGCAACTGACCTACATCCTCACCGAGGTCCAGCCGGACCACAAGGGGGGACGCATACCGCGATCCGTCTTGTCGTTTCTGAATGAGCCGCAGCCCGTTCAGGCTGAAACGAGCTGATGCTGAAATCCCGCGTCATCCCCTGCCTCGACGTCAAGGACGGCCGCGTCGTCAAGGGCGTGAACTTCGTGGCGCTGCGCGACGCCGGCGACCCCGTCCAGTGCGCGCTCGCCTATGACGCGGCCGGTGCCGACGAGCTGTGCTTCCTGGACATCACGGCCAGCCACGAGGATCGCGGCATCCTGCTCGACGTGGTGCGCCGCACCGCGGAGGCCTGCTTCATGCCGCTCACGGTGGGGGGCGGCATCCGCACGGTCGAGGACATCCGGACCTTGCTGCTGGCCGGTGCCGACAAGGCCTCGATCATGTCGGCCGCCGTGCACGACCGCGACTTCGTAGCGCGTGCGGCCGAGAAATTCGGCCGCCAGTGCATCGTCGTGGCGGTCGACGCCAAGCGGGTCTCGGCCCAGGACGAGCCGCCCCGCTGGGAGGTGTTCACCCACGGTGGCCGGCGCCCGACCGGGCTCGACGCCATTGGCTATGCACGCGACGCGGCCGAGCGCGGTGCCGGCGAGATCTTGCTCACCTCCATGGACCGCGACGGCACGCGCAGCGGATTCGACATCGCGCTCACCCGCGCGGTGTCGGACGCCGTGTCGGTGCCGGTCATCGCGTCGGGCGGAGTCGGCTCGCTCGACCATCTCGTCGAGGGCGTGCGCGACGGCGGCGCCAGCGCCGTGCTGGCCGCCTCCATCTTCCACTTCGGGGAGCATACGATCGATGACGCCAAGCGGCATATGGCCGAGGCCGGACTCGCCGTGAGGCGCGACGCGTGACCGGCCCGAGCGTGCCCGCGACCCGCCCCGGCGGCGGCGACCGCCGCTTCACGCTGGGCGACCTCGAACGGCTCATCGGCGAGCGCGCCGGCGCCGTGGCCGACCAGTCCTACACGCGCTCGCTGCTCGACGCCGGGATGGGCCGCATCGCCAGGAAGTTCGGCGAGGAGGCCGTCGAGGCCGTGATCGCGGCGGTCGAGCGCGACAAGCCCCACCTGCTTTCCGAAGCGGCCGATGTGATCTACCATCTCCTGGTGATGCTCCACGCCTCCGGCCTGTCGCTCGACCAGGTGGTGGCGGAACTGGGGCGACGGACCCGTCGATCAGGACACGAGGAGAAAGCCTCGCGACCGCCTGGAACCTGAGATGCTCGACCTGCCCGCCTCGATCCCGCTCGGTCACGATGCCGTCCTGAACGCGGGTCTCGTCGGCTCGCCCTACCATCAGTTCACGCGCGACGGTTGGGCCGCGTTGCGGGCCGACACGCCGCTCACGCTGACGATGGACGACCTGCGCAAGCTGCGGGCCACCAACGATCCCATCGCGATCGACGAAGTCGTGGCCATCTATCTGCCGCTGTCGCGGCTCCTGGCGCTCTACGTCGCGGCCACGCAGGGCCTGTTCAAGGCGACGCAGCGCTTCCTCGGCGCCGGCGACGGAAAGGTCCCCTACATCATCGGCGTGGCGGGTTCCGTGGCGGTCGGCAAGTCCACCACGGCCCGGGTGCTGAAGGCGCTCATGTCGCGCTGGCCCAACACGCCCAAGGTCGAACTCGTCACGACCGACGGGTTCCTCCATCCCAACCGGGTGCTGGCCGAACAGAACCTGATGGAGCGCAAGGGCTTTCCGGAATCGTTCAACGGCGCGGCCCTGATCCAATTCCTGTCCGACGTGAAGGCCGGCAAGCGCAACGTCGCCGCCCCGGTCTATTCGCACCTGACCTACGACGTGCTGCCCGACGAACGCGTGCTGGTGGACCGACCCGACATCCTGATCGTCGAGGGCCTGAACGTCCTCATGCCCAACCGGTCGCAGAAGGACGGCCGCGACATCCTCTTCGTCTCCGACTTCTTCGACTTCTCGGTCTACCTCGACGCGGATGAAACCCTGCTCCAGGACTGGTACGTGTCGCGCTTCATGTCCCTGCGCGAGACGGCCTTCCGCGACCCCCTGTCCTACTTTCGCCGATATGCCGACATCGGCGCCGACGAGGCCGAGACGATCGCCAGGGGGATCTGGACGCGCATCAACCTGCGCAACCTCGTCGAGAACGTCCGACCGACGCGGGCGCGGGCGAGCCTCATCCTGCGCAAGGGCGCCAGCCACGAAATCGAGCGCGTGGCACTGCGCAAGCTGTGACGGCCGGCTCCGGCGGGGAAGGGCGAACCGCAGCGGCTCGGACCAGTGGACCACGGCCGGGCCGACGCTTCCGGGGCGACAATGACCCGGCCAGCATGCGAGGGTGCGGTCACACCCGGCAGTCCCCCTCCGCTCCACTCCCCAGCTCTCCACCTTGCCGCCCCCCCGTGAAGCGCCTATGAGGTCTCGCCGCAACGCGTGAGGTACGGCGGCAGGCGGCGGAGGCGGGCATGGGATCGGCCGGGCCGGACGACGGGGGGCGGAAGCCGCCGGACGCGCGCGCGGCCCGGAGCAAGCCCGACCGGCGCGCCGAGGCGCTGAGGGCCAACCTGAAGCGCCGCAAGGCCCAGACCAGGGCGCGCGACGAGGCTCAGCGCGACGCCTCACGGCCCGACATTGTCGGGCAGGACTGCTGAGTCACCCGGAACCGAGAGGGGCCGCGCCTCACCGCGCGCCACGAGCGAGGACACATGGATCGCATTCGCGTCGTCGGCGGGCGGCAGCTCAACGGCACCATCCGCATTTCAGGTGCCAAGAACGCGGCCCTGCCGCTGATGATCGCGAGCCTGCTGACCGACGAGACGCTGACGCTCGAGAACGTTCCGCGCCTCGCTGACGTCAATCTTCTGGTCCGCATCCTGGGCAACCACGGCGTCGACTACACGCTCAAGGGCAAGCGCCCCGGCGAGGAGGTCGTATCGGGCCAGACCGTGGATCTGCGGGCCGAGCGCATCGTCGACACCACGGCGCCCTACGACCTCGTGTCGCGCATGCGGGCCAGCTTCTGGGTGATCGCGCCGCTCCTCGCCCGCATGGGCGAATGCAAGGTGTCGCTGCCCGGGGGGTGCGCCATCGGCACGCGCCCCGTCGACCTCCTGCTGATGGTGCTGGAACGGCTCGGCGCCACGATCGACATCGAAGGCGGGTATGCTCTCGCCAAGGCCAAAAACGGGCTCAAGGGCGCCGAGATCGCGTTCCCCAAGGTCACGGTGGGCGGCACCCATACGGCCCTGATGGCGGCCGTGCTGGCGCGGGGACGCACCACGGTGCTGAATGCGGCTCGCGAGCCCGAGGTGGTCGATCTCGCCGAATGCCTGAACAAGATGGGGGCTCGCATCCGTGGAGCCGGCACCGGCACGATCGAGATCGAGGGCGTGGCGCACCTCGCAGGCGCCCGACATGCCGTGCTGCCCGACCGCATCGAAGCCGGTACCTACGCCATGGCGGTCGCCATGACGGGCGGCGACGTGCTGCTCGAAGGCGCCCGACCCGATCTCCTGGCCGGGGCGCTCGATGCGCTCCGGGAGTCCGGCGCCCAACTCGTGCCCACCAACGACGGGCTCAGGGTCAGCCGCAACGGCGCCGGGATCTCGCCGGTCGATATCTCGACGGCCCCTTTCCCCGGGTTTCCGACCGACCTCCAGGCGCAGTTCATGGCATTGATGACCCGGGCCGAGGGATCCTCCCGCATCACGGAGACGATCTTCGAGAACCGCTTCATGCATGTCGGCGAACTGACCCGGTTCGGCGCCCGCATCAGGCTCGACGGCGATGCCGCGATCGTTGAGGGCGTGCCCACGCTCAAGGGGGCGCCCGTCATGGCGACGGATCTGCGCGCGTCGGTTTCGCTGGTCATCGCGGCCCTGGCCGCACAAGGCGAGACCATCGTCAACCGCGTCTACCATCTCGACCGCGGCTTCGAGCACCTCGAGCACAAGCTCGGGCAGTGCGGCGCCGCGATCGAGCGCCTGTCGGCACACGGCTAGACCTCGGCCAGAGCTTATACCAAGCTGTGCCGAGTCTGACTCGTCAGTTACGGTTGCGTTGAAAGTGTGAATCGATGTGGCGAACGGATGGAGTTTGCGATGTCGGCACGTCGTCGTCGAGTTCCACACCCCCATAGAGCGCGACGTTGTTCTGGATCTTGCGGCCGCTGCCGACCTTGACCCTCGGGCCGACCATAACGTTCTGCCCGAGCACACAGCCCTCGCCGATCTCGACTTTGTTTCAGGACGTGGACGAAGTGCCAGATGCGCGTGCCGGTCCCGACTCTCGCGCCCGGGGCGACATGAGCAGGCGCGTGGATCCGCACCACCGGGAAACGGGGGTCGTCTCGCATGCCGTCGGAGGCTGCATCCGTCACGTGGCCGGGCCCGAACTATCTCGCACGAAGGGATGCCGCGCCCCACCCGACACCAGGGGGAGGGAACGGAACTCCGACACGACGCTGATGCACGGGCGAACGTCAGCGAGCCCGAAGCTCCTGCCCGCCAGGATTTCCTCGTAGCTCCGGGTGTGGAGATCGGTGAAGCCGTCGGAGAACTCGATATCCTCCCCGTCCACCGTGACGGCCCGGAAGGTCGTCTTGCGGTCCCTGACCTCGGGCGGCAGGTCGCCGCTGTCGACCGACAGGAACCAGCGGACGTCCGCCCTCTCGTAACTCAGCGTTCCCGAGGCTCGCCGCGGGTCCCGAAGCGTGCAGGTCTGCGACAGCAACTCGCCAAACACGAAGTGCAGCATATCGAAGAAGTGCACGCCGATATTAGTCGTCACCCCGCCCGACTTGGCCTCGTCGCCCTTCCACGAGGCGTGATACCAGCGACCGCGCGAGGTGATGTAGGTAAGGTCGACGTCGTGGCGGCGCCTGGACGCTTTCACCCGCTCCCGCAGCGCTTGAATCACCGGGTGGAGCCGCAACTGCAGGATGGTCGATACCTTGCGCCCGGTCTCCCTTTCCAGCTCCAGCAAGCCGTCGATGTTCCAAGGGTTGAGGACCAGGGGCTTCTCGCAGATGGCGTGCGCGTCGGAGCGGAGCGCAAACCGCACGTGCGCGTCGTGGAGATAGTTCGGCGAGCAGATGCTGATGTAATCGAGCTTGGTGCCACGCCGCCGAAGCTTGTCGACGTGGCGATCGAAGCGTTCGAATTCGGTGAAGAAATGGGCTCCGGGAAAGGTGCCGTCGATGATCCCGACGGAGTCGTTCGGATCGAAGGCAACGAGGAGGTCGCCGCCGACCTCCTTGATCGCCTTCATGTGCCGGGGCGCGATGTAACCCGCCGCACCGATCAGCGCGAAGTTTGTCATGCATACCTCATCGGCGGAGCGCCGGCGCGGCTCACGCCTTCACGATATTGTCGGCGGAGACGCCCGCCCGCAAGCAGGCATTGCGCGTGTCCACCACGAGCCTCGCAGCCCGTGCGATGGCCCGGTAGTCCACGCCATCGTGGTCGGTCGCGATCAGCACCGCGTCGTAACCCGCGAGCGCTTCCATCGACAGGTGGATGGAGCGGCGCCCCGCGAGCGCCTTATGGTCGCGGGTCGACGGGATCTCGGGGATGAACGGATCGAAATAATCGACCTTGGCCAGCCGACCTTCGAGCAACTCGATCAACACGAGCGAGGGGCTCTCGCGTAGGTCGTCGATGTTCTTCTTGTAAGCCAAGCCGATGACGAGCACGCGGGAGTCGCGTAGGCCCCGGCCGGCGGACCTGTCGAGGGCCTCCGCCAAACGGTCGACGACGTAGTAGGGCATGGTGGTGTTGATCTGCCCCGCAAGCTCGATGAACTTGGTCGTCACGTCGAATTCACGCGCTTTCCACGTCAGGTAGAACGGGTCGATCGGGATGCAGTGTCCGCCGAGGCCAGGGCCGGGATAGAAGGGCATGTAGCCGAACGGCTTGGTCTTGGCGGCGTCGATGACCTCCCAGACGTCGATCCCCATCTTCTGGTAGATGATCTTGAGCTCGTTGGCCAAGGCGATATTGACAGACCTGAAGATGTTCTCCGTCAGCTTGACGGCCTCCGCGGTCCTGGTCGAAGACACCGGCACGGTGCTGACCACCAGAGCGCCGTAGAGTGCTTCAGCGAGGCGCAGCGCGTCCGGCCCGTCGCCACCCACGATCTTCGGGATTGTCGAAGTATTGAAATCGACGTTGCCCGGATCCTCCCGCTCGGGCGAGAAGGCGAGGAAGAAGTCGCGGCCGCTTTTCAGGCCCGTGCGTTCGAGGATCGGCTTCACGACCTCCTCCGTCGTCCCCGGCCAGGTGGTCGACTCAAGCACGATGAGTTGGCCGGCCCTGAGACGGGCCGCGATCGCATGCGCAGTCTGTTCGATGTAGCGAAGATCCGGCTCCCGATTGCGCGTCAGGGGCGTCGGGACCGCGATGATGATGGCGTCAGGCTCCCCGAGGCGAGAGAAGTCCGCCGTGACGACGAACTGGCCGGTCCGCACGGCATCCTGGATGGCCTGGGTCGGGATATGTTTGATGGAGCTTTCGCCTCGGTTCAATTGGTCGACGCGGGCCTGATCGACGTCGAAGCCGAACACGGGAAAGCCGGCCTTGCAGGCAGTAAGCGCCAAAGGGATGCCGACATAGCCAAGGCCCAGCACCGCAACGCCGAAGCGGCGTTCCTCGATCCGCTCCATCAGGGCGGCGACGCCCAGTGTGGATGCTTCCGGCTCCGGTGAGTGCTTGCTTGTATCCACGGGTTCCGTCCTGGCCGAAAGCTGGCAACGCTTGGCGACGGCCGGTACACCAGTTTATGGGGCAGCGTGTCAAGGCAACCCGGCCGATCCGCAGGATGACCGCTCAAGCGCGAGATGTGATTGGAGCACGTCGCCGGCCACTGCGGCCGTGCGTTGACCGTGACTTCTTAGCGCCAACCCCCGTGGCATCGAGCGCGGGACCACGCTGACGCGGAAATGTCCCTCCGACGCAAAGATTGATCCCCCGAAGCCTGCGCCCGTTCCGCCCGTGCCGCGCAACTTGCAATTCCGCCACGGCTTCCGTATGGCTAGCCGCTCTTTTGAGCGAGGTCGTTGATCGTGGCGCGGCGATGTCGAGGACTGATCTGATGGGGTCGAGCATGCGCCAGCTACTGAGATGAAGGTCGAAAAGGGACCTTGTGGGATCAGAGTCGATGACCGCATCTCGGACAGTGCTCGTGACAGGGGTGGCAAGTTTCATCGGATTCCATCTGACCTCTCGGCTCTTGGTGCGAGACGCCATCGTCACCGGCCTGGATAACCTCAACGGTTACTATGATGTTGCGCCAAAGAAGGCGCGGTTGGCGCAGGCCCAGGAGATGCCTGGTTCACCTTCGCCCGGCTTGATCTCGGTGATGCCCTCATCTGCCCGCGCGAACGGCGGTGCTATGCACCCGGACCCGACGGCAGGCTGGAGGAGGTCGATGGGTGAGCGCGGAAGTAGTCGACTTCATGGGCCTCAAGCCCCAACGCCGCCGTCTCAATGTCCACCTCGACGCCCCCGTGCTGGTCGCTTTCAACGAGGCTCGCATCATGCTCGATCGGCAGGTTGCGGCTTTCGATCTGGAGCCAGCCTCTTTTTGCGGCGCCGGACCGCCGACGTATATGGCAACGTACCGACGCCTCTGCCCATCCATGCCTATCGGGGATGGCGGTCCAGGATTGCATAATCTCGGCCGTCGTGGGCGCGACCGGGACGTTCGGGAACGTGTGTTAGGTCAGGCGCTGCGATGCGTTGAGTGCCGTCGGCGAGGTGCCGGTTACTTTCTCGCTGACGCGCACGTTAGGGCTAGTTCGCGTCCTTGGAGCATAGATGATGAAAACGGTTCTTTGGCTCGGCGCGGTGAGCCTCGGATTGCTCGTATACGTCGTCTCGAGGTCGGGAGACTTGCAGGGAGCAATCGGTGCCGCGGCTACCGCCGTAGTGCGCCCCATCGTCCTCCCGCTGATCGAGTTGATCAACGTGCCGGCCTTCGTGTATTGCGCAGCGCTGCTGATCCTGGCGGCCGGGATAACGGCCTGCGTGCTCTATCAGTTTGCCGCGCTCCGGCCCCATCTTGCCGAACTCCGCACCGTTCGGGCCGCCGTCAGCGACCTGCAGCCTCCGCTCATGGGGGCCGTGAAGTCCGAGGCGTGGCCGGACGCTCGGCATGCGCTCGGCACCCTGCTGCATCGGCACGGGTTGTTCGTTGCCGCCTGGTCGGCCTTCCAGGCCGAATCTCTGCGCGGACGCGGAGTTCCGAGCCGGCCCTTCTCAAGTTTTGTGGCTTCCGAGCCCGGAGATGCCACGGAGCCCGGCACCACCCTGCGCGCATTGCCGGGCTATTTCACCTCCGTGGGGCTAATCCTCACGTTCGTCGGCCTTGTGGTGGCCCTTTATTTTGCCGCCAAGGGGTTCCGTACCGGCGACATGGATCAGGCGAAGGCCGCGATCGTTCAACTGCTCAACGCCGCCTCCTTCAAGTTCTTGACGAGCGTATCGGCTCTGATCAGCGCATTCTTGATCAGCCTCTACGGTCGCTACGGCTCGGCGGTGGTGCGCCGCGAGCGCCGCAACACCATCGAGCGGATCGAGATCTACCTCACGGCTTGGCGCGAGAAGGTCGGCGTCGGCTACGGAGGCGAGACGCTGGCGCCGGCCGACCTGCTGCGCCGCTTCGACGCGCTGCTGACCGGCGTCGCCGACCTCGCCCGTGACGTGAAACGCTTGGCCGAGCGCGACGCCTCAATGCGACCGCCGCTCGCCCAGGATGCCTGACGTGGACCGTTACGATTACGAAGAGGCGACAGATTTCCGGCCGTTCTTCGACATGGTGATCGGCATCCTGTTCGTGCTGCTGATCCTCGTGGCGGCCCAGATCTACTTTCAGCAGGTGCAAAGCCAGGGCGCAGCGGCGAAGCGTGACGCGGCGCTCCGTCAGGCCGAGATCGCGTCCTTCCTGGGCGTGCTCGCGGAGCGTTTGCGGAGCGAGGGGATACAAGCCGTTGCTGATACGGAGGGCAGCGCCGTACTGCTGCCGCTGCGTGATATCATGACGGTCGACGGCGCGGGCCTCCCGGAGGTCGAAGGCGTGCGCGCGGGGCCGCTCGGTGCCACGCTGCTCGGCCTCACGGCCTGTGTGACGGAGCCCCGCAGCCCCGACGTCAGCTGTTCGGGCTTCGGCCGCCTGCACCTAGACGTCCTAGGCATCGACGTGCGGGTCGGCGCCCTGCCCTCAGCGACGGCCCTGCCGCGGGATCGGGTCGAGGCTGTCGCCGGCGCCCTGCTGTCGGCGTCGCTGCTCCGCGGCGCTCCGGGCCTTATTGGTGCGTCCAACGAGGCCGGAGGACGCGTCCTCGAGTTCAGCCACGGCCTCGCAGGGGCGGCCGCGGCCGGTGGTGCGCAGGACGGCGCAATCGGCGGCTTGGGCGGCGATGTCGTGCTTGACTTCACCTTCCGCTGACGACCACGCCCAGCGGGACGCTTGCGAGCGTCGGAGCAGCCGCGCGTCGAGCGGCACACGAATGTGCGGCGATGTCTACGATCGGCGACGTGCGGCTTCGACGCCGCGCGACGGCTTCAGACGATACCGCTCAACAGCGACTGCAATTCCGCCAGGTAACGGTCGTGGTTGAACACATCGAGGGCCTTGCCGCGGGCAGCAAGGCTCATGGCCTTAGCCGAGCGGTCTAAAATCCGCGATTGCGTGCTCATCCTGCGCACGGTGGCACACGGTAGTCGCCGCGCCCCTCTCGCGGTCGATACGGCAGCACCGGCCTGATCGCTCTCTCTACAAGCCCGCGTAGGCATCGACGGTGGTCCTCACCATATTGTCCATACCAAAGTTATGCCGGACGTGCGCCGGAGCTCGAGTACGAATGTGCCGGCGAGCGCCGTCATCCCCGAGCACCCGCGCCAGCCTGTCCGCCAGAGCGTCAGCGTCGGCCTCGACCGAGAAGCCTGTCTCGTCCTCGATGAAGGTTTCAGCCATGCCGCCGACGCCCGTGCACACGATGGGAACGCCCACCGCTCCTGCCTCCACCAAGACGTTCGGCAGCCCTTCGATGCGCGAGGTAAGCAGGAAAACGTCCATCGCCGCGATGGCGCCCCAGGCGTCGTGGGTGAGGCCGGGAAGCTTGACGGCATCCTCAAGCCCGGCCGCAGCGACACGCCTGCGGGTGTCCTCCAGCAACACGCCCTGCCCGAAGAACACGAACTTGGTCCCGGGCCGCCGTGCCAGCAAGGCCCGAGCGGTTTCAACCATCAGCTCTGGGCGCTTCTCCTCCGAGAAGCGCAGGATGCTGCCCACGACCGTGTCGCCCTCGCCGAAGCCGAGCTGCCGCCGCAACGCACGGCCGCGGTCGAAGGGGATCTCCGCCGGGAAATCGAAGCCGTTGTGGATCACGCCGACGCGGTCGGCCGGCAGGTCGAGCCAGCGAGCGTAGTCGACGGCACCCGATCGGCTGTTGTTGAGCAGCAGGGCGTCCCGCCGACTGTCGAGAATGGCCCGGTAGGCAGGGCGCATGTACGGTTGGAAGAAGCGGAAGCTTTCCGGCGAGAAGGACCGACCGCCGAGAACGATCTTCGGCACGCCCACCAGCACGGCGGCCAGGCCCGCCAGCGTGCTGCAGTGGTCCATCCAGGTGTGGATCAGGCTCGGGCGAGCCGACCTGAGCATCAGCGCATAATGAAAGATGGCGTGGAACAGATTATCCACGCCGAGCACCTTGTAGCGCGACAGGCGGTCGCGCACCTCCCGGATTTTCGGCGTGTCCCAGTCTGCCGATTGTCGCGACACCTCGAAGGTGTAGATGCCGGCGGCCTCCAACGGGGAGCGGAAGAAGTCGTTGCCGGGGGGGTCGAGATGGTCGCAGGCAACGTAGACTTCGAGGTTGGAGACGCGCTTGAGCCCGAGCGTCGTATAGGCGACCTGCCGCTCGGCGCCACCCGGCCCGAGGCTGCCCACCACCATCAGGGCCCTGTCGCGCACGAAGGCCTCGGCCGGCAGGCGCAGCCAGTCCCCCACCAAGCTCCGCAGGTCGTGGAACAGGTCCTCGAAGTCGCTTGCGCCGATCTGTGGCCCGACCCGGGCGCGATCGAGTGCCTTGAGGAGTTCCGCTTCCGCATCGATGACCTGGAGGACGTTGCCGAGGGAGCCCGCCAAAACGATGCGGCGCACGCCCGCGAGGCGCGCTTCGAGCAGCATGCGACCGCTCACGCTGTGCTGAGCGTCGGCCCCGAGCAGGATCACGGTAGGCGGGCCGGAGCGCTTGAGGCACCAGCTTCCGCCGCGCCGGTCTGTCCACCAGCCCGCCACGGCCGAGTCGCGGACGGCCATGTCGCCTCCACCGTCGGCGAGGTAGGCGCCGATGAGCCCGCGCGCGACCATGTCGCGCAGCAGCTGTTCTGGTGCGTCGAAGGGGGCCGCGATCGTGACCGAGTGGGCGGCCGCGGCTTCGCGCACGGCGCGGCGGACGAGGGACTCGATATCGAGCATCAAAAAGGTCTCAGGCGGAGCGGGTGCGGTCGTCGGATGCGCGCTCCAGCCCCGTGGCGGCGCGGATCTCCGCGGCGGCTTCGAACGACGACAGGCTCATCTGAGCACCGAGGTCACGCTTGAGCTCGCGCAGGACGTGCGCGAAGTCATGGCCGTCGCGCATTGCCGCGACCTCGGCCGTCACCATGTCCAGCCGCGCATCGAGCATCGCCCTGAGCTCGCTCAGCGCGCCATCGAAACGTCCGCTCATCATCTCGGCCGCCTTCTGGGTCTCGGCGGCCTGCGTGGCGCACACGGCGTCGATCCGCTCGGCGATTGATACGAACCGCTCCTCCATGGCGCGCGCCAGCCCGGCGATATTCGCCGCGAGCGCGTCGCGGGTCGCGCGGGTTTCCCCGGCGAGCGACGCGCGACACGCACGGCTGCGCTGCCACGGCGAGATGCGATTCAGGAGGGACATGAGGAGCGGATTCCGGAGAGGCTGTGGTTCAGGCCCACGCAGCTTCGGGTGCTGCATAGCGTCTTATGATCTGGCTCGGCGTCGGCAATGCGAAGGGGTCGTCCGCGTCGATCCAGGTGCGGAACCACAGCTCCAGCATCAGGAGCGCCCAGATCCGGTAGGCATGGTTGTCGCCGGCGCAGTGCGCGTCGAGCATGGCTTTGACGGCCGACAGGTCGAACAGGCCGCGGGCGCCCGCCCGGGGGCTGAGCAGGACGTCGTAGGCGAAGACCCGCATATCGGTGCGCAGCCAAACATCGATCGGCACGCCGAAACCCATTTTGGGCCGGTACAGCAACTCGTGCGGGAGGTGCGGCTCCATCGCCGACTTGAACAGCGACTTGGTTTCCTTGCCCTCGAAGCGTTGCTCCTCCGGGATGCCGGCCGCCCATTCCATCAGCTTGTGGTCGAGCAGGGGCGAGCGGGCTTCCAGCGAATGTGCCATGCTGGCCACGTCGACCTTCACCAGCAGGTCGTCGGGCAGGTAGGTGTGAAGATCTGCCCAGGCGGCACCGATCGCCATGGTGCGGCCCTGGTCGAAATAAGGCTCCAGCGTGCTCATGGCCGACTGAGCCAAATACTGCCTCATATCGCCGGCGTAGAGGCTGCGCTTGGATTCGTCGCTGAAGTAGGCGATCGACACCTCATAGGTCGGGTGGTGCGGGCGATAGAGCCGCTCGGCGGCGGCGCGGGCGCGGCGGACACCGCGCACGCGGTCGAGCCAATCGGGCGCGGTACGCACGGCCGATTGGATGCGGCGCGCCACCGCTCGCGGGATCGGCGACGTCTGGTCGAGCTGACGGCAGCGCAGGTAGCGCGAGTAGCCGAGGAAGCTCTCGTCACCGCCGTCCCCGTTCAGCGCCACCGTCACCTGCTGGCGCGCGATCTTGGACACGTAGTAGGTCGGCACGGCCGAGGAGTCGGCGAACGGCTCGCCATAGTGATAGACGAGGTCCTCGATGACGCTGAGCCCGTCGGGACGGATCGTCAACTCTTCGTGGTCGGTCCCGTAGCGCTCCGCCACCATGCGGGCGTAGGGTCGCTCGTCGTAGGCCTGCTCCTCAAAGCCGATCGTGAAGGTCTTGACAGGCTTGGGCGAGGACTGGGCCATCATGGCGACGACGGCGGACGAGTCGACGCCCCCCGACAGGAAGGCCCCGATCGGCACGTCGGATATCATGCGCAGGCGCGTGGCCTCGCGCAGTTGCGTGACCAGCTCCTCCCGGAGCTCCGGCAGCGGCCGCGACCGCGCGCTCGATGGGTGAGGCAACGACCAATAGCGCGTCTTGACCGGTGGCTTGCCGCGGCGGACCAAGAGATGATGGGCCGGGGGAAGTTTCTGCACGCCGACGAAGGCCGTCATCGGCGAAGGCACGTATTGGAACGTCAAATAGTGGTGGATAGCCTCGTAGTCGGGCTCGCGACGGAAGCCCGGGAAGCTGAGGATACCCTTGATCTCACTCGCGAAGATCAGGAACCCGTCGTGGATCGCGTAGTAGAGGGGCTTTTTCCCGATGCGGTCGCGCAGGAGCACGAGCCTGTCCTGCGCCGCATCATAGAGCGCGATGGCGAACATGCCGCGGAGCCGCTGGACGACGTCGATACCCCAGGCGGCGTAGCCTTCGACCAGCACCTCCGTGTCGGAATGTGTTCGGAAGCGGTGCCCGAGCTTCTCCAGTTCGGCTCTCACCTCCTGGAAATTATAGATCTCACCGTTGAACACCACGGCGATCCTACCCGTGGCGTCAAACATCGGCTGGTTGGCGTCGCACGACACGTCGATGATCGACAGGCGGGCGTGGCCGAGACCCACGCCGTCGGCGACGTGGATCCCGCAGGCATCGGGCCCACGATAACGGAGGGTGGCGATCTGACGCTCGACGATCGCACGGGCGTCGACATTCCGCGTCCGCCGGGTGGTTTCAAAGAATCCCGCGATGCCGCACATGCCGATATCCTGTCTTCAGGCTGCAATGAAGGGGGCTCAGGCCAACCCTCAGACGGCGTAATGGTCGCGATACCACCGCACGAAGCGCTCGACACCCACCTCGATGGGAGTGGTCGGCTCGAAGCCGACGTCGCGCGTCAAGTCGTCGATGTCGGCGTAGGTGGCGGGCACGTCGCCGGGCTGCATCGGGAGGAACCGCTTCTCCGCCTTGCGCCCGAGGCAGTCTTCCAGGACCTCGATCATGCGAGGCAGGTGGACGGGCCGGTGGTTGCCGATGTTGTAGATCCGGTATGGCGCATTGCTGGTATTCGGCGTCGGATGCCCGCTGTCCCAGGACGGGTCCGGGACGGCGGGTTGCCGCCCCAGTCTCACCAGACCCTCGACGACGTCGTCGATGTAGGTGAAGTCCCGCTCCATCTGACCGTCGTTGAACACGTCGATCGGCTGGCCGGCAAGGATCGCGCGCGTGAACAGGAACAGCGCCATGTCGGGCCGCCCCCAGGGCCCGTACACGGTGAAAAACCGGACGCCCGTCGTCGGCAACCGGAACAGGTGGCTGTAGGTATGGGCCATCAGTTCGTTGGCCTTCTTGCTCGCCGCATAAAGGCTCACGGGATGGTCGACGTTCTGGCGCACCGAGAAGGGCATCTGGGTGAGCGCACCGTAGACGGAGCTCGATGACGCATAGAGCAGGTGGCCGACGCCCGTGTGCCGGCAAGCCTCAAGGATGTTGACGAAGCCAGTGATGTTGCTGTTCACGTAGGCGTGCGGATTCACCAGCGAGTAGCGCACACCCGCCTGCGCGGCCAGGTTGACGACGAGGTCGAAGGTTTGCCGCGCGAACAGCGCATCGAGGCTCGGCTTGTCGCCAAGATCGATCCGCTCGAAGGTGAAGTTCGGGTGGGCCTGAAGACGCTCCAGGCGCGCCGTCTTGAGCGCAACGTCGTAGTAGTCGTTGACGATGTCGAGGCCGACGACAACGTCCCCTTCCGCAATGAGCCTGCTGGCCAGGTGGTATCCGATGAAACCGGCGGCGCCCGTCACAAGGACGGCACGCTTTTTCTTCGGCATGGTCAAGCTCACTGACCCTTTCGGGAATGGCACGAGGCCGCACGGTACGGGAACGCAGTCCGCGCACCGGCCCATGTCTGGAGCGCTTGCCCGGTGCCGCGATCAGGCATACGAAGGCTTTCATCCAATTGCAAGCTTCCGAGCGGGCTCCCCCGAACAGTGGATCCTGCTCAACGACGGCATGGGCGCCCATATCGGGCGGGAATGCGTCCGTCGTGTCGTCCAACTCGGCCGGGCCTCGCCGGTCGTCACCGTGCTCGGAATCTCCTTCAAGGAAACGTGCCGGACATCCGCAACAGCAAAGTCGTTGACGTGATCCGGGAGATCGCAAGTTTCGGCATTCGGGTCCAGGTGTGCGATCCCGAGGTCGATCCCGCTAAGTCGCCGACGGGACGATACCGAGGTCGAGCAGCCTCGCGGGCCGGCGCCGCTCCGTCGCGGGGGCGGGCGCTCGCGTGTCGTCCCGTGTTGGATTCATGGCGTTGCCTTCGGCCGCGTCACACCGGGTCGACTGCGATGACCATGCTCAGGCGATCGCGCAGGGTGTTCGGGTCCTCGTTCCGCAGCGTCGTGAAAATCACCTCCGGGCCCCAATGGGAGAAGCGCCCGAGCCCGGTGGTGCGAATCTCCTCGTGCTTGGAGAAGGGCCATGGCAGCTGGATGTCGTCCTCGAAGATGTGGACCGGCGAGCCCCTCCGTTCGGCACGGACATCATCGGCGATGAAGCCGAGGTCGGGCGCGGGCCATTGCCAGGCAATGCCCTTCTCCTTCGGAAAGCCGGCCTCGGGCGGCGCCATGCGCACGGCGGCGACGACGTGGATCTGCGATGCGGCCGAGGAGGCTTCGCCCTCGGTGTCGGGCCCGACCGGCACGGCCTCGCCTTGCGGCACCACCGGGCCGACGAGCTTTCCATCGCGGAACAGGAGCAGTTTTGCCCCCTCCGGCGCGCGCAGCGGCGCGGCGGTGCGGCCCCACCAGGCTCCGTCGCGGCGCTCGAAGGGTCCGAGCACGCGGCGGCCGTAGCGCCGTTCGATCGACAGGCCGCCCGGGATCGGGAAATCGACGAACGTGCCCGCACCGGCGACACGGTCGAACACGAACTCGTTGCAGCCATAGCCCGAACTTTGGTCGGAGATGCGCTCGAGCCGGAATCCGTCCTTGGCGTAGACGTCGGCGATCGCCTCGATCGAGGCGCGCTCATAGGGCAGGCCGCCGTACCAGTCGACCACGTCACGCCAGCGGCTCATGCCGCGCAGGCTCACCTGCTGGTAGTGGGTCCAGCTGCGCACCCACTCCTTGACGAACTTGTCGCGCCGCGCGTCCATGAAGGCGACGCGCTGCTGGGGGATCAAGTGGGTGAGGACGTAGGCCGTGTTGAGAGGCCAGGGCAGCGCGTTGTAGCGGCGCTTGATCTCCTCCCAGCGATCGGTGACGGCGCCGAGGTCGTTGTAGATCGCGATGAACAGCCGGCCGCCGACCTTCACCAGCGGCTTCACGTTGTCGAGCGCCGCCCACATCTGGCCCGTGTGGTGCAGCACGCCCCAGGAATACACGATGTCGAAGGTGCCGAGCTTGCCGAGATAGTCCGGATCGAGCACCGAAGCCCGCTCGACCGTCCAGTTCGGATCGTCGGGGAAGTACCGTCGGCACAATTCCCGCGTGCAGGCGTAGGACTGGGGATCGTAGTCGAAGGAGTGCACCCTGGCGCCGAGGCGCCGAGCCGCCAAGCTGAACAGACCGCTCCCCGATCCGACGTCGATGAAGCTCTTGCCCTTGAGGTCGGGCACGCCCAGCATGGTGACGAGCGAGCGCTCCGCCAGGGCGATGCGCTCGTCGTTGAGGAGGCGCAGGAACAGCGACCAGTTCCTTCCGAAACGGAAGCGCTCGCCTTGGGCGACTTCGGTCTGGAAGCTGTCTGCCGCCGTCATGTCTGCTCCTTTAGGGGCGCGCCAGGTCGGCCGGCGTCGTATCGCGCCGTTCTAGGACATCACCGGGTCCGCGCGCTAGCCTTCGGGAGGATGGGAGGATGGGACGACGAGGTGGTCCTCCGCCCGGGCCTCGTCTATAGCGATCCTCCACGCAGCGTCTTCGCGATGTTCGGCAAGCTTTCGCGCCTCCCGGTGATCCCCGCCCTCGGCACGCGCCCCTGCATCCAGATGGTAGACGTGCGCGAGGTCGCCGAATGCATCGACCGCATCGACGCCGCGCCACGGGTCCCGAAACTGCTGATGATCGGCGCCATGCGCTCACGCTTGACATCGCCGACGTGCTGCACGCTTGGTCGTGACTACGCGAGGCAGCAGAAGTGAGGAGACCCGCGTCTCACGATCACGACGAGGCGCGGACGATGGGTCTCAAAGTCCTGCATATCGGCAACATCGCCCAGAACGGCTACATCAACGCCACGATTCTGCGCGCCCGCGGCCACGACTGCGACCTCGTCGCGCCGGACCTGCTGCACGCCGGGTCCTCACCGGAGTGGTACGAACTATCGACAGGCGACGTTGATCCGAGCCTTTTCGGCGACGATCCCTTCTTCCCGAACTTTTACGCGCTCGGCTGCGCCATGCCGGAGGTCGGCGACTGGGTGGCGCAAGGCCCGTTCCTGCCCGCCCTGATCTACCTGTTGCTGAAGCGCCGCGGCGACCCGCGCGCCCACACGGCCCTCTCGGTGCTGTGCTATCTCCGTTTCAAGATGACGGTGCAGCGGACCACGGATCCGCTCGCAGTGCCCATGGGACGGGATGCGTTCGAGGCGCATCTCGCGCGCTACGACCTTCGACCCCGTCTGCGCCGCCGCATCCTGCTCGGCCGCATGGCCGAGGATTACTGGAACGACATCGTGGCGCGCGTGCGCCTGCAGGAGAACAGCGCCTACGTGAACGGCTGGCGCCCGCCGCTCTCGTCCGGCACGCTCGATGCCTATTCCGCCGCCGACCCCGGCCTGGAGGGGCTCCTTCGCGGCTTGCGGAAGCGTGGCCTGGCCGAGGCCCTGTTCATCGAGTTCTCCGGGCCGTGGATGGATTATGCCCACACGGCCCGGCACGGCTTCACGACCGAGGAGGTCATCCCGTACCTTTGGGCGGGGCGCGTCCTACGCGAACTCGTGTCCTGCTACGACGTCGGCATCTTCTACGGAGATTCATGCAAATTCGCCTTCGCGGCCGGCATCGAGGGCTACTGGGCGCTGGAGCACGGCACCATCCGCACCCTGCCCTTCGAGCCCAACGCGAATGGCCGCATGGTGGCGGCCGGCTTCCTCAATGCCGGGCGCGTGTTCCTGACCAACACCGACTACGCCACGGCCGTGCCGCGCCTGGAGTTCGCGCCCGAGCAGCGCGTCTACTTCCCCCACCCCTTCGACGAGAAGCAGGCCCTCGCCTTCCGCCGCCATCATCCGCCCCGGCGCGACCCGGCCCGCGCCGTCTTCTTCTGCCCGGCCCGACAGGACTGGCGCGTGCCCGACCCGCGCATGGCCAAGGGCAACCACCTGTACTTCCGCGCCGGGCGCCTGCTGCTCGACCGGGGCCGCACCGATTTCGTCTTCCACTGCATCGATTGGGGCGTCGACCGCGAAGCGTCGCGCTCGCTGGTGGCCGAGCTCGGCCTCGGGGATCATGTGCGCTGGTCGCCCATCATGCCGAAGGGCCAAGTGTGGGCCGCCATGGTGGATGCCAACGCGGTGATCGACCAGTTCGTGCTGTCGGCGTTCGGCGCCTCCACCGTGGAGGCGCTCGCGCTCGGCTGCCGGCTGATCTCGCGCGACGACGGGATCAACAACGCCGTCTTCTTCGAGGAGCCGCCGCCGATCTTGGCCGCCGCAACCACAGATGAGATCGCGGCCCGCATGCTGGCCGTGATGGACGACACTGGAGATGCGGCACATCTTGGCCGAGCCGGCATGGACTGGGTTCGGGATTACCACTCTGCCGACCGGATCTGCGCATTGCAGTTGATTGCCTTCGACGAGATTTTCGGCAAAAGTGCTGCACAAGGGAATGTCGTCGGCACTCGTGCCGAAGTTCCTGCCGAGGACGGGATGGAAGAAGCATGAGGGCCTTGCTCACGCGGGGGCAGTTCCTGCTCATGCGCGCCATCGGCATGCGCAAGCTGCGAGAAGACCTGGACGCGAGGTCCGACGCCGCGCGCGCCGAGCTGGCGGCGAGGCTCGATACGCTGCTGGCCGAGATCGCCTTTCGCGGGGGACCGAGCGGCGACCAAGCGGATCGGCCAAACCCCAGACTCGAAGCGCTCGGCAATCAAATGTCGCAGCAAGGCAAGGCCGACACCGAGCGCGGCGATACGATCCAAGATATGTTAAGGGACCTGCGCGCCGAAGTCGGGGAATTACGGAAGTCCGCTAGCCGGATCGGCGGGCAGTTGTCAGCGCAGGGCCAAGCCGACACCGAGCGGGGCGATACGGTCCAGAACGCGCTTACCGACCTCCGCGCCGCGGTTTCCGAGCTACAGGCAGAGCAGAGACGGCAGGCAACATCCAACCCCGAGCGGGGCGCAGGTGTTGAACAGGCCCTCGGCGAGATTCGCGTCGAGATATCGAGCCTGCGGGCCGATCTCGCCCGGGAAAACGAGGTGCTGCTGGACCGCATCGACGGGGGCGGGGCCTCTCAGGGCCGCCACGCACCTGCCTCGTGACACACTGGGCAGGGAAGGCGGCCTTCAACCCGGATCTGGCGCCGCATATAGCTTTCCGCAAGCGACGCGTCCGCGATTATCATGGCCAGATCCGACCTAGTCTGGATGCACTTCGATCAATTGCCGGGAGGCGCAGCCTCTTTGACCTATTGCTCCACTTAGACACCTCAGATGGGCCTGCTTTGAAGGAGTGTTCCCGATGGGCATGAAGGTTCTGCACGTCACCAATATCGCGCAAAACGCCTATATCAACGCGTTGATCCTGAACGCCCGCGGGCACGACTGCGATGTTCTCGCCCTCGATCTTTACCACGTGGGCAGTTCGCCGGAATGGTATGAACTTCAAGATGCAGAGATCGACACCGCGAGTCTCGGGGGTGATGCTTTTTTTCCGAACTTCTACGCACTCGGCCGGGATATGCCGAGGATCGGCGATTGGGTTGCGCATGGCCCCACTTATATGGCGCTCCGATATTTGATACTCAAAAGGCGAGGCGATCCACGCGCCTACACGGCACTTTCGACCCTCAGTTATCTACGCTTCAAGGCCACGATCCAGCGCACGACAAATCCTTTCGCGGCCGTGATAGGAGACGAGGAGTTCACCGCCCTGCTTGGGCAGTACGACCTCCACCCCTATCTCCGTTGCCGGATATCGGCGGGCCGCATGGCCGAGCGCTATTTTGAGTGGATCCGCGGGCGCCTTGCGTTGCAGTTGCCGGCGCAATGCGTCAGTGCCCTCGCGCCGCCCCTGGCCCAGGGCGTGCTGGATCACTATTTCGCCAAAGATCCCACATTGGAGGGGGTCGTGCGTGGCCTGCGCGAGCGCGGCCTGTCGGAAGCTCTCGGCATCGAGTTCGAGGGACCCCTCATGGAGTATGCGCACCTCGAAAGGCACGGTTTCGGGGTCGCTGAGATTGCGCCATATTGCGTGTTCGGCCGCATCTGGCGCGACCTCGCAAGCCACTACGACGCTTGCGTCTTCTATGCCGACAGTAGCGTCTTCGCGCTCGCGGCCGGCATTGAAGGCTACCACGCGCTTGAACACGGCACGATCCGCAGCATCCCGTTCGAGCCAACGACCCACGGGCGCTTGGTCGCCAAGGCTTTTCTCAACGCCAGGCGCGTGTTTTTGACCAATACCGATTATTCCACGGCAAAGCCGAGGCTCGAGTTCACGCCCGAGCAGCGCGTGTATTCTCCTCACCCTTTCGACGAGGCGCCAGCCCTGGATCTTCGACGCGCTCACATACGCCAGCAAGACCCACATCGCGTTGTTTTCTTCTGTCCTGCACGGCAGGATTGGCAATCAGGCGACCCTAAGATGGCCAAGGGCAACGATCGATATTTCCACGCCGCCCGGTGGCTGCTCGACGAAGGCCGCGCAAACTTCGTAATGCGGTGTATCGACTGGGGCGTCGATCGCGATGCCACGCTGCAGTTGATCGAGGATCTTGGTCTCACCGATCACGTTTCCTGGACATCGCTGATGACCAAGAGAAAACTCTGGGCCGCGATGCTCGACAGCGATGCAGTCATAGATCAGTTCATGATTTCCGGCTTCGGCGGGATAACCTTCGAGGCGCTCGCGCTCGGATGTCGGATCATCTCCCGAGACGACGGCGTCAACAACGGGGTGTTTTTTGAGGAACCTCCGCCCATACTCTCTGCGGAGACTGCCGAAGAGATCGCCTCGCGGATGGCTGCAGTGCTTAACGATCCTGAGGACCTTGCGGGTCTTGGCGAAAAAGGCACTGCGTGGGTACGGAAGTATCACTCGGCCGAACGGATCCACGAGCTCCAGATGGCGGCCTTCGGCGGCTTGGCGAGCCGCGGCCTCAACGACACCGCGGAGCTTGAAATCCCTAGGCTGCCCTGTGAAACCGAGGCGCCGCGTGGCGGAGCCGGTGCCCGCCAAATCGGAATAGATGACCGTATATCGAGTTTAGGATGACACTAACCTGATTTAAGTTCTGGGCCTAAACGAGCTGCGCGGTACAGCGTGGTCGAAGGATCGGCGAGCCTATTCTAGGAACTTTGCGGTCCTCAGCCCCGGAAAGGCTGGACTCGAGTATAAGACCGATCTGGTGCTTCAGTGATGAAGTCAGCCTACCGGGACCTGCTCTGCAAATTCTGCTTGAAGACCGGTGGATCTCACCAGCCCCAGTCCGCTCGGGCCGACAGTAAACGGCAGTTGATCCCAGAATCCGGCAGGGGCCCACTTCCCAGCGATGTTGACGAAAAATTTCCCCTCAGGCAGCCACACTTCGCAGGTCCCATGGACGATCGGCGCCCAGTAATCGGACAAGGCGGAGGGTGATCCTTCCTTGAAAATGTAGGCTACCAATTTGGACCCATAGGTCTGGCGGAACTGCTCAAGGGGCGCCTCGGGGATGCGGAATGTGATTCGACGATGTGGGATCTCGGCTAATTCGAACGGAATCACGTTCCGTAGCATCTCGAAATCGAGACGGCGGCGTTGCTTTAGCTCGTCGGGGATTTCGCCTGAGCCGATTAGGTAGCCCAATGTTGGAAAATAAAGCTCAAGCTCTGCTAAAGCCTCGTCGATCGCCTCCTTCCAGCCCGCCATTTCCTCGCGCGGGTCCCCGTTGAAGCAGCGCAGGTTTTCGCTCGGCGGCATCGACGTCACCGGGGAGATACCGAAGGGCAGGCGCTCCTCGTTCGCGTAGCCGATGAAATCCGCCAGACCGCGGATGTTCGACTTCATCACGCACATTGAGACGCCGAGATAGCCGAGGCCCGATGGGGCGCGCTTCACGAGACCCTGAAGGCGCCTGACATTGGCTGCGACCTGATCGAACTTCGCCCCGACCCGGACCCGTTCGTAGGTCTTACCGACCCCGTCCATCGAAATGTTCAATGTCAGGTTCTTGAACTGCTCAAGCTGGTTGACCACCGCGTCCGACACGATGGTGGCATTGGTGGACTTCGAGAATGTGAGGTATGGGTTCTCCGAAAGGTCGAATTCCGAGAGGAACTTCTTCCATGTCGTGAGCAGGAACGGTTCGCCGCCGCCAGCCACGAGGCGCACGAGATAGGGTGCGAGGCGCCGGATCTCCTCATCGGCTTCTGCGCGGTCGACCTCAACGGTGCGCGTGCTCTCCTGGTAGCAATGGGTGCATCGGATATTGCATCGATGCGACGGCGTGTAGGAGACGATCGTGGGCTTTGCCTCAAGGACGGCCGCACCTTCCGCAATCTCCTGCCGCAACACGCGAAGGTTCTTGGCATAGGGCGTCGTGAAGTCGCCCTCGCTATCCGGGTCCTGCTCGAAGCCAAGGGCGTTGCCCTGACGGAGGGCGTGGCATTTGGCGCAACCGGCCGCCTTCAGGTCGCCGCTCGCCATTCCTTTGCGGAGGGCCTGGTAGCCTTCGCCGTTCCAGATTTCGTCGACGGTCTGCGTCTTGAGATTGCCAATCGGCGGATTGTTGTTCTCGTAGGCGCCCCAATAGCAACAAGGCGCGACCGCGCCTGTGCTGTCGATCACCATCTGCTGCCAAGGCATGTGGCAGCGCGGTTTGAATTCGTTCGATCTGCGACCGTCCACTGGGTCCGCCCACCCCATCGTACTTCAATGCGCGATCATACACGGAGAAATTGTGATCGGGGAAGCAAAAAGCCTCAGTATGGCGTCCAGAGCCGGGAAAGTTCAGGCGCTGGCCGGAGCACACGGGCGATTTCGTCGAGCGCCTGCTTCTGCCGGCCCCAATCGAGCAACGCCATAGGGCACCGGTGGCTGGTCACGACATCATAGGCGTTGTTCGCCGATCTAGGGTTCGCCGCCCGCGGCGGATCACGGCTTGGCGGTCCTGCGCCGGTACGCGAGCATCTCGGACTGACTGACCGCTTCCATGCGCTCGATAAGATCGTAGTCCGCCGAAAACAGATCGTAAAACCAGTTACGTCCTGGGTGGAACAAGTGATACGCATCGGGGGGAACGATCGTCGGGCCGTAAGGATCGTAAGGCGGCGTTTCGGGAAACATCGCCGTCCAGATAAGGAGCCGCCCGTCTGGCACCAGTACGCGTTTCACTTCTTCGAGCGCCTGGTCGAGTAGGTAGACGTGGTCGAGCGAAGTGGCGATCACGACGGTTTCGAAGCTCGCGTCGGGCCAAGGAATCCATTCCCCGAGCGAGATCCCGAATGCGAAAGGTTGCGGTTCGAAGGGCGGCTGGGGATCGAAGCCGGCCAGTTGGTCGTGCGGCCAATCATCCAGGTAGCTGGGCATAGACAGCGGGCCGCAGCCGAAATCCAGCAGGCGCCCGCGCGCGTGGACGTCGATGAACATGCGAAAATGTCCGGCGCCCGCGTGCCCCTCGTGACTGTAGGTTCCGAAGACGCTGCGCTCCCCGGCAGCCGTGCCTCTTGTGTAAGCATCGTGCCAGTGCGCGAAATTGTTAGGCGCGTTTGCTTCGAGCTGTTTAAGCTGGGCGGCGATCGGTGGAACATCGATGGCATGCTGGACAATCAGACGCTCGGCGGGGCGACCAAGCAGGCTCGCGATGCCGCGGGCGACTAGCAGGCCGAGCGCCGTCACGTGCTCGTTGTCAGCCGCGAGCCGCGCCTCGATCCGCCCCAAAGCCTCGACCATGGCGCCCTGAGCGGTCCCATGGGTGGCCACCATGTTGAGCGTCCCGTTGACCTCGTTCGCGATTGGGCCAACCCCTGCGGCCAGAGCTTTTGTTTCACCGAGGATTGCCAGCGACGTATTGTAAGACCCGTTCACCTCCTGCGCGACGGGACCGATAGCGTCGAGGATGCGGCTTACCGCGAGGGCCATAGTCTCTTGCGCCGTGGTCTGAAGCCCTTCGCTCCACTCCTCGCGAGCGGTGAGCCGGGCGTTCAGCACGCTAAGCCTGTCCTGCACTCGCAGCACCTCGGATGAGACCGACTCCAGAGTGGACATCACCTCATTCATAGCGGACACAGCCCGCACTGCCTCGAGCGCCCGCACCCTCGCGGGGGCTCGTCCACGCCGCCATCGCATCATGTGAAGTCCTGAAAATCTTGCCTTCAAGATGGCTCAGCGCTCCTTAGCTATCGCTACGAAGCGAGCGGCGCCCGTCATCTTCATCACTCCGACGCCGCGATCATCTGTCCAAGCCCTTCCTTTAGCGACACCAGCGTTTCGAGGTCGAACACTTGACCGAGCCGGTCGACCGGCGGCGCGAGGTCGAGCGCGGCATTGGGGAAATCTTCCGCCGCGAGCCCGTATCTGTCGCGGTAATAGCCAGGCACTGTTTCAGCAGATCGATCTCGGTCGCGTCGAAGCTCGGCTCGGTAATATTCACGGTGGGCTACTTCCAATCTTCATACGGACGGCACGCGAGGCTCCGAACCGTGATTCGCTGTTGGGAGGACCTCATCACGCCAATGCGGCGACCGTTCGTCGGAGCCCTTCCTCCAAAGGCAGCAACGTTTCGAGGTCGAACAGCTGACCGAGCCGGTCGACCGGCGGCGCGAGGTCGAGCGCGGCACCGGCGCCGGTCTCGAACCATGGGGCCACCCCAAGAATGCGGCCCACCGCTTCCGCGACTCCGTGGATGGTCGTGGCCTGCGGAGCCGCAACATTGAAGACGCCGCTCCATCGCGCGTCAAGACCGGCGACGATCATGGCGCACAGGTCGTCGACGTAGATCGGCGCGAGCCGCATGCCATGCCCGTCGGCGGACAGTTGCACGGCCACGCCGTCCCGCACGCGGTCGATGAGGTTCGGGATCAAGCGGCCGGTCTGCCCGGGCCCGTAGGGGGTGAAGATCCGCAACACCGCGAGCGGGAACAGCGCCGCGTAGGGCCGCGCGATCACCTCGGCGGCCAGCTTTGTCGCGCCCAGCATGGAGGTCGGCGCCAGCGGGGCGTCCTCGCCGAGCCCTCGGTCGAAGGGCTCGTAGACCGTGCCGGTCGACAGCAGGCAGAAGCGGGACGCGCCCGCCCGGACCGCGTAGTCGAGGAGCGCGAAGGTGGCGGCCGCGTTGACGGCGAACATTTCCGCCGCGTCGCCCGGAAAGGCGCGGTAGTTGCGGGCCTGCGCGGCGTGGACGATGGCATCGATCCGTTCGGGGAGCGACGCGGGAGCCGGCTCGGTGCCGAGGTCCCAGCGCACGGCGCCCCGCCCCTCCGCGGGGCCGCGCGTGACGGGAATCGCCTCATGTCCCGCGGCGGCCAGACGGCGCATCAGCGCCCGCCCCACGAAGCCGGTCGCGCCGGTGACGAGGACGCGCACCGTCAGTTCGCCGGCCGTGTCACGAGAACGGAAATGCCGTTCGGGTTCGCGTCGTTGAACCGGTACTCGACGGCGCCGAGTTCCTCGATCCAGCCTTCGACCTCCGCGCGGGTGTGCTGCCAGGCGTCGTGGGGATGATACCAGTCAAAATTGACCATATTGTTCGTCTCGTAGTCGAATGCCTCGTTCCAGAAGCACTTGACGAAATTGTAGTACAACAGCCGCTGTACGTCATGCACCCCGGCCGGTATGCCGAGCACGTCGATGGGCTTCGTCAACGTGATCGTGGCGTTGAGCCGGCTGAGTTCGCGCCCGAGTTCCGTGAGCGGCTCGCAGGCTTCGTAGCATTGTTCCGGCGCGAGCCCGGTGAACGTGTCGCGGATGTGGCCATCGGTGAAGCGGCGCGTGGCCCCCATCTGCCGGTAAACGTAGAAGAAGAACTGGCCGCCCGGCCGCACCTTGCGGTAGAGCGCCTCAACGGCGGCCTTTGTGTCGGGCGTGTGGTGAAGCACGCCGTCGGCGATGATGAGGTCGAAAAACGCGTCCGGGAACGGAGCGGCCATGAGGTCGGCCTGCACGACGGAGCAATTCGCGAGCGAGCGCGTGTTCTCGAACGTCGTGTGGGCGGCTTCCGAAATGTCGAGCGCGAACACCTCGCCCCGGCAATGGCGCGCGATGAAGCGCGTGTTGAAGCCCGAGCCCGGGCCGACTTCGAGGACGCGGCCGCGGTCAGCGTAAAAGCCCGGCAGATCCGAACGGTCGCCGAGCCCGAATTTCTTCGTGTACCAGCCGAACAGGAACTCCTCGTGCGCGGGCTTGATCCCGTAGCTCTTGAAGCGGTGCCACTTGTCCGAGAACGTGACGTTCGTCTTGGCCTGCTTCTCCGCCGCCTCGCTCGGCGACGCGTCGGCCCGCGGCGCCAAACCGTGCCGGGCACTGAAATCGGGGAGTTCGGGCTGCATGGCCCCCGACAGGAAGCAGGGCACGCCGCGCAGAATCGGGAACCAAGCCCCGTCGCGGGCGCGGAGCACACCTTCCCGGACGTGGTCCCCGTCCCGCTCGAAAACCTCGAGCCGCAACGGCGCCGAAGGATCGGCGGGGTCACGCAGGGCGTCGACGGCTTTCTCATGCATGAGGCTGTGGTCCGGTGGTGCGGAGGCAACGGCTCGGGATCAGAAATATTCCTCGCACACCTGCTCGAGGTTGAGCAGGGACCAGATCAGCAGGCGGCGGTTCTCACGGCCCTGGAGGTGGTCGTCGACGAGCGCCAGCACGGTGTCGCGGTCGAGGTAGTCGTAGATGCGCGCCTGCCGGTCGACCAGGCGCCGGCGGACGTAGTCGATGCTTTCGCCCCGGAACCAGCTTGCGTCCGGCGCCGAGAAGCCCTGCTTGACGCGCTCCGCCACGGAGGCGGGGATGTGCCGCGCCATCATGCGGCGCAGCAGCAGCTTGCCGTCCCGCGTGCGCTCGAAATAGCGGTCCGTCTTGGTGCCGGGCTCGTTCTCGTTGAAGCGCACGACGTCCGTGAGGTTGCCGAGCTTGAGGCGCGCGGGCAGCCGCATGGCGAAGTCGACGAGGTCGTTGTCGAGGAACGGCACGCGCGTTTCGAGCGAATGCGCCATGCTCATCTTGTCCTCGACGACCAGGAGGCCGTTGAGGAAGGTGGTGGCCTCGAAGTAGAGCGAATGGTTGACGTAGTCCTCCGGGCGGGTCAGCCGGTCGGCGTGCTCGTGGAACACGCCCCGGAAGATCGCCAGCGCGTCGACCTCGGCGGCCTCGGTCGCGATGGGCGCCAGGAGCTTCGCCAGCCGGTCCTGCGGCACCAGCCGCTGCCAGAAGGCGAAGTATTTCTCGATGTAATGGTCGAAGTCGTCGTTCACGACGGCGCGATAGTAGCGCCACGGATAGCCGCCGAACATTTCGTCGCCGCCCGCCCCGGACATCACCACCTTGACGAACTTGCCCGCGAGCCCGGCGGCATAGAAGTTGGGGTAGCACTGGCCGACGCGCGGCTCCTCCAGGTGCCGGGCGAGCCTGGGGATTACCCGCTCCATGTCGCCGGCCTTGAGCACCATCTCGTAATGCTCGGTCTTGAACAGGTACGACATGTATTCCGCCGCGCCGCGCTCATCATAGCCGAGCTCGACGCCGGAAGCGGAGTTGAGGTCGAAGCCGACCGTGAAGCTGCGCAGGTAGGGGCGCTGCTTGGCCGACAGCGCGGCGATCGATCCCGAATCGACGCCGCCCGACAGGTAGGTGCCCACGTCGACGTCGCTGACGAGCTGGCGCGACACTGCCTGCTGGAAAAGGAAATCGAGCTCATCGAGGGCCGCGGTCTCGTCGACAGCGCCTTCGGGCTCCTGGAAATGGTAGTCCCAGTAGCGCACCGGCTCGGGCTCGGCCGCCGAGCCGGGCCTGATCTGCAGGTAACAGCCCTGTGGCAGCAGCTTCACGTCCCGGAACAGCGTGCGGTCGGTGAAGAAATTCTGGAAGTTCAGGTATTCCGTGAGCCCGGCCAAGTCCATCCTGGCCGACAGGGCGCCGTGGGCCAGGATGCCCTTGATCTCGGAAGCGAACAGGAAGACCGAGCCGGCCTGCGCGTAATAGAGCGGCTTCACGCCGAAGCGGTCGCGGGCGAGCGTCAGCGTCCTGAGCTCGCGATCCCAGATCGCGAAAGCGAACATGCCGTTGAACCGTAGCAGCGCGTCGAGCCCCCAGGCCGCGAAGGCTTGGAGCAGCACCTCGCTGTCGCTGCGTGACACGAAGGAGCGTCCGCGCGCCGTCAGCTCCGATCGCAGCTCCTGAAAATTGTAGATCTCGCCGTTGAAGGTCAGGGTATAGCGGCCGTCGTCCGTGACCATCGGCTGGCGGCCCAAGGGGGAGAGGTCGATGATGGCGAGACGCCGGTGGCCGAGCGCCAGCGGTCCGTCGACAACCTGTCCTTCGCCGTCCGGCCCTCGGTGTCGCAGGGCATCGCACATCGCGGCGACGCGGACCTGCGAGGCAGGGGCGCCGTCGCGGTGCAGGATTCCTGCGATGCCGCACATGCCCGATCAGATTTCCGCGGGTGAGGACGCGTGGCGGCGCCGAGCCTCGACCTCCTCCATGTGAGACTTGCGCCACGCGATGAGGTCGCGGAGGCCCTCCTCAAGGCTGACCTTGGCCTTGAAGCCGATGTCCCGCTCGGCCCGTACCGGCGAGCCGATGCGGTTGCGCACGAGGGTCGCCTGGCTGCGCGGCGCGTACTGGATCGGCTGGTTCGAGCCCGTGAGATCGAGCAGCATCTCGGCCAGTTCACGCAGCGAAGTGCGCCGGCCCGTGCCGACATTGTAGAACTGGTCGACCACGTCGGCCTTGAGCGCGCAAAGATTGGCGCCGGCACAGTCCTTGACGGCCACGAAGTCGAAAGCCTCGCTGCCGTCCCCCAGGATCGTCGGCCCCTCGCCGCGGTCGATGGCGTCGAGCATCTTCATGATGACCGCGATATAGGCGCCGCGGTAGTCCTGCCGCGGCCCGTACACGTTCATATAGCGCAGGCCCGCAACGTTGAGCCCGTAGCGGTGATGAAAGGCACGGGCCATGGCCTCGCCCGCGATCTTGGTAGCGCCATAGAAGTTCTTGTTGTTGAACGGGTGGTCCTCCGTCATCGGCTCCTCGACGGCGTCACCGTAGACAGAGGCCGAGGAGGACATGACGAGTCGCTGGACGTTGTTCTTTACGCAGGCTTCGAGCACGTTGAACGTGCCACGGACGTTCACGTCGAAGGCGGAGCGGGGAAAATCGTGACATTGCAGGAGCCACAGCGCCGCGAAGTGCAGCACAGCGTCGGCACCCTTGAGAGCGGCATCGAGGATGTCCGTCTGGGTGATGTCGCCACCGGCCTCGAACAGCTTGACCCGCGGATCGCGCATCGCCTCGGCCAGGTTCTCGTGGGTGCCACGCACAAAGCTGTCGAAGATCACGATCTCGGCCACGTCCTCGGCGAGGAGTTGATCGACGGCGTGCGAGCCGATCAGCCCCGCGCCGCCAATCACGACGATGCGTTTGCCTTCCAGTCTCACGACCGCGTCCTCTCCGGGTTCCGGTACGCCACGGCGGTCAACACCCGCGACCGCGTTCTTTCACAGCGAATGCGAGGCGGACCCGAGCGCCTGATCGCGCGAGCGACCGAACCGCCGCGCTAGCAGTTGTGACGTTGCTTAATCGGTCCTCCGAGCAAGGTCAACGCGCCCCTGCGAACCGGTGTCGGCACGACGGCCCGGCGTCCCTCGGGCGCTTTCCTCGACCAGGAAAGCCAGCTCCGGCTCAGGCCTGTTTCGCGACACGGCGGATCGCGAATCCGGTCCGTGACCCGATGCGGACTCGCGCCACGGTAGGACGGGAGCCTACCAGCCTTCCGCGAGGAAGCGAAGATACGGCGCCCGGGCGGGCCACCGCGGCACCCGCCCGGGGTTTCGCGCGTTCGAGGCCTCGAGAGGACGAACGCCAGGAGGACGTCATGCTCGAACATATCCCGGCCGCGGTCGGACATGCCCTCGCGGGTGTGAGGTCCGGCCTCGGGAAGTCGATGGCGAAGCAGCACTTCGCCGGCGCGCCCGAGGCGATCGCGGTGACGAGCCCGGCCTTCGGGCGTGACGCGCCGATCCCGAGCCAGCATACGGCCGACGGCGCCGGCCTGTCGCCACCGATCGCCTGGCAGGGATTGCCGGCCGGCACCCTTTCGGCGGTGCTGGTCGTGGAAGATGCCGACAGCCCAACGCCGGAGCCCCTCGTCCATGCCATGGTGCTCGACCTGCCGGGCCGCGACGGCGCCATCGCGGCCGGCGCGCTGAAGAGCCCGGCCGGTGCCGGCGCGCCGCACCGCCTGGGGCAGAACTCCTTCCTCAGGGCCGAGTACCTGCCGCCCGATCCGCCGAGCGGCCACGGACCGCATCGCTACGCGTTCCAGGTCTTCGCGCTCGATGGGCCGGTGACGCTGGCGGCCGGAGCCGGCCGCGGTGAGGTCGTGGCGGCCCTCAAGGGCCACGTTATCGCCAAGGGCGTGCTGATCGGCACCTACGAGCGGGCATGATCGGCCGCCGGGTCGGCGGCTGCCCGGTCCGGCGGTGGGCCCGCCCACATTATCGAGCCGATGAGAACCCGCGAACGGCGCAACTCGGATCGACGCGTGGCGGGTCTCTCACCCGGCGGCCGCCTCACACCGGGTGGTGGACCTCGCCCAGTCCGTAGACCGGCGTCGGGATGCCCTCCATCCGGGCCTTCAGCTGCAGCGCCAAGTATAGCGAATAATGGCGCGACTGGTGCAGGTTGCCGCCGTGAAACCAGAGCGCCTCCTGGCGCGTCGGCTTCCACATGTTGCGGAGTTCACCTTCCCAGGGGCCGGGGTCCTTGGTGGTGGCGGAGCCGAGGCCCCAGCACCTGCCGACCTTGTCGGCGACTTCCTGGCTGATCAGCTTCGCGGCCCAGCCGTTCATGGAGCCATAGCCGGTCGCATAGACGATCACGTCGGCTGGCAGCTCGGTGCCGTCGGCGAGCTTCACGCCGGTTGCGGTGATCTCCTCGACCCGTCCACGCTTCAGCTTGATCCTGCCGTCGGCGATGAGTTCCGATGCGCCGACGTCGATGTAATAGCCCGAGCCGCGGCGCAGGTACTTCATGAAGAGCCCGGAATCGTCGTCGCCGAAGTCGAGCGCGAAGCCGGCGGCCCGCAGCCGCTCGTAGAAATCCGCGTCGCGCTCCTTCATGGCGGCGTAGACCGGCTTCTGGAACTCCGGCATGATCCGGTAGGGGATCGACGCGAAGATCATGTCGGCCCTGTCGGTGGTGATGCCGCTCGCCACCGCCTCTTCGGAATAGAGCCCTCTCAGCGACAGCTCCATCAGGGTTTCCGACCGCGCGACATGGGTGGAGGTCCGCTGCACCATGGTGACGTCGGCGCCGTGCTCCCAGAGGTCGGCGCAGATATCATGGGCGGAATTGTTGGAGCCGATCACCACGGCGCGCTTGCCGCGGTAGCGCTCGCCGCCCTCGTGCCGGCTCGAATGATGGCTCTCGCCCGCGAACCGGTCCATGCCGGGATAGTCCGGCATGTTGGGGATGGCCGACATGCCGGTGGCCAGCACCAGCTGCTTCGGATGCAGGGTGACGGCCTCGCCGTCGCGCAGGACCTCGACGGTCCAGTGCTTGGCGTTCTCATCGTAGCGGGCCGATCGGCACTCGGTCCCGGTCCAATAGTTCAGCTCCATGACCTTGGTGTAGATCTCGAGCCAGTCGCCGATCTTGTCCTTGGCGGCGAAGACCGGCCAGTGATCGGGGAACGGCAGATAGGGCAGGTGGTCGTACCAGACGGGATCGTGAAGGTGCAGCGACTTGTAGCGTTTGCGCCAATGGTCGCCGGGGCGCTCGTGCTTGTCGATGATGATGGTCGGCACGCCGAGCCGCTTCAGCCGGGCCCCGAGCGCGATGCCGCCCTGGCCGCCGCCGATCACCAGGCAGTAAGGTTGGCGCTCGATCCCGAGTTCGGCCTCGTCGTCCCGCCTGCGGTCGAGCCAGGACCGCCGGCCCTGCTGGACGCCGTGCTCGACGCCCTTCTCGCGCCGGCTGCCGCTCCTCTCCTCGTGGCCCTTGAGTTCGCAGGCGGTGGTGAGCAGCGTCCAGGCCGCGTCGTCCTTGAGGCGGAGGTAGCCGCGGCCGCGGACATGCTCGGTCTCGAAACCGATCCAGGCCTCGGTGACGCCGTCGGCCTCCGTGGCGGCTTCCGCCAGTTCCCAATGGCGGGGCCGCACGGCGTCGAGCTGGGCGTCCAGCATGGCCCGGATCGCGTCGCGGCCTTCCAGCGTCTTGATGTTCCAGGTGAAGGC
>JAABUT010000789.1_pt1 | contig 43437 bp, 35 predicted proteins | sample 5559281 | NCBI WGS metagenome assembly JAABUT01 (sample SAMN10711880, study PRJNA513359) | rock metagenome | isolation source: Antarctica rocks | place: Antarctica: Victoria Land, Ricker Hills nord | collected 2016-01-04
GGCCTGGCTTTACAGGATTCTCCGCTCTTTAAAATCGGCTCCGATCCTGTATTCTTTCTTAATGCCGCCCAACTGGGATATATCAGCACTATATTTCAAAATATGCTAAGGGAGTTTAATTTCGATTATGTACATAAGTTCGACTTGCTGCGGAACCATGTCAATCTGTTGCTGCATGAAGCAATGAAAATGCAGCCATCCGTCAGCTATTTCAAACATCAAAACGCCACTGACCGTATTGCATCCCTGTTTCTTAAATTACTGGAGCGGCAGTTTCCGATCGATTCTCCTCAATATGCCTTAAAATTAAGGACTGCCAATGACTATGCGGAACATTTGTCTGTTCATGTAAACCATCTTAACCGTGCCGTAAAAGAAGTAACCGGTAAAACCACAACCGGGCATTTAACTGAACGTATCATAAGCGAAGCAAAAGCACTTTTACAACACACCAACTGGAGCATTAATGAGATCGCCTACAGCCTCGGCTATGAATACCCTACCTATTTTAATAATCTATTCAAAAAGCAAACGGGGGTTACGCCCAGTACTTTCAGGCAAAAATAAAATTGTTTGAATTCCTTAGCTTTCTGTTTGAATACCTTTAATCCGCATACAGGTACATCGGATACCTTTGTGTAATCAAATAAAGGGTTTGAGTAAACACAATTAAAGATTTAATACCATGGAAAACAATTTAAAGGGCAAGGTAGTAGCCATTACAGGCGCAAGTAGCGGAATAGGAGAGGCGACTGCGCTCCTGCTTGCCGGGCGCGGAGCAAAGGTTGTACTCGGTGCTCGCCGGCCTGAACTTCTTGAGGCTTTGGTTAGCCGTATCACAGCAGCGGGGGGTGAGGCAACTTATACAACTACAGACGTAACAATGCGGAATGATATGCTGAACCTGGTAGATCTGGCTTGTGAGCGGTATGGTAAGCTCGACGTTTTCATTAACAATGCCGGCATCGCGCCTATTTCGCTCCTGGATGAACTGCGTGTTGAAGATTGGGAGAATATGATTGACGTTAACATAAAAGGTGTGCTATATGGTATCGCCGCAGCGCTGCCTGTTTTTCGCAAACAGGAATTTGGACATTTCGTTAACACCGCGTCTACAGCCGGACTTATCACTAAACCAACTATGGCGGTTTATTCCGGAACCAAGTTTGCCGTGCGTGCCATCTCTGAGGGTTTGCGCCAGGAAGCCGGCGATAAGCTGCGCGTAACCATCATTTCGCCAGGCTACGTGCAAACAGACTTGGCATCTTCCATGACAAATCCTGAGATGAAGGCACAGGCCTCCATGAACAAGATGGCAATCCCGCCGGATGCAATTGCACGTGCTATCGCATTCGCCATAGAGCAGCCAGCCAATGTTGATGTAGGCGAGATAGTTGTCCGTCCTACTGCCCAGGGATAACTCTACGGCTAGACTTCTTATTGCGTAGATCCGTCATCATTGCCAAGTCACTCCACCCGCGTGGCCGATAATTACTTTAGCCAAGGGTAACGATCAATTGTTCCGGGCACCAGGCGAAGAACTTGTAAAACGCATCCGAACTTCCGGGTTGAAACGAGAGAGGGACAGATTTGTCAAAGAGTCCTGGTTTTCAAATTTTTGCTTGTAAAATTTACAAAAACTTTTAATGATAGCCAATCCATTAATGGTTATACAATTTGTTTACAGGTTTATTCCGCCTGAAACTTCAATTCTTTGTCCGTTTACCCATTTGGCATCGTCAGAGCATAAAAAAGCAACCACGCTTCCGATGTCATCTGCGTTTCCTACTCGTCCTAAGGCTGTTTGTGAAGCTATAAATGCCTCAGTTTGCGGATTATTTTTGATTAGTGCCCCGTTAAAATCTGTTTTAGTGGCACCGGGTGCAACAACGTTCGCCCGTATGCCACGCGCTCCGTATTCTTTGGCCACATATTTAGCAAACACTTCTATCGCACCTTTACAAGAAGCATACACGGAATAGCCCGGAACATTAAAACGGGTTCACCGGATGAAATGAACACTACACCACCATAATCCTTCATTAAAGGCAGGGATTTTTGGGTAAGAAAATAAACGCCTTTAAAATGAATGTTCATAAAATCATCAAAGGTGTCTTCGGTAAGCTGGGCAATAGGAATAGAGGCGCCGATACCGGCATTGTTGATTAAGAAATCAAAATGACCGGTATCCCAGTTTTCTTTCAAAACTTCTTTCAGCTGGTTCAGGAAGCCATCAAAAGAGGGCAGCTTGGAAACATCAAATTGTAAAGCAATTGCTTTGTTGCCTGAGTTTTTTATTTCAGCTACCACGTTTTCAGCTTCCTGCTTACCGGTATTGTACGTCAGCACAACATCAATTCCTTTTCGGGACAGCGCAATGGCCATGTCTTTTCCGAGTCCCCGGCTGCCGCCCGTTACCAATGCTATTTTTTTCTTTGTCATTTTTCTTTAAATTTAATAAAGCAAAGTTAGGGGCGCTGGTTGATCCTACATAATGAAATTCAAATGAAAGCTTACTAAATTCAATTATTTCTAAATTGCGTAGGGTTAAGGTTTGCTTTCTTTTTGAAAAAATTGTTAAAGTTCGTGACTTCCTTAAAACCTAAAGTATAGGCAATCTCCGAGACGTTCCAATGGGTGTTTTTCAAAAGGATTTTTGCTTCCTGTAATACCCTTTCGGCAATAATATCGGAAGTAGTTTTTTCGGTCGTTTCTTTTAAAGCTTTGTTAAGATGATAGACGTGGATAGACAATTGATGCGCAAAATCAGAAGCAGATCGTAACTGAAACCTTTGCCTCGGATCTTCCATGGGAAATTGCCTTTCCAAAAGTTCCAAAAACAAAATAGATATTCTGCGGGAAGCATTTGTGTCCTGACTACGAATGCTTTTCGATGGTTGCATTTTTATCGCATAATGCATGATTTCAAACACCAGATTTCTCAAGACATCATATTTATGCTCATAATCTGACTTGATTTCTTTGAACATCCGCTCATAAACATTTTTCATTTTAGCAGTTTGCTCATCCGACAGTTCAAATACGTGCGTTCCGTTTGGTTGGAAAACTGCGTAATCCTGCAATTTCCCAAAATGATAAAAAAAGGCAGGTGTAAATACACATACACAACCGCTTTGCTGCTCGTCCAACCGTTCCCAGTTATAAGGAATTTGCGGGTTGGAAAATAAAAGGCCCTGTTTGTTTATTTCAATCGACTTGTCTGCATAATGTATTTTTGTTTTGCCAATAAGCAAACTGATCTTGTAATAATCTTTTCGGCTGTAGGGAACAGGTTTGGCTTTTTTACCAACAAAATCTTCAAACCTGAAAACATTAAAATGCCCGATTTCTTTTTTTAAGTTATCGGGCACCCAGTTGAACTTTGCTTTATAAAAGTCTTCTATTGTTTCTGTTTTCTTCATTTTTACAATATTACGAAATTCAAACAGAACGCTTCAATGGGATTTGTTTGCCGTGCTTCTTTTATCCTACAAATACTGGTGTTTCATGTAGCGACTTCAGGATTAAGCATAGTTATAGTCGTTGGTTTATCTATGCTTGTAAATGTATTTTATTTTTGTAATGATTATCGCAACATCAGTTGTTGCTATTCTTGTTTTTTAAAAAAGTATTTTCTGACTTATTGATAGATTGGAGATCTATAGCTCAAAGATCGGGATTTCAAATCCATGTCAATGGAGGATTGTAAACCTGTATGCTTACGCAGAGACATAATTATGGGCATCTCTAAAAACGCTCCTTTTCCTCTCCAATGGAGAGGAATTAAAGGTGAGGCCAAACAAATAATACGGATTTTTAGAGATGCCCTTATGAGTATAATTTAAAAGCACACAACGCCAATAATTATTTTGATGCTGCCTTGCAATACGATATTTCCAAATTCGTCTTCGTAGTTTTGGCTTTAACCTGGGTTTTCAAAAAGCTGCGGACCATGCTTTTTTTACGGGGATAGCATTTCGGTTGTGATGCTGTTTTTATCACCTAAATTTTATTGTCACCATAATTATAGCAGTAAAAACAGCATTGTCCAAACATCTTTCCCCAATTCCTGCTTTTATCCCCATGACACATCTTTCTGTTAACATCAACAAAATTGCAACGCTGCGTAATTCGCGTGGCGGCAATAATCCTGATTTGGTAAAAGTAGCTTTGGATTGCGAACGTTTTGGTGCTGAAGGTATCACGGTTCATCCCCGGCCGGATGAGCGGCATATCCGTTACCAGGATGTGTCCGACCTGAAAAAAGTAATTGCTACTGAGTTTAACATCGAAGGCAATTGCCAGGAACAAAAATTTGTGGATCTGGTGCTGGGCAATAAACCTGCACAAGTTACCTTGGTTCCGGATGTTTTAGGTCAGATTACTTCTAACCATGGCTGGGACACCATCAAAAATCAGGATTATCTCAAAAAAATTATTGCTGTTTTTAAGGCACAAAATATCCGGGTTTCCATTTTTGTTGATCCCGTAGTAGAAATGGTAGAAGCTGCCGCAACAACCGGAACAGACCGGATTGAATTATATACAGAAGCTTATGCTTCCGGCTACCCTCAAAACAAAGAACAAGCTATTGCGCCATACATAAAAGCTGCCGAAAAAGCAGTGGAATCAGGTTTAGGCTTAAACGCCGGCCATGACCTCGATTTGCACAACTTGCAATACTTCGCCCAAAACATCCCTGGTTTGCAGGAAGTAAGTATTGGCCATGCTTTGATTGCTGATGCTTTGTATTTGGGTTTGGAAAATACGGTACAAATGTATTTAAGGTGCCTGAAAATATAAATATGTTAATTTTTAAAAGTATGTGAATAATTTGTTCTGTAAATCCCTTGTAATGATTCTGCAATGAATTGCCTATCAAAAGGCAAAACCCTAACTTTGGATTTTAATTTGTTCAGCCACATACATGAAGTTAAATATTGATTATCAGGAGAAATTTCAATCCCGTCATATCGCCCCAAATCAAACAGAAGCCAGTTCCATGCTGCAACAGATTGGCGTTTCATCCATAGATGAACTGATTGATCAAACTATCCCGCCAGCAATCCGCTTAAAAAACCCGCTCAACCTTCCTGCTGCCAAAAGTGAGTTTGATTACCTGAAAAACCTTAAAATCACGGCTTCCAAGAATAAAGTGTTTAAAAGTTATATCGGTAAAGGCTATTATGATGTAATTGTGCCGGGTGTGATACAGCGGAATATTTTGGAAAACCCAGGCTGGTACACGCAATACACACCTTACCAGGCCGAAATTGCACAGGGACGTTTGCAGGCTTTGCTGAACTTCCAAACGATGGTGATTGACCTGACCGGAATGGAAATTGCCAATGCTTCACTTTTAGATGAAGGTACTGCTGCTGCCGAAGCTATGTTTATGCAATACAGTTTGCGTAAAAATGCGAAAGCTAAAAAGTTTTTTGTATCGGAGGAGCTTTTCCCTCAAACGATTGATATTTTAAAAACGCGTTCTAACCCCCTGGATATTGAATTGCTTATCGGTGATCATCAAACTATTGATCTGGACGACAGTTTCTTTGGCGCGATAGTGCAATATCCGTCTGGAAACGGTGAGGTTTATGATTACCGGAGCTTTGTCGATCCCCTCCATAAAAAAGATATAAAATTAACCGTAGTTGCCGACTTGATGAGTTTGGTGCTTTTAACGCCTCCGGGCGAGTGGGGGGCTGATGTGGTGGTTGGTTCTACGCAACGTTTTGGTGTGCCAATGGGTTTCGGTGGGCCGCATGCTGCTTTTTTTGCCACAAAAGAAGCATACAAACGTTCTATTCCCGGCCGTATCATCGGTGTAACCATTGATAATGCCGGCAATTACGCTTTGCGCATGGCATTGCAAACCCGCGAGCAGCACATCCGCAGGGATAAAGCAACTTCCAATATTTGTACCGCACAAGCTTTGCTGGCCATTATGGCTGGTATGTATGCCGCTTATCATGGTTCAAAAGGTTTAAAACTGATTGCAGGGCGAATTCACGGGTTAGCAGTTTTACTTTCAGGATCACTAAAGGCTTTAGGTTATGAGCAGCAAAACCAGGTTTATTTTGATACGCTTACTTTTGATGCCGGACAAGTTGTAAATACGGTCCATGCAGAAGCATTGAACCAGGAAATGAACTTTTATTATAAAAATTCGCAGGTTTCTATTGCTTTGGATGAAACGACTTCTCCAAAAGATATCCAAACTATTGTGCGTGTTTTTGCAAAAGCCAAAGGAAAAACTTTGGCCGATGCTAATTTTGAGGCGATAAAAGAAGCATTACAAACGCCAATCCCTACCGAACTACAACGTACTTCAGAATTTTTAAACCACCCGGTTTTTAGCACGCATCATTCGGAACACGAAATGCTGCGTTACATCAAGTCATTGGAAGCAAAAGACCTTTCTTTATGTCATTCCATGATTGCTTTAGGTTCGTGTACCATGAAGCTAAATGCAACTACAGAAATGGTTCCGGTTACCTGGCCGGAGTTTAGTAAAATTCATCCTTTTGCACCAACCGATCAGGTGGGCGGTTACATGCAAATCTTTGATGAATTGAACAAATGGCTAAGCGAAATTACCGGTTTTGCTGCGATGAGTTTACAGCCAAATGCTGGTGCACAAGGCGAATACGCCGGTTTACTGGTTATCCGTGCTTACCATCAGTCAAACGGCGATCATCACCGTAACATCGCCTTGATCCCTTCCTCTGCCCATGGCACCAATCCGGCTTCTGCGGCAATGGCAGGTATGAAAATTATCGTGGTAAAATGTGATGACAACGGTAATATTGATGTAGCCGACCTGAAAGCCAAAGCAGAACAATACGGTAAAGAACTTTCCTGTTTAATGGTTACTTATCCGTCAACACATGGTGTTTTTGAAGAATCTATTATAGAAATATGTAAAATTATCCATCAACATGGCGGACAGGTTTACATGGATGGCGCCAACATGAATGCGCAGGTTGGTTTAACCAGTCCGGCTAATATTGGTGCCGATGTTTGCCATTTAAATCTGCATAAAACCTTTTGTATCCCACATGGCGGCGGTGGGCCGGGCATGGGTCCGATAGGCGTGGCCAAACATTTGGTCCAGTTTCTGCCCGGGCATTCAATAGTTGATATTGAACGGGGAAAATCCATTCCGGCCGTTTCTGCAGCGCCCTGGGGCTCTGCTTCTATCTTAATCATTTCCCATGCTTATATTGCCATGATGGGCAGTGAAGGTTTAACCAACGCTACCCGCTATGCTATTTTAAATGCCAATTATATCAAATCTCGTTTAGAAAACCATTTCCCGGTTTTATATGCTGGCGCAAACGGCCGTTGTGCACATGAAATGATCCTGGATTGCCGCGCATTTAAAGCTTTTGGTGTTGAAGTAACCGATATTGCCAAACGTTTAATGGATTACGGTTTCCACGCGCCAACGGTTTCTTTTCCGGTTGCCGGAACGGTAATGGTAGAACCGACCGAATCGGAACCAAAACATGAGCTGGACCGTTTTTGTGATGCCATGATTGTCATCCGCTATGAAATTGAAGATGTAGAAAAAGGCGTTTCGGATAAAATAAATAACCCGCTAAAAAATGCACCTCACACTGCTGCCGTTATTACCGGTAATGATTGGGCACATCCTTACACCAGACAAAAAGCCGCTTTCCCGCTTCCTTATGTTGCTGCTTTTAAATTCTGGCCTTCAGTAGGGAGAGTTAACGATACACACGGTGATCGTACCTTAATTTGTACTTGTCCGCCTTTGGAAAGTTACGCCTTTGAAGAAAATTTAACTGAATGATAACAAACTGTAATATAAAGGTCAGAAATCATTGTTTTAAAAATCCATCGAATTAAAATAAACGTAATTATTGTGTTTTAAAAGAACAACTCCATATAATTATATTATATTTATATATTTTTAAGGAGTATTATTATCACTAAAGTTATTATTTACATCTACTTAGCCTATGAAAATTTATTATGGCTGTACAGAACTTTCCTTCACTAACCTTCGTACAAACTTTCATGAATGTAATTCAGAGGCCCGTTAATATTATGCTGGTTGACGATGATGAAATTAATAACTTCATCACCGTTAAACTAATCAGGAAAGCCTTCCCGGATTCAGTTATAACTACTTATCTGAATGGTCGTTTGGCAATTGACAAAATAAAAAATATCCTTGAATATAGTCTTGAAAATATCCCTGATTATATTTTATTGGATATCAATATGCCGGTGATGAACGGATGGGAGTTTTTAGAAGAATATAAGGTTTTAAATTTAGATCCTGATAAAAAGATCACCATTTATATTTTATCTTCTTCGGTATTTAGCAATGATGTTGATAAAGCTAAATCTTATGAGTCTGTTGCCAATTTTATATCCAAGCCACTTAATTTAGAGGCAATAAAAGAAGTATTCAGCTTGATGAATGTACACAGTAGCTAATTTAATTCCCCGGGCTTTTTACCGAGAACCCTTCATTCATGGTTACAACACCCACGGCAAGGTTTTTTGCATGGTAAAAACAGCATGTCCAGTTTTCGGCAGCAGCCAGTTTACCAAACTGTTCACGTAATTCCATAGATTTTCTTCCGTCAAAATCATATTTGGCTGCAAACTTCCGGATCAGTTGTTCCGGTTCCGGTAAAACATCCCCTCCAAAAAAGTAAGTTTTTCCTGCGGATGCAATTTTAAAAACCTGATGGTACTGGCAGTGTCCGCCTGTTAATTCATAAGTAATCCCGTTCCTGATAATTCCGCTTCCTTCAACCAAAGTTACATTGGCCGAACGCTGTAACACTTCAAAAATAGATTCTTTATAAGAAGAAGATTTACCCAAAAAAGCCGTTTCCCATTCGCCGCGCTGGATCACATGTTCCGCATCCGGGAAAGCCGGTCCTGTTCGTCCGTTTTTTTCAACCACTAAACCACCCGTATGGTCGTTATGCAAATGCGACATCAACACTAAAGTTACTTCTTCCGGTTCAAAACCTGCTTTGCGGATATTGTCGTGCAGCATCAATTCGCCATTCCCGTTTTTAAAGCCTAAACCGGCATCCATCAAAATTAAATCTTGTTCTGTTTTGAGCAAAAAGGGTTGCACATGGATGAACAAGGAGCCTTTACGGTCTTGCGGATTATCGGCAAGCGGGTTAAACGGCACAAATTTTTTGGTCGAATCAACAGAAAAAGAACCTTCGCCAAGTGCATGTATATTCATATCAGGATAAAGTGTGTTTAAACGTGTTTAATGATAAGCCAATAACTATCTTTACTGTTTGAACTTTTTTAAAGATATGCAAAAGCGTTGGGTAATGGAGCAGGAAGGCAACCGGCGGCAGGTTTTGCAGCTGGCGGAAGCCTTGCAGGTGGATGAAGTGTTGAGCAATATGCTGGTACAGCGCGGTGTAACAAATTTTGAAGAGGCCAGATATTTTTTCCGACCGGACATGGGTCATCTGCACGATCCGTTTTTAATGCAGGACATGGAAAAAGCGGTGCTGCGGATTGAAAAAGCCATCTTCAACAAAGAAAAAATATTGATTTATGGTGATTACGATGTAGATGGAACTACAGCCGTTTCTGTAGTTTACCAATTTTTTAAACAACGTTACGAACACATTGGGTTTTATATTCCCAACCGTTATACCGAAGGCTACGGCATTTCTACTGCCGGGATTGATTTTGCTGCCGAACATCATTTCAGTTTAATTATCGCTTTGGATTGCGGGATCAAATCAGTTGATAAAGTAATTTATGCCGGTAAAAGAAGCATCGGTTTTATCATCTGCGATCATCATTTGCCCGGGGCAGAATTGCCGGATGCAGTTGCCGTTTTAGACCCGAAAAGAAGAGATTGCCTTTATCCTTATAAAGAATTATCGGGTTGCGGCATTGGTTTTAAACTGATACAGGCTTATGCAGAGAAAAATAATATTCCCTGGGAAGAAGTAAGCTGCTATCTCGATCTGGTTGCCGTCAGCATTGCCTGCGATCTGGTTCATATCAACGGAGAAAACCGCACCCTTGCTGCTTTTGGCCTGGAAAAGTTAAACAACAATCCTTCCATCGGGCTAAAAGCTTTGATGGATGTGGCCGGAAAATCAGAAAATTATACTGTTTCTGACCTGGTTTTTACCATCGGCCCGCGGATCAACGCTGCCGGCCGTATTGATGATGCCAAACATGCAGTTAATTTATTGATTGCCGATTGTACTACAGCAGCTTTTGATCATGGCGAGTTCATCAACCTAAAAAATACAGAACGTAAAGAACACGACCTGAGCATTACCGGTCAGGCGTTGAACATGATCGACCAGGATCCGTTATTGATCAACCGACGCTCAACAGTAGTGTACCAGGAAAACTGGCACAAAGGCGTAATTGGTATTGTGGCTTCACGTTTGACCGAAAAATATTACCGGCCAACTGTGGTTTTAACCAAAAGTAATGGTTATGTAACTGGTTCTGCACGTTCTGTTTACGGTTTTGATCTCTACGAAGCTTTATGCGGTTGCAGCGATTTGCTTTTGCAATTCGGCGGACATAAATATGCAGCCGGTTTAACACTGCTGCCTGAAAATGTACCTGCTTTTAGCGAACGTTTTGAACAAGTGGTTGCATCGGTAATTACAGAAGAACAATTGGTGCAACGGATTGAAATTGACGCAGAAATAAATTTAAACCAGATAACGCCTAAATTTTTCCGGATCCTAAAGCAATTTGCCCCTTTTGGCCCAGAAAACATGACACCGGTTTTCCTAACTAAAAATGTGTATGTTAGCGGGAATATAAACCTGGTTGGTGCCAATCACCTTAAAATTTGTATTGTACAAGAAGGTTCTCCGATTTTTAGTTGTATCGGTTTTGGTTTAGGCGAATATATTTCTGTCCTTAAAAACAGTATGCCGTTTGATATTTGTTACACCATAGAAGAAAACGTTTGGAACAACCAGAAAACGCTTCAGTTAAATTTAAAAGGGATCAGCATAAACCAGGAGTTGCCGACAGCATAAAAAATGATTTTAAAAGCAGAACATTTAATCAAAAAGTACAAACAGCGCACTGTTGTTAACGATGTTACTTTTGATGTAAAGCAAGGCGAAATTGTGGGTTTACTCGGGCCAAACGGTGCCGGAAAAACTACTTCTTTTTACATGATCGTGGGTTTGATCAAGCCAAATGAAGGAAATATATACCTGGAAGACGAAAATATTACCGATGCGCCCATGTACCGCCGCGCGCAAAAAGGAATAGGTTACCTGGCGCAGGAAGCGTCTGTTTTTCGCAAGCTTTCAGTAGAAGACAACATCAAAGCTGTGCTGGAAATGGGCAAGATGAATGCCGGAGAACAAAAAGAAAAGTTGGAAGAACTGATCGATGAATTCAGTTTGCAAAAGGTGCGGAAAAACCGCGGCGATTTGCTTTCGGGCGGAGAACGCCGCCGGACAGAAATTGCACGTGCGCTGGCTGCAGAACCTAAATTTATTTTGCTGGATGAACCTTTTGCCGGCGTTGACCCGATTGCGGTAGAAGAAATCCAGTTTATGGTGGCCAAATTAAGGACGCGCAACATCGGCATTCTCATTACCGATCATAACGTGCAGGAAACTTTATCTATTACGGATCGCGCTTACCTGCTTTTCGAAGGTAAGATTCTACGTTATGGTGAGCCGGAAGTATTGGCAGATGATCCAATTGTACGGAAACTATACCTCGGTTCCAACTTTGTGCTCAAAAGAAAAACTTTTGTTTAATTTTTTATGACGTTTATTAACTCCTTGGTTACCTGGATCATGAAGAAGCGGATGCACCAGATCGAGCTTTTTATTAAATATCCAAACGAGGTGCAGGATGAGTGGTTTGAAAACCTGATCACCAGTGCCGAGAATACCGAATGGGGGAAAAAATACGATTATAAAAGTATAGAAAATGTAAACGATTTCAGGCAAAGGTTCCCTATACAAACCTACGATACCCTGAAACCTGATATTGAACGGATGATGAAGGGTGAGCAAAACGTGCTCTGGCCCTCTGAAATTAAATGGTTTGCCAAATCATCCGGCACTACAAGCGACCGCAGCAAGTTTATTCCGGTGAGTGAGGAAGCCATGGAAGAATGCCATTTTAAAGGCGGCAAAGACATGATCACGTTGTATTGCAACAACCGGCCGGAATCAAAATTATTTACAGGCAAAACGCTTGTCTTGGGCGGAAGCCATCAAATTAATCATCTGCATACTGATTCTTATTATGGTGATCTTTCTGCTGTCCTCCTAAAAAACCTTCCGCTTTGGGCCGAGTTTTATCGCACACCGGAACTTGCAATCACCTTGATTGAGAATTACGAAGAAAAGATCGAGAAGATCGCCCAGATCACCCAGCATGTAAACGTTACAGGCATTAGTGGCGTGCCCACCTGGAACATTGTTTTGGCCAAACGTTTGCTGGAATTGACCGGGAAAGATAACTTGCTTGAGATTTGGCCGAACTTAGAATTGTATGTCCACGGTGCGGTTTCTTTTACACCATACCGCGATCATTTTAAGAAACTGGTTCCCAGTGATGCCATGTATTATATGGAAACTTATAACGCATCGGAAGGTTTCTTTGGGATCCAGGACCAGTCTGATTCAGAAGAAATGCTGTTGATGCTGGATTACGGTGTTTTTTATGAGTTTCTGCCGACTGAAAAGCTGTTTGAGGATGATCCGCAAACATTGTTGCTCGATCAGGTAAAAACGGGTGTTAATTATGCTTTAATTATCTCCACCAACTCCGGTTTGTGGCGGTATATGATTGGCGATACTGTTCAGTTTACTTCCCTGTCACCTTTTCGGATCAGGATCACCGGACGCACCAAGCACTTTATCAATGCTTTTGGGGAAGAAGTGATTGTTGACAACAGCGAACGGGCCTTAAAAGAAGCTTGCCATCAAACGGGCGCCATCATCCGGGAATATACGGCTGCCCCCATTTATTTTGAAGGCAACAAATCTGGCGGACACGAATGGATCATTGAGTTTGAAAAGCAGCCGGACGGGTTTGAACGGTTTGTGGATCTGCTGGATGAAACCTTGCGTAAAGTCAATTCGGATTACGATGCCAAGCGTTTTAAGGACATGGCTTTAAAAAGGCCAACGGTGCACATGGCAGCAGACGGTACTTTTTATAAATGGTTGAAGCTGAAAGGCAAATTGGGCGGCCAGCATAAAGTGCCGCGCCTGGCCAATAACCGTGAATATGTAGATTCTATTTTATTGTTGATGAAGGGTGTGATGGTTTGAGAAATTGAAAATACTATTTCAAATACTTCTTTTACCACCTATTTTTTTCGTTCGGTAGTAAAACGGACTAACTGTTCTAAACCGGTACGAAACTGATTTGGAGGGAAAGTATATAGGATCACAAAAGCTTCTTCCTGGTATTTGGCCATTTGGGTTTCAGCATAAGAAAGTCCGCCAGAATCTTTTACAAAACGAATAATTTCTGCTACGCTTTTAACATCTTCGTTATGGTTCTTCACTAAGTTAATGATGTTTTTCCGGTCGGATTTACCTGCTTTGTTTAAAGCATAAATTAAAGGAAGCGTGATTTTTTTCTCCTTAATATCAATGCCCAGTGGTTTGCCCACATCATCTACACCAAAATCAAACATATCGTCTTTGATCTGGAAAGCAATGCCGATCTTCTCCCCAAAAAGCCGCATTTTTTCAATTGTTTCAGCATCTGCCCCTGCAGAAGCAGCACCGCAGGCACAGCAGGAAGCAATTAAAGAAGCTGTTTTTTGCCGGATCACTTCATAATAGATCGGTTCGCCTACGTCCATTTTTCGGACTTTCTCGATCTGCAGCAATTCCCCTTCGCTCATTTGTTTTACGGCTTCGGATACTATTTTTAGCAGGTGAAAATCATTATTGTCTAAAGAAAGCAACAAACCTTTCGAGAGTAAATAATCGCCAACCAAAACGGCAATTTTGTTTTTCCACAGCGCATTGATAGAGAAGAAACCGCGCCGCTGGTAAGAGTTGTCCACCACATCGTCATGCACCAAAGTGGCCGTATGTAAAAGCTCTACTAAAGCGGCACCGCGATGTGTGGATTCATTAATACCTCCGCACAAACCGGCACAAAAAAAAACGAACATGGGCCGGATCTGCTTGCCTTTTCGCTTTACGATATAATGGGTGATACGGTCAAGCAGCGGAACTGAACTATACATTGATGCTTTGAATTTGCTTTCAAAAACATCAATTTCGGCGGCTATTGGTTTCTTAATCTCGTCAATGCCAAGCATCTACGGGTTTCATTTTTAATTTAGAAATAAGTAAAACCAAAATTGCAGGATAAATTCTGTTTGAATAACTCTGTCAGGATTTCGTCCAAATATACAAATCCAGAAGAAAAAAACGCAATAAGCTTAATTAGGCTTATTGCGTTTTCAATTTATAAAAAGCTGATTCTTATTCTTCTCCGCCTACTTTTAGCTGGTCCGGGTCTTCATGATAACCGGTGCCTTCTGTGTCGGGCTGTTCGGCAGCATCATTTTCTTCCTCTTTATTGGTAGAAGGGGAAGCTACTTCTTCTAATTGTTCTTCGGTAAGATTGGTGCTTCCGCTCATATTTTCCCATGGCTTTTCGCCTTCCTGTTCAATTGTCATCGCTTTTGGTATTTGGTGTCCTTCTTCAGTTTCAACAGCTATGCCGCCACTTTCGGTATCTTGTTCTTCATCACCCAGAAATCCTGCATCAAAGTGGGTGCGGTTATTATCTTCTTCTCTTCCCTGGTCGTCCAGGTCGCGGAAAACTTCGTCTTTAGGATCTATCATTTTATGCTGATTTAAGGTTTAATATTTATTGCCATAAAAGAAGCATTAAACGCCAGGATTGTTTGCGTTGAAGCAGGAAAGAAATTTAGTTTTGATTGAATTACAAACTTTCCAACATTCGTTTTAAAACTGCTTGTGCTGCCCATTCACGGTTTGCTGCTTCTTTTATTACGATAGAATTTGGCCCGTCCAATATTTCTGCGGATAGTTCCAGGTCACGACGAACGGGCAAACAGTGCATCACTTTTGCCTGATTGGTGTTTTTCAACCTTTCGTTGGTCAGCATCCAGTCTTCATTTCCCGGGATCACTTTACCATAAGGTTCAAAAGCCGACCAGTTTTTTACATAGACAAAATCAGCATCCTGCAAGGCTTCAGTTTGATTATGAGTGATCGTTGCACCTTGTGTAAATGCTGGAGAAAGTTCCAGTCCGGCCGGATGCGCAATGGTAAAATCAACATCAGCTTTGCACATCCATTCTGCAAAGGAATTGGGAACCGCTTGCGGCAGTGCTTTTACATGCGGCACCCAGGTTAAAACCACTTTTGGGCGAGGTGTGGTTTTCAGTTCTTCAATCGTAATTAAATCGGCCAGGCTTTGCAGCGGATGCCGCGTTGCCGATTCTAAGCTTATCACCGGAACGCCGCATAATTCTACAAACTTGTTAAAGATTGTTTCGCTGTAATCTTCCTCGCGATCTTTCAATCCGGGAAAAGAACGAATGCCCAGAATATCCACATATTGCCCCATCACGGCAGCCGCTTCGCGGATATGTTCTACCGTTGTGCCATCCATTTTAATTCCGTCGCGTAATTCTAATGCCCAGCCTTCTTTATCGATATTTAAAACCATCACGTTCATCCCTAAGTTCATGGCTGCTTTTTGCGTGCTCATGCGCGTACGTAAGCTTGGATTCATGAAAACTAATCCAATTGTTTTATTTTTTCCAAGATGCTGAAAAGCGAAAGGACTTTTTTTGAGTCCCAATGCTTCTTTTACCAGGTGATTTATGTTGTGAACGTCGTTTACGGAGGAGAAGAGTTTCATTATATAATGTAGAGGCTATCTATTTTTAATTAAATTATGCACTCTGTCATTTCGACGATAGGAGAAATGTTCTTCGGATAACACAAGGTTTTTCTATCACTTTGAAGAGGATTTCTCCCTGCGGTCGAAATGACAAAAAAAAACTTACATCGAAGGATTAAATTCCGCAACCGGCGCGTTTTTCAAAGCCTGACTAAAAGCTTCCAGAAAACGATCGGCATGGGCTTTGGTCAAATTTAAAGCTGGCAGCAATCGGATCACATTTGGTTTGGCTTCACCTGTAAAAATATGGTATTTAAATAAAAGTTCAGCTTTTACATGCGCCAACATATCCGGCAGATCAATCCCGATCATCAAGCCACGGCCGCGTACTTCTTTTACCTGCTCAAATTTCTTGAGTTCTTCTATTAAATAACCGCCCACTTCGTCTGCGTTTTGCATCAGGTTGTCCTGTTCCATCACTTCTAAAACCGCCAGCCCGGCTGCACAAGCCAGATGGTTACCGCCAAAAGTGGTGCCCAGCATGTAATAAACCGGTTTTATTTTTGGGGAAATGGAAATGCCTCCAACCGGGAAACCATTGCCCATCCCTTTGGCCATCGTGTAAATGTCAGCATCCACACCGGCAAAATCGTGCGAATAAAACTTACCCGTCCGACCGTAACCACACTGTACAGAATCGGCAATAAAAACAGCGTTGTACTGATCGCATAGCGAACGAATCTTTTGCAGGAAGCCTTCTGGCGCGACTTGAATTCCGCCCACACCCTGGATTCCTTCGATAATAACGGAACTGATCTCGTTTTCAGAAAAGGCCTGTTCTAAAGCTGCTTCGTCATTCCAAGGCAGGAAGATCACGTTATCAGTTTCGTTAACCGGTGCCAAAATTTTAGGGTTATCGGTAACCGCAACCGCCAGCGAAGTGCGGCCATGAAAAGCTTTTCTAAACGCAATCACTTTCTTTTTACCGTTGTAAAAGGATGCCAATTTTAACGCATTTTCATTTGCTTCCGCTCCGGAGTTACACAGAAACAACTGGTAATCTTCCTTCCCCGAAACCTGCCCCAGTTTTTCTGCAAGCTGTTTTTGGATTGGGATTTCTATCGAATTACTGTAAAAACCCAACTGATGCAACTGGCCTTCCAATCGCTTTACATAATGCGGATGTGTGTGCCCGATAGAAATTACGGCATGGCCGCCGTATAAATCCAGGTATTCCTGGCCTTTATCGTCCCACACCAAACTGCCTCTGCCTTTAACAATATTGATATGGTTGATGGGATAAACGTCGAAGGGTTTCATTTTATAGAGGTAAAAGGATGAAAGGATGAAAGGATGAAAGGATGAAAGGATAAAAGGTAAAAGGTAAAAACGTGTTTTAATTAAATCACTTGATTTTTACGAATATATTTGATGAACGAAATGAGCATCGCTTTGATTTCGTTAACTGCTTTATTGACTTCCTCATAAAGAACAGGTAAAATGTAAGACAGATCAAAGATTAACAGACAAGTATATTCAACCTCGTGGGTAGAACCCAAAGCAATATCTAAATAATGGACAAAATCTTTATCCGTGTTTTTGCCACAGCCTTCGGCAATATTTAAAGGTATTGAATAAGCAGAACGACGAAGCTGACTGGTTAAGGCAAATTTTTCTTCAACGGGCATTTTAGGCAAAACTTCTTTGTATATAAATAAAGTTAGCTGATGTGCTTTAGACCAGATTTCTAATTTTTTATAATCCCTCATGCTGTTTCTTTATTGCCTATGTTTATTTTTATCTGCTTTTTTCCTTTAACCTTTAACCTTTTTCCTTTCTGCCTTTAACCCTTCACCTTTCCGCCTTTCACCTAAAACGCACTTGCCTTCAATCTCAGCCCGGCTGTTTCTTCCAGCCCAAACATTAAATTCATATTTTGTACCGCTTGTCCGGATGCGCCTTTTAACAGGTTATCCATAATGCTAACCAGGAAGATTTTATTACCGTGTTTCTTTACCTGGATAAAGCACTTGTTGGTATTTACCACTTGCTTCAAATCGATGTCGCGATTGGTAACATGTGTAAAAGGATGTTCGGCGTAAAAATCAGCGTATAATTTTAAAGCTGCTTCTTCAACAAGATCACATTCTGTATAGATGGAAGCCAAAATACCTCGCGTAAAATCTCCCCGGTAGGGAATAAAATTGAGCTTGTTTTTGTCGGATGGATAAACCGGAAAGTCTGCCTGCAACTGGTTGAGCGACTGGCTAATTTCCTTTAAATGCTGATGATTGAAAGCTTTGTAAACCGATAAATTATCATTGCGCCAGGTAAAATGCGAAGTCGGAGCAAGGCTTTGTCCGGCACCGGTAGAACCAGTTGTGGCCGAAATATGTACTTCGTTTACCAGTAGATTTTTAGCTGCTAAAGGAAGCAAACCCAACTGGATGCAAGTTGCAAAACAACCTGGGTTAGCAATATTGGATGCTTCTTTTATCCATGTTTTATTTAGTTCGGGCAAGCCGTAAGTAAAGTTGCGCGTTGCCAGTTGCGCGTTGCCGGTTAACCTAAAATCCTGACTTAAATCGATGATTTTGATATGATCATCAATTGGGTTTGCTTCGAGGAATTTTTTCGCGTCGCCGTGGCCAACACACAGAAATAAAACATCAGTTTCGCTTAACAATTCGCTGCTAAATTTAAGTTCCGTATCACCAAAAAGATCTTTATGAACATCAAAAACATAGTTTCCGGCGTTGCTGCTGCTGTTTACAAAATCGATTTCTACGTCGGGGTGATTAAGCAAAATCCGCAGCATCTCGCCGCCGGTATAGCCCGCGCCGCCGATGATTCCGGCTTTAATTTTATTCGGCACTTATTCTGTCGTTTTTTGTGGAAGGATGGGAATATAAAATAAATTCCAGGTCGGCATCGCTTTGATTGCTGATCCGGTGCTTTTGTTGGGCCTTAATTTCTATTCCCTGTTTCGGCTTCAAAATCTCCGTTTTTCCTTCAATAAAAAAAGTAGCCTTTCCACTTAAAATAAAGAAGAATTGGGTAGCGTATTCGTGGTAATGTAACTTTTCAGAAGTATTTGGCGGCATCAGTTCTTGTTTGATGGAAATGGCATCGGTCTCCACAAAAACCCAGCCGTGGCAATCATCGCCCCACTGATAATGTTCCATGCAATCTGATTTGGAAAAAACAGTATAGTCCATGCTTCTTTTAGCCGTTTACTTTATGATAAATCACTACCTGGTTGCCAAATATTTTGGAGAAACCTTTCACATCCTCGCCCGTCCAGGTATTGTTCATTTCGCCGTAACTGCCAAATTTGTTCGACATTAAATCGTGTTCGGATTCAATCCCTAAAACCTGGAAACGGTAAGGATAAAGCTGTACAAATACTTTCCCGGATACGTTTTGCTGCGTATCGGTTAAAAAAGCTTCGATATTCCGCATTACCGGATCGTGGAACTGGCCTTCATGCAACCAGTTTCCATAAAATGTAGAAAGCTGGTCTTTCCAGCTCAACTGCCATTTGGTTAGCGTATGTTTTTCTAAAGTATGATGTGCTTTGATGATTACCATGGGTGCAGCAGCTTCAAAACCAACGCGGCCTTTAATGCCGATAATGGTATCGCCTACGTGAATATCACGGCCGATAGCATAAGGCGAAGCGATTTCCTGCAATTTCTGGATGGCTTTGGTTGGATGATCAAAAGTTTCATCATTGATGGCAACCAGTTCGCCTTGCTTAAATTCCAGCGTTACTTTCTCGGAATCTTGTTTGGTCAATTGTGTCGGCCAGGCATCGTCCGGTAATCCTTCATGAGAAGTCAGTGTTTCTTTGCCGCCAACAGAAGTTCCCCAAATACCTTTATTGATAGAGTATTTCGCTTTCTCGAAATTCATTTCCACACCGTGCTCTTTCAGATATTTAATCTCTGCTTCTCTGCTTAGTTTTAAATCACGAATGGGGGTCAGGATCTTTACTTCCGGGATCAAAATATTAAAGATCATATCAAACCGCACCTGGTCGTTTCCTGCGCCCGTGCTGCCATGTGCCACATATTCTGCACCTATTTTTTTGGCGTGCAAGGCAATAGCGGTAGCCTGACTAACGCGCTCAGCGCTTACAGAAAGCGGGTAAGTATTGTTTTTCAACACGTTTCCGTAAATGAGATAACGAACGCAGGTATTGTAAAAGTTCTCCGTTTCGTCAACCACAGCATGGGAAACAACGCCCATTTTATAAGCACGGCGTTCGATATCAACCAGTTCTTCTGCATTAAAACCACCGGTGTTTACAATAACGGAATGTACTTCCAGGTTCAAATCCTGCGATAAATAAATACTGCAAAACGAAGTGTCCAAACCTCCGCTAAAAGCTAAAACTACTTTTTCTTTCATGTTATAAATCTGTCAGTTTGGCAATGCCCAAACCTAAAATGGCTATTGTTTTGGTTGATATTTTCAAGGCGTTCTCGATCCGCTCCAGTAAAGTGGCTTTATGACTGAGTTTTTTCATCTTGTCCTCAATCTCTTTTGCCTTTTCTTCCGGATCGAAAAGCATGGCCGTACACATGCAGTTCTTGCGTTCTTTACTCATCAGAATATCGTAGTTCACACAGCTTTTACAGCCCTGCCAAAAAGCTTCGTCCTGTGTTAACTCAGAATAAGTAACCGGTTCGTAACCCAATTCAGAATTGATCTTCATCACCGCCAAACCTGTTGTTAAACCAAAGATTTTGGCATCCGGGTATTTTTTCCGCGACAACTCAAAAACTTCATGTTTGATAGCTTTGGCCAATCCAACTTTTCTAAACACCGGATTTACAATTAAGCCCGAATTGGCCACAAACTGCCCGTGGCTCCAGGTTTCGATATAACAAAAGCCCGCCCAGGTGCCGTCTTTACAAGTTGCAATGACCGCTTTGCCTTCCAGCATTTTATTGGCAACATATTCTGGTGTACGTGTTGCAATGCCCGTACCCCGTGCTTTGGCGGATTCGGCCATTTCATCACAAATCTGCGTAGCATAGTCAGCGTGTTCTGCTGAGGCTACCTGTATGTTAAAATCTTGAATTGTCATGGGAGAAATACAAATTTCCGTTAAAATAAAAAGGCTTTTAACGCCGGAAGCATAAGTAAAAGGTAATGGTAAATGTCCTTTTTCCGGCAAATAAATGTTTGAACTTGTAGTAAATGATTAAATCCGGGAAATAAAAAACCGTCGTCGTCTTAAAGAGAGGAAGCAGGCGGAAATCAAAACTAACGCAGATGCTACCGGAGCAAAACCTGCTCGGACAGTAGGCTTAAAAAAGCGTTGTTGTTTCATTATTGGTTTAATTTAAACTTGCTTAGAAAGTGCTGCAATTATCGTGTAATTTTTTTTAATTATACCGGTTACAAATTCAAAAGTTACACTCAAGACAGATTTTTTTGGAACAAGTTTAATCCTTGTTCGTAGAACTTAAAAAATTATTGCTAAAACAGTTTAACAGTCACTAATTTTGTTAGCATAACATATTCTCTTATATGCAATATCTTTTTGATATTAAACCCTTTACAAAAACCAACAATCAGGATTATCTGCTGATCATTCCTCCGGGGCATGATATTGCTTCAAAAATCATGTATTTTAAATTAAAAGTCTGGGAAATGATCGGCGATTATCCCTCACTTTACAGTACTGCACATATTAGCATCAACCATGACAATGATATACGTGCTTCCGTTTTTGAAGAAAAGTTAAGTTATTATAAACGAAAGATCGCTTATATCAATGCTTTTGAAGTAAAGGTATGCGGCTTCGGCCATTTTCGCCATGGAAATACTTACACGATTTATGCAAAAGTCGAAATCAGTGGGGCAGTAAAAGAAACCCTTTTTAAACTTAACAGGACCTTTTCTAAAGGTGTTGATAAAACGCCACATATTACCATTGCCAAAACTATTTCCAAGGACAAGTTTGACATCGTATGGCCGTATTTTAAAGATTTAGAATTTGAATACTCCTTTTATGCCGATAAAATCAATGTTTTAGAAACACCAACACGCAAGTTCCATAATTTCAGGATGCAGTTGAAAACGGAACTGACGCTACAACCGTGAAAAGCTTTTTAGGGCAGGGCCTGGAAGGCAGGGTTAAGCGGGTACACCATAAATAAACCCTGAAAAAAGAATGCTTCTTTTATCCCTAAAAAAACATTGCCTTATTTAAAGCGATAATTGCCCTGCCGAAATCTTCCCGTGCAACCAAGAACTGGATGTTTACTTTCCTCAAAGAAAAACCGCAGCTTTTAATATTGATGCCTTCATTGGCCAAACCGGTTGCAGATTTGGCCAACAAGCCGGGCTGATCAATATTAGAACCGATGATGCAAACCATCGCCGCTTTTTCTACCGTGATTTTCTCGAATTTTTCTTCCAGTTCCCCAATTAAAGACTGCTTAAAATCTTTCTCCCAAATCACAACCGAAATACTGTTTGCGCTGGTTGCTTTATAGCTGTAGCTTACGCCCATCTTGAAAAATACCTGCATGATCTGCAGATCCGAACCTACGTTGCCCACCATCAGCGGGTCGTAAATATCAATGATTAAAACTTTATCCGTTCCGGTAATTATTTCGACCCGTTTTTTTTCAGAAACATAATCTTTTGTAATCAAAGTGCCGGGATGTTCCGGTTCAAAAGTGTTTTTGATACGGAGATTTATACCATTGATTTCTAAGGGTTTTGATGCTTTTGGATGAATAGCTTCCATGCCAATGTCTGCCAGCTGATCGGCCACGTCATAATTTGTAAACCCAATTGGCCTGCAATGCCCGATGCCAACCAGCATCGGGTCGGCAGTGCACAAATGGTATTCTTTGTGGATAATTACTTCCTTTGGATTTACCGCTACGGCAATTTTACTGAAGGTAACTTCCGAATAGCCGCGATCAAACTCCCGCATAATGCCTTCGGTACCTTTTGCATAGCCGGTTACAATACAAATGGTTTTACTGAAATCGATATCCTTAAATGCTTCTTTTATACGCTGATCTATGGTGTAAGAGTTATGGTCGTCAAAACCGCTCAGATCAATAAAAGTAGCATTGATGTTTCTGTTTTGAAGGATATTGGTAAAGTTAAAAGCCGAATGTGCTTCGCCGATAGAAGCCAGGATTTCACGTGCGGCCTGCAAAATCCCTTCTTCGCTCACATAACCCGAAGCCAGGATATTGACGATGTTTTCCAGGAACTTTTGTGCTTCGCGCACTCGTTTTTCGATAAACAGATCGGCGGTGGCCAAATCCAAACCCAAATCCACATAGTTTTTGTTGATGGCTTGCAGTTCAACAATCAGCTCGTCCAGTGAAGTATGGAAATCCTGGTAATTTGCAATCAGGTGATACACGCCGGGCTTGCCGGTTTTCTTGTTTTCCAGCAGCATGTTTGTTACGCCCGAAAAAGCCGAAACCACAAAAATGCGGTTATACAACTCCTCGCCGGTACGGTTAAACAGGATGATATTTTTGAGTACATCGCTCAGGGCAGTCATGGAAGTGCCCCCGATTTTTTCTACAGTCAGCATTCAGATACAGATTTTTATGCCTTAAAAACAGTATGTGGTGTTGCTGTTTTTAAAAAGTCCAAAGCTATCAAAAAAGCTGAATGTGGGTGAGGTTATGTTTGATGGAATTGAGGTGGTAAAAGAAGTATGACAAGCTTCATTTCAAATTTTTGAAAATAGCTTTCCACCTATTAAATTTTCTTCGTTCTCAGATTCTTCATAAGCCAATAACACTTGTTGTTTTTGTCCTTCATTTAGTGAGGGCCAAAGCAAATTATTTTTTTCGTTTCCCCTGAGTTTCAAAAAATCATAAAGCGTTTGTAAAACCTGTTCATTCTGAATGGTATCTACAATTTTATGGATATGGGATTTAAGTTCTAATGCTTTCTCAAATCAGCATATTGATTTTCCAGATTATTTAAAAATGACTAAGAAATAAACTTATATGCAATCAAACTGCAACAGGCAACCCGCAACTGCACCCTACATTAAAATCCCGGCAATGGTTGCCGAAAGATAAGAAGCTAAAGTTCCGCAGATCAAAGCTTTCATGCCGAGTTTGGCCAGGTCGTGGCGGCGCTCCGGAGCCAGTTCGCCAATTCCGCCAACTTGTATGGCAATGGAACTGAAGTTGGCAAACCCGCAAAGCGCAAAACTGGCGATCAGTAAGGCTTTTGGTGTCAATGTGGCTTTAACTTTAATCAGCTCCAGGTAGGCAACAAATTCGTTTAAAACCATTTTGGTGCCCATTAGCGAACCCACCGTTCTTATATCTTTCCCCGGAACGCCCATTGCCCAGGCAAAAACAGAAAACAAGGCGCCTAAAATTTGTTTCAGGCTTAAAGTTTTTAGGTCGATACCGATAAAATCCAAACTCGCATGCAAATTATTGCCCATAAAAAAGCCGATCTTTCCGAGGATATAATCTACCAAAGCAATGATCGCGATAAAACCGATGAGCATGGCAATTACGTTTAACCCAACTTTTAAACCATCGCTTGCACCATGCGAAATGGCATCTACCAAATTGGCATCGGCCTTTTTTATCTCTAAAGAAACTTTGCCTTTCGTTTCTGATACCTGCGTTTCCGGCCAAACAATTTTAGAGATCACCAATGCGCCAGGTGCTGCCATAATGCTGGCCGCCAGCAAATACTCCGCTGGTACACCAAAAGAAATATAAACGGCCATTACGCCGCCCGCAATACAAGCCATACTGCCGGCCATGGAAGCAAGCAATTCCGACATGGTCATGCCTTTTAAAAAGGGTTTGATCATGATCTGTGCTTCAACCTGGCCAACAAAAGTACTGGCCACGTTAGAAAGCGCTTCGGTGCCCGAAACGCCCATTACTTTGTAAACCACTATGGCAACTGCTTTTACAATGCACTGCATAATGCCCAAATGGTAAGCCACGCTAACCAGTACGGCAACAAAAATAATAGTTGGGATAATGCTGAAAAAGAAAATGGTGTTTACGTTTGCACCGAAAGCTTTGTTGAGGGAAAGGCGATCTGTAAGCGGCCCGAAAACAAAGGCTGCGCCTACGTGGGAAAAATCAAGCAGTTTGGCAACTTTTTCGCCCAGCCATGCAAATGTGCTTTTGCCGACCGGGGTTTTTAAAATAAACAGGGCCAATAATAACTGAATGGCCAGCCCGGAAAGTACTACGCGGTAATTGATTGCTTTCCGGTTGTTGGACAATAAAAAAGCAAGTGCAAAAATCAGTACAATCCCTATCAGTCCGGTAAATCTTTCCATTATATCGAGTCCAGCTTTAAATAAAGCGGAAATTAGAAATTAAGATCGGAAATTCTTAGAACAAGTTTTAATTAATAGCTGATCTTTTGACAAGTTCAGGGTTTAAATAGACTTTGGGTTGATAACCGTGCTTCTTTTAGCAAATAAAATTTGTGTTTGCCAGTCAACTATCAGTTTTCAGCCATCAACTGTCAGGATTCTGGCTATCAATTAGCAACCATAAAAACAAAATACAAGTTTTTATGGGATAAAAGAAGCATGCAAAGCATATTTATTTAAAAATCAGGAGGATTTGCGTTTTGTAAGTTCGTCCCTGATCTTTGCGGCTTTTTCATAAGCTTCTTCTGCCAGGGCTTCTTTTAGTTTAACTTCTAATTCTTCGGTGTTAAAAGAAGTATAACCTTTTGCAACTGCGGCAATGTTTTTTTCTTCCAGGGGATCGGCATTGATATTTTCCAGATAAACAAAATCGTTCCCTTCAATTACAATCCCTGCAGAAGACAAAATGAACTCGTAAGTATAAATGGGGCAGTTGAAACGCACGGCCATGGCAATCCCGTCAGAAGTTCGGGCATCGATTTCCAGGCTTTTTTTACCGTCGGAACAGATCAATTTGGAGTAAAAAATACCATCGATCAGGTTATAAATAATCACTTCCTGGATGGTAATATGAAATGCCTGGGCGAAAGTTTTAAAGAGATCGTGCGTTAACGGACGGCTGGGTGTCATCTTTTCAATCTCAATGGCAATAGCCTGAGCTTCAAAACTGCCGATTACGATTGGTAAACGCCTTCTGCCACTTATTTCCCCCAAAACCAGCGCATAAGCACCAGATTGGGTTTGACTGTAGGACAAGCCTACAATATCTAATTTTATTTTTTGCATGTTATTGCCCATCACAACTAATCTACTTAGCTTAAGCTAATTTTATAAATCTTTAAAGTGTTTAACAACTTGGGCAGGTTTCCTGCTTGTTGTAAGACAAACTGCACACCGCTTGTATTAAATTGCGTGTTGTTATCGGTAAAAGCTACTTTTGCCGTAGTATCAGGCACATTACTGATACAAACCAAAATATTCATACAAATTGTTTTTTTGCAAAAATAAAAAAAAATACACTGTTTAAGATGGAGCAAACCCGACTGGAGAAGCTTTTAGCGTTTTTTTATGACGAGCCCGGAGACGAATTTCTCAAATACGCGCTTGCGACCGAATATCTCCGGCTGAATGATACAGTCAAGGCTTTGGGGTTTTATGAAGATCTGATGAACAACCATCCCAATTATGTTGGCACTTATTATCATTTAGGAAAGCTGTATGAAGTACTGGGCCGCAAACCGGATGCTGTTTTTACCTACCAAAAAGGTATGGAAGCTGCCCAAAAAGCAAACGACAAGCATGCTTTTGCCGAATTGCAGGGCGTTTACCAGGTTTTAACAGGTTGGGCAGATGAATACGAAGATGATTAATACCAAAACACTTTGAGTAAACGCCATATTTTGTTTTTGAGGGATGTGCTGATCTATACCTTTACCGCTTTTGGCGGGCCGCAAGCACATTTGGCTTATCTATTAAGGGAATTTGTAGAAAAGCGCCGTTATGTTTCTGAAGAAGAACTGATGGAGCTGAACGCACTTTCGCAGATTTTGCCCGGGCCCTCGTCCACACAAACACTGGTGGGCATTGCCTGGAAAACCGGTGGCTTGCGCCTGGCCATCATTACTTTTTTTATCTGGGTAATCCCTTCGGCAGCCATGATGTGCATTGCTGCAATTTCTTATAAAATGTTTGTGGAAAAAGGTATGTTCACGCATGCCTTTCGGTTTATACAACCGGTTACCGTAGGCATTGTGGCATCTGCTGCTTACACGTTTGGCCGTAAATTTTTAAAATCAGAACTCAGCATCCTGCTTTCCATTTCGGCTATGGCGGCAACATTGATTTTGCGCAGCGCTTATGCTTTTCCTATTTTGATCATGATGGGGGGCATTATATCTTCGGCTTTCGAGGCAAAAGCAGAAGAAGATCAGCTTCGGGTAAAACTGTTTGCCAACATCAACCAGCGTAAAGTAACTTACTTTATTGGTATTTTGCTGTTTTTTGCTGTTTTGGGCGCCATCATTAATCAAACTTCCCCTTTCAGCCTGCCTATCCGCTTGTTTGAAAACTTTTACCGCAACGGCATTTTGATTTTTGGAGGAGGACAAGTTTTGGTGCCGCTAATGTTTACCGAATTTGTTGAGATGAAGCATTATCTCAGCAATTCCGAATTCTTGTCTGGCTATGCATTGCAACAGGTAATCCCCGGGCCAACTTTTGCTTTTACCTCATTTATCGGTGGATTAACTTTAGGAAACCGGGGCTATGGAATTATCGGACAGATTACCGGCAGTTTTATTTCGATGCTGGGCATTAATCTTCCGGGCTTAATTTTAATTTTATTTATTGTCCCTTTTTGGGACGATTTAAAAAAAATCAGCCGCATCCGTAATTCTTTAAGCGGAATCAATGCCGTGGCCGTGGGTTTTATGGTTGCTGCATTTTTATTTCTGGCACAACCTTTTGTTACCAACATAGCAGGAATTGGTTTTATGGCCGGTACTTTCTTATTACTTCAATTTACACCAGTAAAAACACCTGTTATTATAGTTTTAGCTTTATTGCTGAGTGTGGTTTTTTAATCAAAAAGGCGCTTCGTCTTCCATGTCGTCCATGCGCGATGGGCGGATGATAAAGTTATTGGGTTTATCAAAAGCGGCAGAAGGTGTTAAACCGGCAGAAGCATTATCCGTAGCATTAAAATTGCCGGAATTATCGTCCAGATCTGTAAACTTTACATATTTGCCCACAAACTTCAATCTTACGCGTCCGGTTTCACCGTTCCGGTGTTTGGCAATGATGATTTCGCCCACCCCTTGCGTTGGGTTGTTGTCTTCATCAAATTCCAAACCGTAATATTCCGGGCGGTATAAAAACAACACCATGTCCGCATCCTGCTCAATGGAACCCGATTCGCGTAAATCCGACAACATCGGCCTTTTCGAACCACCCGGCCTGTTTTCAACTGCACGGCTTAATTGCGAAAGTGCGATCACCGGCACATTCAATTCCTTCGCAACTGATTTTAGTGCCCGTGAAATACTGCCGATTTCCTGTTCGCGGTTGCCGCCGCCTTTGCCTTCGCCTTTCCCCTGCATCAATTGCAAATAATCGATAATGATCAGTTGAATATCGTGCTGGGATTTTAGCCTTCTGCATTTTGCCCTAAATTCAAAAATATTCAATGCCGGTGTATCGTCAATAATTAACGGGGCTTGTTCCAAACGGCCGATCTTGGAGTGGATCTGCTGCCATTCCCATTCTTCCAAATTCCCTTTTCTGATCTTTTCCTGCTCGATGTTTGTTTCTCCCGACACTAAACGGTTAACCAGCTGGATCGAAGACATCTCCAAAGAAAACACTACGACCGGTTTGTTAAAATCAACGGCTGCATTGCGTGCGCAACTTAAAACAAAAGCGGTTTTACCCATGGCCGGCCGGGCAGCAATGATCACCAGATCTGATTTTTGCCAGCCGGAAGTCATTCGGTCTAAGTCTGTAAATCCGGAAGCAACGCCTGTCAAACCATCTTTTTTATTCTTCAACGCTTCCATTTCCTTCAGCGTTTCGTGCATCAGGTCGTCCATTTTCCGTGAATCGCGGCGCAGGTTGTTTTGTGCGATGTCAAACAGGTTTTTTTCGGCTTTGTCCAGCAGGTCCAAAACATCCGTGGTGTCTTCGTAAGCCTGGCTGATCACTTCTGTGGAAATACGGATCAGTTCGCGCTGTAAAAACTTTTGGATAATGATCCGTGAATGGAATTCAATATTTGCTGCCGAAGCAACCCGGTTAGTCAGTTCAGTAATATAATAAGCGCCGCCAATCATCTCCAGATCGCCCTGCTGGCGCAGTTGTGCCGTTACTGTCAAAATATCAACTGGCGAAGTTTTTTCGAACAGTGTTTTTATCGCCGTAAAAATCTTTTGATGACTGTCGCGGTAAAAAACCTCCGGGTTTAAAATATCAATCACAGAAGATAATGCGTCTTTTTCCAGCATCAAAGCGCCCAGAACGGCTTCCTCCAGATCTGTTGCCTGCGGCTGAAGCTTTCCCAAACTGTTGTTTGATGTTGGATTGGTTAATCTCGAACGCTTGTCTGGATTGTATGTACCTTGTCTGCCGGAAATGTTTTCGCCTTCTGAACTCATAGACCAAAATTAAACAAAAACGGACGGTAAACATTTTCGATAACAGCACCCATTGTTAAATACTTTTGTTAGTTCTGAATGATAGCCCTTTATAATTACTACAATAGGTTTTAAGTTAGATTTCCCCACAACTAATGTTGACAATGTGTTTATAAATTTATTTTAACGCTGGTTATCAACCAATAAAAGCAGTGTTGATAACTGTAAAAGCTGTTGACAATTTTGGGTGCATAAAAGAAGCATCGGTATTTATCCCAATCACATCGCTGTATTTATAATTACTTTCGCAGCTGATTCAGCAATAAAACAACAATGGAACGTGCGCAATTTAAAAAGGAAAGCAGCCAGATGGTTTTTGGTATCCGTGCGGTAATGGAAGCGGTCCGTTCGGGAAAAGAAATTGAAGCACTGTACGTACAACGTGGTTTAGGCGGAGAATTATTTAATGAATTAAGAACTACGCTGACCGAATTTCAGATCACGGCGCAACAGGTCCCGGTAGGGAAACTAAACCGTATCACGGCTAAAAACCATCAGGGGATTATTGCCGTGATCTCTGAGATCACTTATCAGAAAATAGAAGACATTGTTCCCCAGGTTTACGAAAGGGGAGAAGTGCCGCTGATTTTAGTGTTGGACAGTATAACCGATGTGAGGAACATGGGCGCTATTGCCCGGACGGCAGAATGTGCCGGTGTACATGCCCTGGTTATTCCGGCAAAAGGCTCGGCACAAATTAATGCCGATGCCATCAAAACTTCTGCCGGTGCTTTGTACCAGATACCGGTTTGCCGACATCAAAACCTGCTGCAAACCGTTCAGTTTTTGCAGGCATCGGGTTTGCAGTTGGTTTGCTGTACCGAAAAAACAACTGCTGATATTTATCAGCCGGATTATACTGTTCCTACGGCCATCATTTTAGGTTCGGAAGAAGACGGGATTGGCAACGGACTGATCCGTATAGCAGATCACTTAGCAAAGATACCGATGTTCGGAAAAATAGAATCGCTCAATGTTTCCGTTTCCACCGGTGTGATTTTGTATGAAGCGATACGGCAACGGATAGCCATTGGCCGGTAGCTGTCGGCAGTATGCCAAAAAATAGGGGGTAAAAGAAGTATTTGGCCGATGCTTCTTTTATCCCTTTAAAAATGGTAAGCTTTTATAGTTTATAGTTGATGTTCTGTTAAAACCCCTTCTTTATATATTTTCTTTAAAGGGAATACATAAGGGGTTTTTTGCCTGAAACTTAAAAATTTATTAGGTTATGTTTTGTTAACCTTTTCATACCAAAAAGCGTAATAAAACGCTGCTATGAAAAGATTTTTACCAGGCAATGGTTTTGTTAAATCCTATCTTTTTATTTTTTTTCTGCTGTTTTTAGCGGAAAAATCATTTAGTCAGCAGGGCGGCATCACCCAAATTTATACGGATTATCAAGGTTATTGGACTTCTTCATCCACTGCTGCCAGTGCTACAAAACCGGATAATGATCACAACCTGCTTGGTTTTTCCTGGAATGGTGCCACCTATTCTACCGGTGTGAACGATGCCGCGCTAACTACAAAGGGAGTGCCCTTTACGCCAGTTGTTTTTCAGGCTTTTCCTGTACGGAATATTCCTTTAACAAGTCCCCCCAGCCTAATTATATTAGGCCAGCTAAAAGACGGCGTAAACAATGGTGCGTCAACACCTGCCCCTTTTACTTCGCCCCCCCAAATTTCTAATTTTCTTACCGATGGCGTACAAGGATTAAATATTGGGACAGGAGTGATCGATGTACCTGCAAGCACTCCTTTAATTTTTGATTTTGGAAGCATTATTAATGTTGCTAAAATAGGTGATGGCATACCGGATTTGCTGGTTAGTCAGGTAGGTACTCCTGGTGGTGCTTCAGACAATATTTATTTTATTGATAAAAGTGGTAATAGAGTAGGAAACATTATTACTATAAATCATTCGCAATATTCTGCTGTAGGGACGTGGTCAGCCGATTTGTATGATACTAATGGTGCACTTACTGCAAATTATACTAAAACAGACCGTCCGCTGAGGGTTTGGGCAGCAGATGTAAGTGTTTTTGGTATTACATCTGCCAATTATACAGCAGTTACTGGTTTAAAGTATGAATTAAACGGGTCAAGCGATCCGGCATTTTTAGCGTTTAATACCAGCGTTATCCAGATATTAAGTGCAAATGATGATGCGGCCGCTACCAATATTGGCGCTACGGTAGCCATAAATGTTTTAAACAACGATTCCCCGGTTAATATTATCGATCCAAGTTCTGTTACCATTACTACACAGCCTCAACATGGAACCTGTACTGTTTCATCTACTGGAGTTGTAAGTTATACGCCAACCAGTGGCTTTTATGGTACAGATAGTTTTGTTTACATAGTTTACAACAGTGATAAAACAAAGTCAGACGATGCCGTGGTTACCGTAACTGTAGGCGGCCCTCTTGGTACGCCTGTATTTGATGCAGGTTTAATATCTTCCCGTTGTTCTGGTACAGGTTCATCTGCTTATACAGCTACAGCCAGTAACAGTGCAGGGATTTCTTATTCGTTAAGTCCGACATTGGCAGGATCTATTGATGCTTCAAGTGGGTTATTAACCTGGTCTGCAACATTTTCAGGAACAGCCACCATAACAGCCACTGCTTCAGGGCAGGGCGGGCCAAAATCTGCTGATTATACCGTTACCGTTAACCCAATTCCACCGGCACCAACAGTTTCAGGGACAACTATCTGCAGTGGCAATACAGCAACTTTAACGGCCACAGCTCCCGGAGGAACTTATAACTGGTATGCAACTGCTTCCGGCGGGGCTTCACTTTTTACGGGTGCTTCTTTTGCCACCCCTAATTTAACTGCTAATACCACTTATTATGTTGATGTAACATCTGCTTCGGGTTGCACCAGTGCCCGGACTGCCGTTACCGTTACGGTCAACCCAATTCCACCGGCACCAACAGTTTCAGGGACAACAATCTGCAGTGGCAATACAGCAACTTTAACGGCTACAGCTCCCGGAGGAACTTATAACTGGTATGCAACTGCTTCCGGCGGTACTTCGCTTTCTGCAAATGCTTCTTTTGCCACCCCTAATTTAACTGCTAATACCACTTATTATGTTGATGTGACATCTGCTTCGGGTTGCACCAGTGCCCGGACTGCCGTTACCGTTACGGTCAACCCAATTCCACCGGCACCAACAGTTTCAGGGACAACAATCTGCAGTGGCAATACAGCAACTTTAACGGCTACAGCTCCCGGAGGAACTTATAACTGGTATGCAACTGCTTCCGGCGGTACTTCGCTTTCTGCAAATGCTTCTTTTGCCACCCCTAATTTAACAAGTACCACTACTTATTATGTTGATGCGACATCTGCTTCGGGTTGCACCAGTGCCCGGACTACCGTTGCCGTTACGGTCAACCCAATTCCACCGGCACCAACAGTTTCAGGGACAACAATCTGCAGTGGCAATACAGCAACTTTAACGGCTACAGCTCCCGGAGGAACTTATAACTGGTATGCAATTGCTTCCGGCGGTACTTCGCTTTCTGCAAATGCTTCTTTTACCACCCCTAATTTAACTGCTAATACCACTTATTATGTTGATGCGACATCTGCTTCGGGTTGCACCAGTGCCCGGACTACCGTTGCCGTTACGGTCAATCCGATTCCACCGGCACCAACAGTTTCAGGGACAACTATCTGCAGCGGGGGTACAGCTACTTTAACAGCCACTGCCCCGGGCGGGAATTACGAATGGTATGCTGTTGCTTCCGGCGGGGCTTCGCTTTCTACAAATGCTTCTTTTACCACCCCTTTTTTATTATCAACCACAACTTATTATGTGCAGACGACGGTTAATGGCTGTACCAGTTCACGGACTGCAGTTACTGTTACTGTAAATGCGATTCCACCAGCACCTACTGTAGCAGACGCAACAATCTGCAGTGGCAGTACAGCTACTTTAACAGCCACTGCCCCGGGCGGGAATTACGAATGGTTTGATGTCGCTTCCGGCGGGACTTCACTTTCTGCAAATACTTCTTTTACCACCCCTAATTTAACAAGTACCACTACTTATTATGTTGATGTAACATCTGCTTCGGGTTGCACCAGTGCCCGGACTACCGTTACCGTTACGGTCAATCCAATTCCACTGGCACCAACAGTTTCAGGGACAACAATCTGCAGTGGCAATACAGCAACTTTAACGGCTACAGCTCCCGGAGGAACTTATAACTGGTATGCAACTGCTTCCGGCGGTACTTCGCTTTCTGCAAATGCTTCTTTTACCACCCCTAATTTAACAAGCACTACTACTTATTATGTTGATGCGACATCTGCTGCGGGTTGCACCAGTGCCCGGACTGCCGTTGCCGTTACGGTCAATCCGATTCCACCGGCACCAACAGTTTCAGGGACAACAATCTGCAGCGGGAATCAAACTACCTTAACGGCAACCGGATCAACAGGTACTTATAACTGGTATGCTGCTGCTTCCGGCGGGGCTTCACTTTTTACGGGTGCTTCTTTTGCCACCCCTAATTTAACAAGTACCACTACTTATTATGTTGATGCGACATCTGCTTCGGGTTGCACCAGTGCCCGGACTGCCATTGCCGTTACGGTCAACCCGATTCCACCGGCACCAACAGCATCAGGTGCAACTATCTGCAGCGGGGGTACAGCTACTTTAACAGCCACTGCACCAGGCGGGAATTATGAATGGTATGCTGCTGCTTCCGGCGGGGCTTCGCTTTCTACAAATGCTTCTTTTACCACCCCTTTTTTATTATCAACCACAACTTATTATGTGCAGACGACGGTTAATGGCTGTACCAGTTCACGGACTGCCGTTGCCGTTACGGTCAACCCGATTCCACCGGCCCCAACAGCATCAGGTGCAACAATCTGCAGCGGCAATACAGCTACTTTAACGGCCACTGCTCCCGGAGGGAATTACGAATGGTTTGATGCTACTTCCGGCGGGACTTCTCTTTCTGCAAATGCTTCTTTTACCACCCCTTTTTTATTATCAACCACAACTTATTATGTGCAGACGACGGTTAATGGCTGTACCAGTGCCCGGACTGCCGTTACCGTTACGGTCAATCCAATTCCACCGGCACCAACAGTTTCAGGGACAACAATCTGCAGTGGCAATACAGCAACTTTAACGGCTACTGCACCAGGCGGAACTTATAATTGGTATGCTGCTGCTTCCGGCGGGGCTTCACTTTTTACGGGTGCTTCTTTTGCCACCCCTAATTTAACAAGTACCACAACTTATTATGTTGATGCGACATCTGCTGCCGGTTGTACCAGTTCACGGACTGCCGTTGCCGTTACGGTCAACCCGATTCCACCGGCCCCAACAGCATCAGGTGCAACTATCTGCAGCGGGGGTACAGCTACTTTAACAGCCACTGCCCCGGGCGGGAATTATGAATGGTATGCTGCTGCTTCCGGCGGGACTTCTCTTTCTGCAAATGCTTCTTTTACCACCCCTTTTTTATTATCAACCACAACTTATTATGTGCAGACGACGGTTAATGGCTGCACCAGTGCCCGTACTGCCGTAACCGTTACGGTCAACCCTACGCCTGCACTCAGCAATACTTCTTTTAACCAGGTAATTTGTTCGGAAGGAAGTTCTGTTCCGGTAACGCTTACCCCGGACGTGAGCGGTACTAATTTTACGTGGACAGCAACCGCTTCAGCAAGTATTACACGGTATACAGCAAGCGGAACGGATATTATTCCTGCTCAAACATTGGTTAACGCTGGCTTATCAGCCGGCACCGTTACTTATACGGTTAAGCCTTTTTATAACGGTTGCGAAGGGGTAAACAGCACTTATACCATAACGGTTAACCCTAAGCCTGCCACGCCTTTAGTTAGTAGTAACTCGCCTGTTTGTAACGGGGCAAGTTTAATGCTGACAACGCCTGCTGTTGCAAGTGCAATTTATACCTGGACAGGCCCTAACGGTTTTACCTCTAACCTGCAAAACCCCGAAATAGCTAATGCAAGTGCTGCTGCACAGGGAACTTATTCTTTAACTATTACCGTAAATAGCTGTACCGGCAATGCAGGTACAACAACAGTGACGGTAAATTCAACGCCGCCAACTCCTGTTGCTGGCAGCAACGGGTCAATTTGTGCAGGTGAAACACTTAACCTTACAGCCGGTAATATTTCGGGGGCCACATACAGTTGGACAGGGCCCAATGGCTTCACTTCATCCATTCAAAATCCGGCTACAGATAACGCTACGGTTGCATCATCCGGTACCTATGCTGTAACAGCTACTATAAATGGTTGTACTGGTGCTGCCGGAACGGTTACGGTCGTGGTTAATCCTATACCTCCGTCCCCAACCTTAAGCAGCAACAGCCCGGTTTGTGCCGGAAGCAGCCTCAACTTAACTGCCACAAGTATTGCCGGGGCAAGTTATAGCTGGACAGGGCCTAACGGCTTCACTTCTACCTTACAAAACCCGGTTATCCCGGCAGCAACCCCTGTAAATTCCGGAACTTACACGGTTGCCGTTTCCACAACAGGATGCACCAGTCCTGCATCTTCCATAACCGTTTTGGTTGACCCGCCTCCAGCTAAACCGGTTTTAACCAGCAATTCCCCTGTTTGCAGTGGTAACCCGATAGGAATCACCTGTACCAATTATCCTGGAGTTACTTACCAGTGGACAGGACCAAGCGGCTTTACTTCTGACCAGCAAAATCCAAAGATCAATAATGCGGTAACGGCAAACCAGGGCCGCTATACGGTTGTGATTACCAAACCTGGTTGCAGCGTTGCCAATACTGCTTTTATCGATATAAAAGTAAATGAAGCACCTGTTGCGCCAGTAGCGTCTAATAACAGTCCGGTTTGTGTTGCACAAACGTTAAAACTATCTGCAACAAATGTGGTCGGGGCAATTTATAATTGGACCGGACCGAAGGGATTTACCTCTAACCTGCAAAATCCCGGGATTAGCAAGGTGGATGCAGGAAATGCAGGCGAATACAGGGTAACCGTAACTGTAAATTCTTGTACCAGCGGCGTTGCCAGTACAACTGTTATCGTGAATAAACCTTCTGTAGTAACTGTTGGGGGCGATCAAAATGTGTGTGCCAATCATGCAACTGTGACGGTCAACGGAAGTATAATTGGTACAAGTACAACCGGCATTTGGAGTACAAGCGGAAGCGGTAGCTTTACGGCAGGAAATACAAGTTTAAAAGGGACCTACGTTCCATCTGCTGCCGATATTTCAAACGGTACGGTTACATTAACCCTTACGGCTACCAACACAACCCCATGTGCCATAGCTTCATCATCCTTTAAATTAACCATTACACCGGCACCGGTTGTTTTTGCAGGAATGGACCAGGCCATCTGCATAAATGATCAAGCTGCTTTAAATGGTAAAATTACAAACAGTGATGGCGGGATTTGGTCCAGTTCGGGCACGGGAACATTTAGTCCGGCCAAAACCAGTTTAAATGCAAGGTATATTCCAAGTGAAAGGGACAAGGCTGAAGGAAGCGTTGTTCTTACACTCACTGCCAACGGAAATTGTATTACTGTATCCGACAAGATGAAAATCCTTATCGTCCCTCCGCCAAAAATAAATGCCGGGGCAGACCTTTTTGTAATGCAGGGCGAAAAAATTGTTTTACAACCTGCGGTAATTGGAACTGATTTAAAATACACCTGGACACCGAATCTTTTCCTTAACGATAATACGATTAAAAACCCTGTATCAACAGGCACCGATGACATTACTTATACTTTAACCGTTACCGGGACAACAGGTTGTGTGGCACAAGACCAGGTTTTTGTAAAAGTGCTTAAACCATTAAAAATCCCTAACACTTTCACGCCAAATAGTGATGGGATCAATGATACCTGGAACATAAAAGAACTGGACAATTATCCCGGTATTACGGTGAAAATATTCAATCGCTACGGGGCACAATTATTCTTTTCGCAAGGTTACGGCGTACCTTGGGACGGAACTTATAACGGCCGGCAATTGCCGGTGGGAACTTATTATTATATCATCGACCTTAAAACTTATGGTAAATTGCTTTCCGGCCCTGTTACCATCATCAGGTAGCTTGATGATAGAAAGCTAAAAAACATGGAGGGAATTAAAGGACATAATCTTGTTTTAAAAGCTTCGGTCATGCAACAAATACTTCTTTTATCAAATAAAAAACCCTAAACTTGGATGGAATTCAGGGTTTTTCAAAATTATTTTTTACAATAAAATTTACGGCTTTAAAACCACTTTTACACAATCGTCTTCTTTGTTTTTAAAAATGTCGTAAGCATGTGATACTTCACTTAAAGGCAATTTATGCGAAATAATATCGTCTAAAACTACTTTCTCGGTAGTAACCAGTTCAATTAAATGGTCAATGTAGTTTAATACCGGCACTTGTCCTTGTTTAATGGTAATGCCTTTGTCAAACATCCGGTGCACCGGGAAGTTATCATAAGGCGTACCATAAACACCGACTACGGTAACCGTTCCGGCGCGGCGTACCGCACGGAAACACAGTTCCATTACTTTTACCGTGCCTTTTTCAAAATTAACCGTTGCTTTTACTTTCTCCATAAAAGAACGTTCGGCTTCAAAACCTACGGCATCCACACAAACATCCGCACCGCGGCCGCCTGTCATTTCCCGGATTGCTTCTACCACATCAACATCGTGCGGGTTTAAAGTTTCTACTTTGTTTACCTCTTTTGCCCTTTTTAAACGATAATTTAAAGGATCAATTGCAATTACGCGGCTTGCACCCATAATCCATGCTGCTTTTTGTGCCATCAGGCCAACCGGTCCAGAGCCAAAAATGGCAACCACTTCCCCGCCTTTCAGCTGTGCCCAATCAATGGCCGACCAGCCGGTTGGAAAAATGTCGGTTAAAAACAGCACTTGCTCATCGGTCATGTTGTCGGGTACTTTACGCGGACTGATATCGGCATAAGGAACACGCACATATTCGGCTTGCCCGCCAGAATAGCCTCCGTACAAATCCGTATAGCCAAATAAAGCTGCGCCTTTTTGATCTAACAAATCGCCGTCCGGGCCGTAATGTTTGTAATTGGAGTTTTCGCAATGCGGGGAAGCACCATGCGAACAGAAAAAGCAATGGCCGCAGGCAATCGGGAAAGGAACTACCACGCGGTCGCCTTTTTTCAGGTTTTTTACGCTTGGCCCAACTTCCTCTACAATGCCCATAAACTCATGCCCTACGATCATATCTTTTAACTGCGGTATGCCTCCATCCAAAATGTGCAGGTCGGAGCCGCAAATAGCTGTGGAAGTAACCCTTAAAATAACATCACCGGCATCTTCAATGCGCGGGTCATCAACGGTATCGTAACTAATATCGCCTGGTTTGTGAAAAACTGCTGCTTTCATAATTAATAAATAGTTTTAGTTTGAAATTAATTTATGGATTGAGAAGCAACAGCTTTACTGATTTAAAGTTTCAGGATTTACGTAAAGTTTTTGATAAGAAAAGGTACGGCAAAGCTCCTTTACTGATTTTTATGCCATAAAAGAAGTACCTCACAATAATATTGATACTTCTTTTATCGGCATAAAATACTTGTCCTGAGGGATCCTGAAACAAGTTCAGGATGACAGAAGTTCAGGGTGACAAATCGAATCGCCCAGCATTTGCAGCGCGGTATAAAAAGTAAAAAGTTTGATGTTGGATGCCGGCGTAAAATATTTGTCCGCATTTTCCTGGCAGATCATTTTCTTTTTTCCCTGATCGTACAAAGCAAAACCAGTGAAATGATCTTGGTTGATGGTTGATTTTTTTAAGATCCTGCTGATCTTGTGTTTGGTGATTTGATGTTTGTTTAATGAACAGCTTGATACGATACTAATTATTAGGGCATAAAAGAAGTATGCTGATATAGATTTAATCATTGATTTTAAAGAATTTTTTTGTAAGAGTAGGTAAAAGTTATTCATGACATAATTGATAAAATCAAACAACCACCCGTTCCAATTTATCCAAATACGCCTGATCTACGTCCGCTCCAATTCCAGGTGAGCCGTCCAATTCCAACTGCATCCCATTATACTTGCATCCGCCAATTACCGGGTTAACCAAATGTCCAAGTAAACAAGTATCCAAGTCAAAAAAACAAATATTTTTAAAGGCCATGGCAAAATGAACATTAGCAGTCAAGGCTAAACGGCTTTCCAACATTCCGCCCTGCATACATCGCATGTTGTTTTGTACTGCAATTTGATTGATTTTAATGGCTTCGTTTATGCCGCCACTTTTGGCAAACTTAATGTTGATGTAGGTTGCAGCTTTGTTCCGGATGATCCTTTCGGCATCATGATGTGTATAAACACTTTCATCGGCCATAATTGGAATTGGTGAAAGCTGGCAAAGTTTCGGCAGCAATTCATCGTTATAGGTGCGCATCGGCTGCTCGCAAAATTGGATATTGTATTTTGCTAATGCTTGCAAAACAAATGCAGCTTCGTCAAAAGCCCAGCCCTGGTTGGCATCTAAACGTAAAGTAATATCTGCCCCTACTGCATTTCTTATTTGTTTGATGCGTTCAATATCTTCATCAGGTTGTTTGCCCAATTTTACTTTGATGATGTTAAAACCTTGTTCTTTAAATTTAAGGGCTGATTGTGCCATGGCTTCCGGCGCAGCAATCCCGATGGTCAGATCGGTTTCGATCTTTCTTTTTTCTCCGCCCAAAAACTGGTACAAAGGCTGGTTTGCATGTTTGGCAGCGAGATCGTACAAAACCATGTCGAACGCACTTTTGATGGTATAATTTCCGGCGGTGAACGAATGCAATTCGGCCAATCTTGATTCTATATCCAATCCGTTTTTATTTTTCCAGATCGAAGCAAAATCTTTTGCCATTTCATAACAAGTCGCCTGGGTTTCGCCCACGATCATCGGGAAAGCAGAACATTCACCCACACCGGTTAAACCATTATCTGTATGTGCACGGATAAAAGTATTTTGTGCAAAATCCATCGTTCCGGTAGCGATGGTAAAAGGTTCCATCGGAATGGAATACTTATAGATTTCAAATGTGGTAAATTTCACGTTTTTGATTTTAATTTTATAGAAGGCAACAGCATCTAAAGTAAATTTTTTTCTGAAATACAAAGGGTTTATTGATAATTGCCGGTGACAGGTTTTATTGTTCACATAGATGCTTCTTTCGGTCCGATAACTTTATTTTTGTGTTCAAATATTAAAAAAGCAGAGGGTCAAAGTTTTTTGCCGGATAAAAGAAGTATAAATCAATATATTGATTTTTATGAGGTTTCTAATTTTAAAAAACATCCTACATCAAAAAACGTAAAACACCTTTACAATGCGTTAATTTTTTTTACCTCAGCAGCTATTGTGTACTTGAAGCCAAACGTAACCCTATTTAAAAACCATTCCCCTTGCGCGGTATGTAAAGCCCATCGATCAGGCGTAGCCCCAACACATGCAGGTTTTTCGGATCAGTTTAAAGAATTTTTTATAAAATTATTCAATACTGATAGCTGGCCGCCCCGCTGGCATTGCGGTACCTGGACTGATTTTCATGGATGGTTATACATTGTGTCTGACCTGATGATCTGGGCTGCTTATTTTGTTATCCCGCTGTTGCTTTTTACAATTGTTATTAAGCGTAAAGACATTCCGTTTCCAAAAATCTTCTGGCTGTTTATTGCTTTTATTTTGTTGTGCGGCCTTACGCATTTTTTGGATGCCGCTATATTTTGGTGGCCTGCTTATCGTTTAAGCGCTTTGATCCGCTTTGCAGCCGGTTTGGTTTCCATATTTACGGTTTATGCGCTTTATAAAATCCTGCCTTTGGTTAACAACCTCAGGACGCTGGACCAATTAGAATCGGAAATAGAAGAAAGAAAGAAAGCGGAACAGGAAGCGAAACATCAGCAACTATTACAACAGGCTACTATTGAATTGATGCAAAAGAAGGATGAGTTTATGAGTATTGCCAGCCATGAACTGAAAACGCCGATAACCAGTGTTAAAGCATCTTTACAAGTTGTTGAACGTTTGGTTAGTAAAAACGAAGCGCTAAAACCTGTTTCGCCATTTGTTGAAAAAGCGGCCAAACAGGTAAATAAATTAACCGACATTGTTAATAATCTGCTGGACGTAACTAAAATACAAGCCGGAAAATTAGAACTGCTTAAATCGCAATTTGTACTGGCCGACCTGGTTAAAGAATGTGCAGACCATTGCCTGATCGACAACAGTAAACACAAAGTAACCGTTAAAGGCAATACAGCTATTACTGTTTTTGCAGATAGAAACCGGATAGAACAGGTTATATGTAACCTGTTGACCAATGCAGTTAAATATTCCCCGGTAAATGATGAGGTGATGGTTTCTATCGAACAACTGAATACAGGATATATTAAAGTTATGGTAACCGATCAGGGGATCGGCATACCGGAAGATAAAATTGACGAGGTTTTTGACCGGTTTTTCCGGGTTGAGCATACTTCGCAAAGTTTCTCGGGCCTGGGTTTAGGTTTATACATTTCTTCCGAGATCATCAAACAGCATGGCGGTGAAATCGGTGTGGTTAGCACACTTGGAAAAGGATCAACTTTTTGGTTTACGGTTTAGGTGATTGCTGAAGTTTATGATAATTTTTTAAGGATAATCTTTTCGAAACCCGGCACTAATTTTTACCTGATAAAAGAAGCATCCATGCAGTTTAACCAGCAGCCTTAATCTTTCTTCAACAAAAAACACTTCCACTAAAGCTCAAGCAAAAAACACTTCTTTTCAAAGCTGTTGCAACCATCCGGGACGAATAACAAAAAACTATCCCTTTAAAACGCTATTTTTGCGGTTCAAATGAAGCACATCCGCAATTTCTGCATTATTGCACACATCGATCATGGTAAAAGTACCCTGGCCGACCGTCTGCTGGAATATACCCATACCATTACCCAGCGCGAATCCCAGGCGCAATTGCTTGACGATATGGACCTGGAGCGTGAGCGCGGCATTACCATCAAAAGTCATGCTATCCAAATGGATTATATTTTGGATGGGCAGCCTTACATTTTTAACCTGATCGATACGCCCGGCCACGTTGATTTTTCTTACGAAGTTTCCCGTTCCATCGCTGCCTGCGAAGGTGCTTTGCTGATTGTGGACGCGGCACAAGGCATCCAGGCGCAAACCATTTCCAACCTTTATTTAGCGTTGGAAAATGACCTGGAAATCATCCCGGTGCTGAACAAAATGGATTTGCCCGGTGCCATGCCAGAAGAAGTGAAAGACCAGATTGTAGATTTGATCGGTTGCAAACGCGAAGATATTCTTGCAGCATCCGGCAAAACCGGAATGGGCGTGCATGAAATTTTAAAAGCGATTGTTGATCGTATTCCGCCGCCTGTCGGCGATCCGGCCGCCCCTTTGCAGGCCCTGATCTTTGATTCGGTTTTTAATTCTTTCCGCGGTATCATCGCTTATTTTAAAGTAGTGAACGGCGAGATCCGCAAAGGTGATAAAGTAAAATTTGTAGCAACCGAAAAGCAGTATTTTGCAGATGAGGTTGGTACATTAAAATTGCATCCCTTACCAAAAGAGGTGATCAAAACCGGAGATGTAGGTTACATTATTTCGGGCATAAAAGAAGCACGTGAGGTAAAAGTGGGCGATACGGTTACCAACGTTGACCGCCCTTGTGCCGTAGGGATACAAGGTTTTGAGGAAGTTAAACCCATGGTTTTTGCCGGGATTTATCCCGTTGACACGGATGATTTCGAAGAACTCCGCGAAAGCATGGCCAAATTACAGCTGAACGATGCTTCGCTGGTTTTTGAACCGGAATCATCGGCGGCTTTGGGCTTTGGTTTCCGTTGCGGTTTCCTGGGCATGCTGCACATGGAGATTATCCAGGAACG
>JAABUT010000790.1_pt1 | contig 43361 bp, 38 predicted proteins | sample 5559281 | NCBI WGS metagenome assembly JAABUT01 (sample SAMN10711880, study PRJNA513359) | rock metagenome | isolation source: Antarctica rocks | place: Antarctica: Victoria Land, Ricker Hills nord | collected 2016-01-04
GAGGTCGGCAGGTGCCCCTGCAGTAGCTCGGACGTGGTGGTCGTCTCGTCCTCGAGCTCGGCAATGGTGCCGTCCCGCTCCGGGTAGTAGTTGTCGGTGTCGATCACGACCTTGCCCGCGAGCGGTTCGACGGGCACGTCGCGATAGGCCTTGAGCGGCACGGTCACCACCACGATGTCGCCTGCGGCCCCGGCCTCCTGCGCGGTCGCGGCCCGAGCCCGGTCGCCCAGGTCACCGACGAGGTCCACCAGCGTCTGCGGCCCTCGGCTGTTGCTCAGGACCACCTCGTGGCCTGCCGCCACCGCCAGGCGCGCGAGGGTGCTGCCGATGTTGCCGCTGCCGATGAGGCCGATTGTGGTCATGTCCGCACAAGGGTCCACGGCCGTCGGATGTTCCGCGCCGGCATCCGTCAGCGCAGGCGGCGGCCGAGCACGGCATAGCGGGTCTGGCTGCCGGGGAACCGGAATCCCACCAGCAGCGGGGTGAAGCCCTCCGCCGCGTAGAGGTGGCGGGCCGGCAGCGTGGGGTCGTCGAGCGCGGAGAGCATCGCCGTACGCGCATCCGTCGCCGCGAGCAGGGCGCGCAGCAGCGCGCGACCGGTGCCCGTGCCCTGCGCCTCGGGGCGCACGTGCAACTCGACGACCTCGAGGACGTCGCTCATCCAGTCGGCCGCGACCTCGGCCGGCAGTGCCGCCGCGACGACGTCATGCCACCAGATGCCGCGCTTGCCGGGCACGGAGTAGGTGATGCCGAGCAGCCGGTCGGCGTCGTCGACGGCGGCGAGGACCGTGACGTCGGGGCGGAGCAGGTGGGCACCCACGTGAGCCCGCCGCTCGGCCGCCGCGCGCGCCGGATCACTCTCGAAGACGTCGAGGAAGGCGGCGCGATAGACGGCCATCACGTCGTCGAGCCGCTCGCGGGCGAACGTCGGCGACCAGGACTCGAGGCGTACGCCGGCCGCCACCGGCCGCGGCTCGCTCTCGGTGCGCCTCACAGCGGTGACACGCCGTCGATCGAGCCGCTCGCGCCGGTGAGGGCGAAGCGCGCGAAGAGCTCCTCGGCGTACCACCCCTGCGTCACCGTGCGTGCCACGGCGTCGAGGTGGGCGGGGCGGTCATAGGCGAAACCGCGCAGCGCCCGCGCGTCGTCCCAGACGCTGACCGTGCCCTGTAGTCCGACGGGCGCCTCCCCGATGCCGAGCGCGAGCCGCAGGCCGGGGGCCGCGCGCAGGTCGGTGCTCACGGGTGGCACGGCGCGCCAGAACACCCTGGCCTTGCGGAGGGTCAGGCGGGCCCGGGTGAGCGCGGCCACGGGCCCGTCCCAGCGTTGCGCGCGAGGGTCACCGAAGGGGGCGCGGCCGGACCAGCGGCCCCGCGCGGCCAGCGGCCGCAGCTCCAGCCGGCAGGTCTCCTCCGCGAGCCGCGCCCAGGCCACCGGCACCGGCGAGGCCTCGAACGCGACGGCGTCCGCGGCGGAGCGCCAGGCTCCCAGCAGGGCCCACCGGCGGGGGTCGGCGTCGCGGACGGTGAAGGTGCGACCGTCACCCGTGCCAAGACTCTTGGCGAAGGACAGGCCGGGGGTGCGGCCGAGGTGGCGGCGGTCGAGGGCCATCCGCGCGACGGCCGCGGGGACGGCCCGGCGAGCGACCCGCCACACGTGCAGCGTGACGAGGTCGGGCACGGGCTCCACGCGATCGACCGTACGACGCGTCGGCCCCGCCGTCCTGCCTACCTCGACGGCACCGGCGTGCCCGCGCCCGGAGCGGGGGTGAGCAGCGGCAGCAACCGCGCGACGGCCGGCCCGAGCCCGGCGACGACCGCCACGGTGCCGACCCCCGGGGCGGCGCCGAAGGCCCAGCCGGTGCCGGCGAGGACGAGCTGCAGGCACGAGTACGCCGCGGCGAACCGGCGGGGGCCGCCCCAGCGCGCCTGCGCCCTGTCTGCCAGCCCGGTGGACAGCGCCTCCAGCGGCCCGGCCCCGAGACCCGCAGCGAGGTAGGCCGCGATCCCGACCGCCAGCACCGCCATCGCCGCGATCAACATCGCTCCGCGGGTCAGGAGCGCGGGCGGGGCTGGCACGACGTCGAGGGTGAGCTGGGCGGCGAACCCGACGACCACCGGCTGCACGAGCGTCCCGGCACCGGGCCGCACCCCGAGCGCCGCGGCCAGCCCGACCATCGTCAGCCCGACCGCCGCGTTGACGAGCCCGAAGGGCAGGCCGGTCCGGCGGGCCAGGCCGAAGGCGGCCAGGGAGAAGCCGTCGCTGCCGAGCTGGGCGCGCAGCAGCAGGCCGATGCCGGCACCGAGGACGACGCACCCGAGGACCAGCTGCAGCGGGCGACGCACGCGGTGGCCCACGGGTCCGCACGGTAGAGCGCGCGGCTCTCGCACCGATGCCGAGCACCGACGAGACCCAGAACTAGTGCCGCGGCTGCCAACTTTCGCCTCGTTGTCGACACGCCGGGCCGGGTTGTAGGAGAGGGCACTCGTGGGCGTGATCTTGGGGGCTGTTACTCCTGACTTCCCCCCGGAGGGCGGCGTGGCCGAGCGGGTGAGCGTGCGCGCGATCAGCAACGAGGAAGGCAGCGGTGCTGCGGATGGTCCGCAGGAGCAGCGGGTCGGTGGTGACCTGGCGGCGGGCGCAGATGGTGCTGCTGTCGGCCCACCAGAGGTCAACCCGGGGATCCGCCCCGCCGGCGTCGTCGGCGCGCTACCTATAAGCGTCCCCACGGGGTCCGGCACCTGCTCGCCGGCTACGACACCTTTCCACCGACAAGGTCTACGGCCACGTCAAGACCCGCAAGACCCGGACCGAGTTCCTCGCGTTCTGCCGCTTCCTGCGGTCGCTGCACCCCCTCGAGGTCCGGATCGCGATCGTGCTCGACACCTTCAGCCCGCACCGCTCGACCACGACCGACACCCGGGTCGGGGACTGGGCCGCTTCGAACAACGTCGAGCTGGCCTACGTCGCCTGCTACGGCTCATGGCTCAACCGCATCGAGGCCCAGTTCACGGCCCTGCGCTACTTCGCCCTCGACGGCACGCACCACAAAAGCCACAAAGAGCAGGCCAGCACGCTCCGCCGCTACCAGATCTGGCGGAACAGCCACCGCACCGACCCCGTCCTCCGTAAGGTCGCGCGGCGCGCGGAGACGATCACAAGGGCAAGGGTTGCCTGACGCGGCACTAGCCGGTGAGCTAGCCGAGAGCTAGCCGGTGAGATCTGCCGTTGTCTGCGCGGCGACGAACGCGGCGATGCGTTCGGCCGCAACCGCCCAGGCGCGGTCCTGGTAGCCCGTGGTGTTGCCTCCGACATGCGGTGTCAACAGCAGCCCGGGGGCGTCCCACAGCGGGTCGTCCGGCGGCAGCGGCTCGGGCTCGGTGACATCGAGGGCTGCGCGCAGCCGACCCCGCTGCAACTCGGCGAGCAGCGCCATCGGGTCGACCAGCGCGCCGCGGCCGGCATTGACCACGATGGCTCCGTCGGGGAGCGCGGCGAGGAGGTCCGCGTCGATCAGGTGGTGAGTGCTGGCGGTCAGGGGCAGGACGACGACCAGCGCATCGGTCGTCGGCAGCAGCGAGCGGGCCTGCGCCAGGTCGATGATCCCGTCGCGGGCGTGGGTGCCGACGAGGGTCACCGCGACGCCGAATGGTGTCAGCCGGTTGCGCACGTTGACCCCGAGGTCGCCGGCGCCGAGCACCAGCGCGGTGGATCCCAGCAGGGTGCGTGTCTCGTGGTGGTCCCACCGGTGCTGACGCTGGTCCGCGGCGAAAGCGGGGATCTCGCGGACGACGGCGAGCAGGGCGGCCAGCACCCACTCCGCGGTGGAGCCACCGTGCGCTCCGCGGGCAGTGGACAGCGCCACGCCGGCTGGCAGCTTGCCTTCCCACTGGTCGCTGCCATGAGCGAGTGTCTGCACCAGCCGGAGACGCGGCAGCGCAGCGATGCGATCCAAGGATGCTGCGACATCGGCGTGCCCGACGACGATCACCTGCGCGCGGCGCGCCTCCTCGCGGAGCGGGTCGCCCGGCGCCACGGTGATGGTGGTCACGCCGGGCAGGTGGGCCAGGGCGCGTCGGCCGCGCAGGTCGGGGACAAGCACGGTGACCGGATCGCGCACCTGCCGACCGTACCGAGACACTCTGCCGGGACACCCGGCCGAGGCGGGATGTCGTGAGCCGGGACCAGCCTCGCCGCCTCACCACGGCCAGCACTCCCGAGCGGCGGGAAGGCCGCGTTGACGGATGCCCCCGGGAGTGGTTTCCTCAGGACGTTCGAACAGCAGTTCGAACGGGCATGAGCTCCTCGGGAGTCCTGCGGTCCTCGACCCATCGTAGGCATCCCGGGGCGTCGGTCGGTCCGGGTGGTGCGCGGGGAAGCGCACCGCCCGGGCCGGTCGGCCGCCGTCTTCCCCCGGCTGCCCGTCGTGCCATCACGTCTGTGCCTCCGCGCGGGCGCAGGAGGGGAAGACCATGAGCCGCCGGCATGCCGATCCCGTCGACGTCGTCCGTCGCGACGACGCACCTGAGCAGTTCCTCTGGCGGGACCGGCTCTACCTCGTGCGCGACGTCCTGGCGCACTGGACCGAGACCGGCGCCTGGTGGGATGGCGCCAGCGCGCGGGCGGCCACCGCCGGGGACGGTCCCGGCTCGGCCGCCCCACCGCGGGAGCTGGTCCTGACCCCGATCCCGTCCTCGCCGCGCTGGGCCCAGCGGGCCTGGGGGGAGCCAGCTCCCGACCTCGGCGGCGTCACCCGAGGTGCGGCCCTCGAGGAGCAGGAGCGGGAGTTCTGGCGGGTGGAGGCCGGCTCCGGTCGGGTCGCCGCGGCGCAGGGCGGCACAGGTGTCTACGACCTCTGCTTCGACTGGTCCTGCGGGCAGTGGTCGCTGTCGCGGGTCGTGGACTGACGTGGCCGCGGTCCTCGCTCCCGCCCGCGTCGCCGCTCGTGCCTGCGCCCCCTCGGCAGCAGCCCTTCCACCGCCGCGAGTCGTGCTGCCCCCCGGTGACCTTCCCCGCCGCTCGCCCGCAGGGCTGCTCTCCGCCGCCCGGCACGGGCTTGCCGAGGCCGCCGCCGCCCCCCGGGCGTCCGAGCGGTTCGCCCTGGCCCACCTCGCGGCGCTGCGGGCCGCCGCCGCGGTGCTCGCCGCCCGGGCCCGGCCCGCCCCGCCCGGGCCCGGGCGGCGCCGTCGCCCGTCCAGCGTGTGGCGGCTGCTCGCGGCGGTCGCGCCTGAGCTGGCCGAGTGGGCCGCCTTCTTCGCCGCCGGTGCCGCCAAGCGGGCGGCAGCCGAGGCCGGCGCTCCCGGTGCCGTCAGCATCCGGGAGGCCGATGACCTCGTCCGGGAGGCCCAGGCCTTCCTCGGCGTGGTCTCCACCGCGCTCGGTCGCGTCCATCAGCTCCCGCTGTCCGGGGGCGGCACGCCGTGAGCGACCCCTTCGTCCACCTGCACGTCGCGAGCGGATATTCGCTGCGCCATGGCGCCTCCCACCCGCACCTGCTGGTGCAGCGGGCCGCCGACCACGGGATGGACGCGCTCGCCCTCACCGACCGCGACGGCGTGTACGGCGCCGTCCGTTTCGCCAAGGCCTGTGCCGCGGCGAGCATCCGGCCCATCCTCGGCGCCGACCTCGCGGTGGCCCCCGTGCCGCTGGACGTGCCGTCCGGGCGGTCGGGGCCGGGCCGGGCCGACGCGGGGCCGGGCCGGGGGGCGGCGCCCCGGCGTACCCCGGCCCGTGGGGGTGCCAGCGTCGACCAGCGGCTGCCGCGGGTCACCGTGCTCGCCGAGGGGCGTGCCGGCTGGGCGGCCCTGTGCCGACTGGTGTCCCACACCCACCTCGCGGGGGAGCGGGGCACCCCGGTCACCACCCTCGGCCTCCTCGCCGAGCATGTGGCGCGCGGGGAGGGCTCCGCCGGTGCCGGCGGGCTGGTGGTGTTGCTCGGGCCGGCCAGCGAGGTCGGCCGCGCCCTGGCCGGCCGCCGCCCCGACCTGGCCCGGGCCCACCTGACCCGCTGGCGCGACGCGCTGGAGCGGGCAGCGCCCGGGTCCTCCCGCGACCGGCTGGTGGTCGAGGTCGTCCACCACCGGGGGCAGGGCGATGCCGGCCGGGCCGGCCGCCTGCTCGGCCTCGCCGCCGAGGAGGGCCTGCCCTCGGTGCTGACCAACGTGGTGCGCTACGCCGACCGCGGTGACGCACCGGTGGCCGACGTGCTCGACGCTGCCCGCCGGCTGGTCGTCCTCGACCCGCGCCACGTCGACCGGGTCAACGCCGAGGGGTCGCTCAAGTCCGGCAAGGAGATGGCCGTGCTCGCGGAGGAGGTCGCCCGCGCCGCCGGGCTCGGCGAGGCCGAGGGCCGGCGGCTGCTCGCGCGCACCCGGACCCTGGCCGAGCGCTGCGTGCTCGACCCGCGGGCCGACCTCGGGATCGGCACCGTGCACTTCCCCGAGCTGGAGACCAGCAGCTGGTCCGGCGGCGGAGCCGGGCTGGGGGGTGAGGCGGCGGACGCGGTGCTGCGGGCCCGCTGCCTCGCCGGGCTCGGCCGGCGGGGCCTGACCGACACCGCCGAGGTCCTCGGCCGCCTCGACGACGAGCTGACCGTGGTGCGTGAGCTGGGATACCCGACCTATTTCCTGACCGTCGCCGACGTCGTCGACCTCATCAAGGGGATGGGGGTGCGGGCGGCCGCGCGGGGGAGTGGGGCCGGGAGCCTCGTGACTTTCCTGCTCGGCATAAGCGATGTCGACCCGCTGCGTTACGGGCTGCTCATGGAGCGCTTCCTCTCCCCGCTGCGCCACCAGCTGCCCGACGTCGACGTCGACGTCGAGTCAGCCCGGCGCACCGAGGTCTATGAGCGGGTGCTGCAGCGCTACGGCGGGGAGCGCTGCGCCTGTGTGGCGATGATGGACACCTACCGCGCCCGGCACGCCATCCGTGACGTCGGCGGGGCGCTCGGCATGCCGCCGGGGGAAGTCGACGCGGTCGCCAAGGCCTTCCCGCACATCCGGGCGAGCCAGGTGCGGGCCGCCCTGCGCGACCTGCCCGAGCTGCGGGCCAGCGGCATCTCCGCCGAGCGGCTCGACCTGCTCTTCCGCCTCGTCGAGCGGCTCGACGGGCTGCCCCGGCACATCGCCCTGCACCCCTGCGGGGTCCTGCTCTCCGACGCCACGCTGCTCGACCGCACCCCCGTGGAGGCCAGCTTCCTGGGCTTCCCGATGAGCCAGTTCGACAAGGACGACGTCGAGGACCTCGGTCTGCTCAAGCTCGACCTGCTCGGCATCCGCATGCAGTCGGCGATCACCCACGCGGTGGGGGAGGTGGAGCGGATCGAGGGGGTGCGACCCGACGTCGACGGCGCTCCCCGCGACGACCACCGCACCTTCGAGCTGATCCGATCGACGAAGACGCTGGGCTGCTTCCAGATCGAGTCACCGGGGCAGCGGGAGCTGGTCGGCAAGTTCGGGCCCGAGACCTTCGGCGACCTCATCGTGGACATCAGCCTCTTCCGGCCTGGGCCGGTCAAGAGCGACATGGTCCGCCCGTTCCTGGAGGCGCGGCAGGGGTGGGCCGCCCCGTCGTACCCCCACCCCGATCTCGAGCCCTTCCTCACCGAGACCGGTGGCGTGGTGGTCTTCCACGAGCAGGTCCTGCAGATCGTCGCGACCATGACCGGCTGCACGCTGGCCGAGGCCGACGAAGTGCGCCGCGCGCTCGGTGACCCCGAGGGGCAGCCGGAGGTGCGGCTGTGGTTCACCCCGATCGCGTTGGCTCGGGGCTACGCCGCCGACGTGGTGGAGCGCGTCTGGGAGATCCTCAAGGCCTTCGGGTCCTTCGGCTTCTGCAAGGCCCACGCGGCGGCCTTCGCGCTGCCGACCTATCAGTCGGCCTGGCTGAAGGCCCACCACCCGGCGGCCTTCCTCGCCGGGGTCCTGACCCACGACCCGGGGATGTATCCGAAGCGGCTCATCCTCGACGACGCCCGCCAGTTCGGCATCGCGGTGCTCGGGCTCGACGTCAACCGCTCCGACGCCGTCTATCGGGTGGAGCGGGTCAGCCGCTACGACGAGCCACCGCCGGAGATCCTCGAGCAGGTCGGGCAGGTCTTCGGGGAGCAGCCGGGGGAGCCGGTGACATGGGCCGACGGTGAGTGGGAGGGGCGCCTCGGGCCGCGGCCGGCACCACCGCCGGAGCTGCCCGACGGGCGCGGCTACGGCATCAGGATCGGCCTGTCCGACGTCAAGGGGATGAGCGAGGCCGAGGTCGCGCGAGTGGTCGCCGGTCGCCCCTACGGCTCCCTCGCCGACTTCTGGCACCGGGCCGCGCCGTCGCGCCCGGTGGTGGAGCGGCTGGTCGTGGCCGGGGCGTTCGACGAGGTCTATGGCCTCGGGCGCACCGCTCCCGTGCGTCGGCGCGGCACCGTCACCCGCCGCGACCTGCTGCTGCAGGTCGCCGAGCTCGACGCCTGGAGCCGCTCCACGGCGCGGGCCACGCGGGCGGTGACGCCGCGACCGCGCCGCCACGCCCCGGTGCCCATGGGTCCGCGGCCAGGCGGCAGCGGGCAGGGCGGCACCGGGCAGGGCGGCACCGGGCAGGGCGGCACCGGGACAGGCGGCACCGGGCAGGGCGGCACCGGGCAGGCGACCCTCGAGCTGGTCGACACGCTGGGACGGCAGGCACGGCAGTCCCGGGCCGCGACCGTGGTGGAGCCGGCCGCGACACAGCTCGCCCTCGACCTCGGCGATGCGCCGGGTGAGGTCACCTCGAGCGGATTGCCGGAGATGACCGACGCCGAACGGGTCCGCGCCGAGCTCGACGTGCTTGGCCTGGACGCGAGTCGGCACGTCGTGGAGTTCTACGAGCCCTTCCTCGTGGCGGTCGGCGCGACTCGGGCCCGCGACCTGCTGCGCTGCCGTGGCGGCCAGCAGGTGCTGGTGGCCGGGGTGAAGGTCGCGACCCAGACCCCACCCATCCGCAGCGGGCGACGGGTGGTCTTCGTGACGCTCGACGACGCGACCGGACCACTCGACGCGACCTTTTTCGAAGATGCGCAGATCGGTTATGCAAGCACCGTCTTCCACTCCTGGCTGCTGGTCATCCGCGGGACCGTGCGCCGGACCGGCCCGCGGGGGGTCTCGCTGCTCGCATCCGGATGCTGGGAACTGCCGGCGCTGCGCGAGGCCTGGAAGGCCGGGGGGGTTGCGGCGGTCGAGGAGGCCGTGTCGCGCCCAGCCGGGTGGGACGACATCAGCGAGGCCGCGGTGCAGGGGGCGGCGCAGAGCCGCTCCACCCGTCCGGTCATGGCCCAGCCGCCACAGATCCGCGGCTCCGGGCCAGGGCACTCCGGGGTCGGTGGAGCCGTGGAGGTCTTCAGCACCGGGTTCCGCAAGTCGCCCTACGTCGACGTCAAGCCGGCCGGCACCGGGGTCGGGACGCCAAGGGGTCGGGGAGCACCCCGCAAGCTCTGGCACTCGAGCCCGGGGAGCAGCGGTGGGTGAGCTGACGACGCCGCGCCCACGACGTCCGGCTCAGCGGCGTCGAGGTGCACGTTGTGGTCCGGTCCCCGCCGCTACCTTCACCACAACGTGCGCCTCGACTGAGGGCTCATGCCACAGCGTGCGACTCGACCCAGACCGCCGAGAGGTCCGCCTACCCTCGCCCACGTGCCTGCCGACCGCGTCGCCTCCGCGGGGCGGCCGATCGACGTGCGCACCGCCCTGGTCGTCGAGACGCTCGACGCCCTGGTGGCCGGATTGGCCGGGGGAGCCACACCGCTGCACGTCGTCGACGCCGGTGGCGGCACCGGCGGGGTCGCCGTACCCCTCGCCGTCGCCGGCCACGAGGTCACCGTCGTCGATCCCAGTCCCGACAGTCTCGCCGCGCTCGAGCGGCGCGCCGCCGAGGCCGGCGTCGCCGACCGCATCCATCCGCTGCAGGGCGACCTCGACGACCTGGCCCGGCTCGTCCCGGGTCACGGTGCCGACGTCGTGCTCTGCCATCGCGTGCTCGAGGTCGTCGAGGATCCCGCCGCCGCGCTGGCCTCCGTCGCGGCGGCGCTGCGGCCGGGCGGGGTGGCCAGCCTGCTCGTCGCCAACCGGCTCGCCCTGGTGTTGCAACGGGCGCTGGCTGGCCGCTTCGACGCCGCCGCGCATCTGTTGGTGCCCACTCCGAGTCCCGGGCCCCTCGACCGCGACGAACTCGTCGCTCTCGTCGCGGGGGCGGGCCTCGAGCTCACCCGGGTCACGGGGGTCCGGACCGTCACCGACCTCGTCCCGGGACCGCTGCTGGACGCCGACCCCGCCGCGACGGCGGCGCTGCTGCGCCTCGAGCGCCTTGCCGCGGACCACCCGGCGCTGCGGGACATCGCAACGCAGCTGCACGTGCTGGCCCGCCTTCCCGGCTGACGCGGTGCCATTCGCTGGCGCGGTGCCGCCCGCTGACGCGGTGCCATTCGCCGGCGCGGTGCCGCCCGCCGGCGCGGTGCCATTCGCCGGCGCGGTGCCGCTCGCCGGTCGCCAGCGCCCCGGGTCCCGGCCGTGAGCCGCACCGGGCCCCCGCCGCCGCTCGTCGCCCCCACGAGCCCCCCCGACGATCGGGGCTGCCCCGTCCTGCACGTCGACATGGACGCGTTCTATGCCTCCGTCGAGTTGCGCCGCCGGCCGGAGCTCCGCGGCGTGCCGATGTTCGTCGGCGGCGGTGACACCAGGGGCGTGGTGCTGTCGGCGACGTACGAGGCACGGGCGTTTGGGATCCGCTCCGCGATGCCGGTCATGCGGGCCCGCCGCCTGTGTCCCCAGGCCATCGCGGTGCCACCCGACTTCCCGGCCTATGCCGAGGCCAGCAAGGGGGTCATGGCCGTCTTCCGGAGCGTGACGCCCCTCGTGGAGCCGCTCTCGCTCGACGAGGCCTTCCTCGAGGTCTCCGGTGCCCGCCGTCGGCTGGGAGCCCCGGCGGCGGTGGCCGCCTACGTGAAAGCACGCATCACCGACGAGCAGGGGATCACGTGCAGCGTCGGGGTGGCGCCCAACAAGTTCTTGGCCAAGCTTGCCTCGACCCGCAGCAAACCCGATGGGCTTCTCGTCGTCCCCGCCGATGCTGTCGTGTCCTTCCTGCACCCGCTGCCTGTCGGTGCGCTCTGGGGAGTCGGCGAGCGCACCGAGGAGGTGCTCGTGCGGCTCGGCCTGCACACCGTCGGCGACCTGGCGTCGGTGCCGGTCGCGACGCTGCAGCGGGCCCTCGGCCCTGGCGTCGGGGCACACCTCGCGGCGCTGGCCTGGGGGCGCGACGAGCGCAGCGTGGTGCCGATCGAGCCCGACAAGAGCATCGGGGCCGAGGAGACCTTCAGCCGTGACGTCGACGACCCCGAGCGGATCCATCGTGAGCTGCTGCGGCTCTCCGAGCGGGCGGCCGGGAGGATGCGCACGCAGGGGTACGTCGGGCGCACCGTGGCGGTGAAGATCCGGTTCGCCGACTTCCAGACCATCTCCCGCTCGCGCACCCTGGCCGAGCCGACTGACGTCGCGCAGGTCGTCTACGGCATCGCCCGCTCCCTCTACGACGGGTTGGGGCTGCAGCGGGCCAGGCTGCGGTTGGTCGGCGTCCGCATCGAAGGTCTGGTGCCCACCGCGACCGCGCCCCGCCAGCTGCGGCTCGACGAGCGGGCAGCGGGCCGTCGGGAGGCAGAGCAGGCGGCCGACCGGGCGGCGGAGCGCTTCGGCGCCGGCGCCGTCCGGCCCGGTTCCCTCGTGGTCCCGCCCGGCAGCGAGCCCGGACCGTGAGCAATCAGCTCCTCGCGCTTGCCACCCTTCCGGCACCTTTCCTTTCCGTCCACACCTTCCGTCCACGGCCGACCTTCCGTCCACGGCCGGCGCGCCGCATACTGGACGGCACCCACCAGCCGCCGGGAGGAGCACCGTGCCGCTCTCGGAGAACGAGCAGCGTCAACTCGAGGCGATCGAGCGCGCGCTCATGGCCGACGACCCGAAGTTCGCCAACACCGTCCGCTCCAGCGACCTGCGCAGCCACACCCGTCGCCGCGTCGTACGGGCTGCCCTCGTCTTCGCCGTCGGCTTCGTCCTCATGCTCTTCACCTTCAGCAATCCCGCCATCGGCATCTCCGGGTTCGTCCTCATGTTCATCGGGCTGCTCCTCGGGGTCAGCTCCCTCAAGCGGTTGCGTGCTCCGGTGGACATGCGCTTCTCCCGCGGTGGGGGCCCGGCCTCCCGCCGGGTCGAGAAGCAGGGCTGGCGCGATCGGGTCGAGGACCGCTGGAAGAGGCGCTTTCCCGACCGCGAATAGGGCGGTGCGATTGACTGCCGTGAGCCGGCCCGCGGTCGCCGGGGCCGGGGCCGGGTGAGACAGCCTTCGTGAATGGCCCGGCACGAGCCGCTCGACAAGGCTGATCTGGTGGTGGCCCGTGACGTGGCGGCCTCGAGTTGACCGCCAGGCGGAGCGGCTCCTCATCGCTGGTCGATGTCGTCCAGAGCAGCGGGCCGGAAGTTGCCGCTGTCGAGCGGTCGGAACAGTCGCCCGTCCGCGGACCGCACGGCTGGCAGTTCCTGCCGGGTGCCCGCCGTCACGAGCGGTGGCAGCCCGCTCCCGCCGCTGGCCGCACGCCTCGCACATCAGTACTTCTGTGTCCCCTTTGGCCGTCACGTACAAAATAGGGGACGTCACCCTGGCAAGCCGGGGTCAGGACCGGGCCGTCGCAGTCGTCGCCGCGGACCGGCTCGACGAGGCCCTGGCGCTGCAACTCGCGGACGGGCGCGGCTGCGCGAGAGTCGGCTACGAGCCTGCGCGGGCGACGCGCGTCAACCGCGCGCGAGCAGGCCGCGGAGCCGATCGCTGATGACCCCGCCGGCGCGACCGGCCGCCGCGGCAGTGCTGTCCGCCGCCTCGGCCACTGTGCCCCGCACCCGTGCGAGCACGCTCGCCGGCAGCAACACCGCGCGCAGCCGGGAGCCCCGCGGCTGCGCGCCCAGCAACGCCCGGCGAACCCCCAGCGCGTCGGTCGCCAGCCCGCCGTGGACCTGCGCCGCCGGCCCTGCGCTGGGCGCGTAGCGGGCCCGCTCCTCCGCGCGCGTGACCCGGTCGAGCGCGAGCGAGACCTCCGCGGGGTCCTGCCCGGGTGCGGTGAGGGGGAGACTGCTGCTGTCCTGCACGCTGCGGCGACCACCGACGAGAAGGGTCTCGGTGCGCTCGGGTTGCACGTGGGCGGCCGTCGGCGACGTGCCCCGGCGCTCGGTCGCAGCGAGGCTGGGAGCTGACCGGGGCAGCAGCCCCGCCAGTCGCCGGCTCGTGCTCCGCGGTGACTCGGACGCAGGCAGCGTCAGGCGCAGGTCCGCCGCCGTGTCCACGACCTCCGCCCAGGCCGCGTGCGCGGCGGCGCTTGCACCTTCCGCGGCGCTCGCCTGTGCGGCGGCGCTCGCTCCGCGCGAGCGTCCGGGGCGTTGCCCTCGACGCCCTCCCCGGCCGGACGCCACGGCGACCCGGCGGCGTCGCAGCAGCAGCCGGGTCAGCGCCGGTGAGGCCAGCAGAGCGAGCACTGCCGCGACCCCCGCGACGACCACGGCCGGTGGACCGCTGCGGCCGGAGCCCGCCCCCCCGGCCCGGCCGGCGAGACTGGTGTCGCCCTCACCGAGCGAGGGGTCGCGAACGGCCCCGCTGGAACGGGCGCTCGGCGTGAGGGTGGCCGTCGTCGAGGCGGCGGCGCTGGGCTGGGCCGCGACGGCGGGCGTGCCCTCGAGGTAACTGGGCGGCGTACCCAGCTCTCCGCGCGGCGTCGGCTCGAAGCGGACCCAGCCGACGCCGTCGAACCACGCCTCCGGCCACGCGTGGGCGTCCTTGTTGGTGACCCGCCACTCGTCCTTGCCGGCGAGGCGGCCGGGGGTGAACCCCACCGCCACCCGGGTCGGGACGCCCAGCGTCCGCGCCATGAGCGTGAACACCGACGCGAACTGCTCGCAATAGCCGCGCCGGTCGGTCAGGAACGTCTCGATGCCCTCGTTCCCGGCGGCGAGCGGAGCGGCCAGGTCATAACGGAAGCGGCCACCGGTGAAATAGGCCTGCAGGCGCAGCAACCGGTCATAGTCGGTGGTCGACCCGGCCGTGACCGCGACGGCCGTGGTGCGCACCCGCGACGTCAAGCTGGCCGGCACCGACGTGTCGAGGGAGAGCTGGCGGTCGATGGCCGCGTCCCGGCCCGGCGTCCAGGCCTGCGCGGCAGCCCGCAGTTGCGCGGGCGTGGGCTGCGGGCTGTCGCTGTGCACGACGAAGGTCCGACCACGGGTGGTGTCGCGCACCGAGAAGACCGTGCGGAGTTTGGGGGCAAGCTGCCACCGACCACCGATGCGCACCACGGTGGGGGAGTAGGGCAGCGGCAGGTAGGGCTCGGCGAGGCCGTCGCCGACGCGCACCTCGGCGTCGACCGCCCGCAGCGCGATGCCGGGACCAAGACCTGGGGTGCCGGCCGCGAGCGGCCCGTTCACGGTGCGGTCGGCGTCCGCGTTTTCCTGTACCAACGTGAACTGCGCCCCGTCGAAGGCGTCGAGCGCGGTCAGCCGGTAATAGTCCGGGGTCGCCGTCGACACCCGGAACAGATCAGCCTCGACCCCCTCGTGCAGGCGGCCCTGCACGGTCACCAGCGGGGCGACGACGACCGACCCGCCCGCGCCCTCGCCGCCGATCCCGGCTCCGCCGCTGCGGAAGAGACCGCCGCCCAGTGTCGGCAGCAGCAAGGGCAGCACTGCGGCGGTCGCCAGCGACAAGCCGGCCACCCGACCGGCGGCGCCCCCGAGCAGGACGCCGTTCTGGGCGTCGGCCGATTGCCGGCCCAGCACCCGGCCCCACTGCGAGAGCCGATCCCGGCCGTCGACGGCGAGCAGCAGGACCCAGCCGAGCGCGGCGAGCAGGAAGTGCAGGAGACCGACGCCGTGGCTGAGCAATGTCGCCGGTACGGCGAACAGCGCGAGCAGCGGCAGTCCAGCGAGCACCGGGCGCCCCGCGGTCACGGCCAGCAGGTCGACGAGGGCGGCGACGACGTACACCCCGGCCACCGCCAGCAGAACGAGACCCGGGGTCGTCGGCACCGGCGTCGCGTAGTCACGCACGTCGGCGAACCCGTCCACGACCAGTGCGTGCAGCGAACTCAGGGTCGCGCGGGATGGCACGACCCCCAACACGGCGTTGCCCGGCGAGCCGACGGCGGTGAGCAGACCCACCAGTCCCAGCGGGGTGAGCAGCGGCACGACAGCGGAAGGGAGCCGGGCGCGGCGCCCGAGCCCGCCGCAGCCGGTGGCGACGAGCACCGCGGCAACCGCGCCGACGACCCAGTGCTGCGGGCCGCGAAAGAGCGGTCCCAGACAAGACGCCGCCAGCAAGGTGGCGGTCACCGCGGCACAGGTGCGGGCGGTGCGGGGGCTCACGGCTCGGCTCCCAGGAGGAAGCCGGCGGGGAGGGGTGCCGGGGCCGTCGGGGCGGTCCCCCGGGGATCACCGGCGCCGACCCGCTCCCAGGCCTCGCCGAGGGACTCCCCGCGCCGCAGCACCAGGACCCGCCAGCCCGCCACGGCCAGCTGGTCGGCGGCCCGCGCGGTGGTCGCCGCCGTCGCCGAGGGTGCCCGCCCCGACCGCGTGGAGCCGGGGTCGCCGCTGCTCCAGGTCATCACGTCCAACAGCACCGCGATGCCCGTGCCGGTGCCCCGGCCCCGGGCGAGCGCATGGGCCTCGGCGTCAGAGAGCAGGCCGCAGACGGCGACGACGAGGCTCTCGCGGGCCATGCCGACACCGAGGCGGGCCAGCCCGGGCCGCAGCGAGCCACCGCGCGACGGCACCACGGTGGCGAGCGCGTCGAGGAGCAAGCCTTCCGCGACGGCCGGCGAGGTGGCCTGGGACTCGGCCCCGTCATCGCGCAGCGTGCGCAGGGCATATCCGCGGCGGGCGAGGTGCACCCCGATGGAGGCCACCGCGGACACGGCGGCCTCGAAGGAGGAGGTCGGCCCGTCGCCGCGGTGCGCCCCGGCCCTGGCGTCGAGCACCAGCACCGCCCGGCTCTGCCAGGGCTGCTCCTCCCGCCGCACCATGAGCTCACCGACCTTCGCCGTGGAACGCCAGTGCACGCGCCGCAGGTCGTCACCCTGACGGTAGAGCCGGGTCGCCACGTCATCCGAGCCGGTGCTCGACACCGCCCGCGCCCGCGCCTCGCCGCCGCCGGTCCACTCCCCCCCGAGGCGCACGGCCGGCAGCGCGGCGACCACGGGAGTCACGACGAGGTCATCAGTGGTGGCGAACGAACGGGAGAGCTCGCAGAAGCCGAAGGGGTCGGTGAGCCGAACGGTGAGCGGGCCCACGGTGAAGCGGCCGCGCACGTCGGCGCGCACCTGATAGGTGGCGGAGCGCACGCCACCGGCCTCGACCCGGTCGAGCGTGAACCGGGGGCGACCGCCCAACGTGGACGGCAGGGCGTCCTCGGCGAGCAGCACCGCCGTGGGCAGCCGGCTCACGTTTTCCAGCCGCAGCGTCACGCGCGCCGGGTCGCCGGCAGCGACCCGGTCGGGGTCGAGGGTGCGCGTGCAGGAGACGCGGTAGCGGGTCCGCGCGACGGTGGCTACCGCGGCGAGGGGCAGCACCACGAGGAGTACGCCGACCCGCAGGAGGTCGGTGGAACCGGCGGCGAGGCCCCCGAGCGACAGGGCGATGCCGGCGCAGAGCAGGGCGTTGCCTCTGCCGGTGAGTCCACGAAGGGCGCCGCGGACGCCGCCGCGACTGCCACCGACCGCAGCCATGCGTCAGCGCCGGCGGCGGGGGGAAAGGCCTGCGGCGACGGGGATCGGGACCCGGCCGAGCACCTCGGTGACGACGTCGACGGGGCTCCTGCGTCCGATCTGTGCCTCCGCGGTGAGCAGCAGCCGGTGCGAGAGGACCGCCTCGGCGAGCTCCTGGACATCATCGGGAAGCACGTGGTCCCTGCCGTCGAGTGCTGCGCTTGCCCGGGCGGCGCGCAGCAGCTGCAGGGTCGCGCGCGGGGAGGCCCCGAGCCGCAGATCGCGGTGTTCCCGGGTAGCGCCCACGAGGTCGACGACGTAGCGCCTGACCTCTGCTGCCACGTGCACGCCGCGGACGACCTCGGCGAGCTTGGCCACCTCCTCCGCTGTCGTGACGGCCACGACCTCCTCCAGCGGGGTGCCGTTGCCGTGGCTGTCGACCATGTCGAGCTCGGCCGACACGGACGGATAACCCATCGACACCCGCGCGGTGAACCGGTCGCGCTGGGCCTCGGGCAGCGGATAGGTGCCCTCCATCTCCACCGGGTTCTGAGTCGCCACAACCATGAACGGCGCCTGCAGCTCGTAGGTGACGCCGTCGACCGTGACCTGGCGCTCCTCCATGCACTCGAGCAGCGCCGACTGCGTCTTCGGGGAGGCCCGGTTGATCTCGTCCCCGACCACGACGTTCGCGAAGATGGCACCGGGCTTGAACTCGAAGTCACGGGTGTCCTGATTGAAGACGCTCACGCCGGTCACGTCGCTCGGCAAGAGGTCGGGCGTGAACTGGATCCGCCGCACCGTCGCGTCGATCGAGCGGGCCAGCGCCTTCGCGAGCATGGTCTTGCCCACGCCAGGGACGTCCTCGATGAGCAGGTGCCCTTCCGCCAGCAGCACGACCAGCGACGTACGGACGACCTCGGGCTTGCCGTCGATGACAGACTCGATGCTGTCGGCGATGCGGCCGGCGACATCCGCGAGGTGCGCGAGGTCCAGCGGGCTCGCGGGGGGCGCGAGTGCCGGCCGCGTGATCGGACGGGCCGAGCGGGTCCGCCGGGCTGCAGGCGACGCGCCGTCACTCTGGCTGACCTCGCCGCGTGCTGCCACTCGAGCCTCCGCTGTCGTCGCGCCGGTCGCTGGTCAGGGCCGGAGCAGCCGCCCAGTCGTGGCGGCGACGGTCCGCCGCCTCGCACGGAGTCTGTCACCCCCCTTGGTCTGTCACCCCCTTGTTCTGTCACCCCCTTGGTCTGTTACCCCCTTGGTCTGTCACCCCCTTGGCACGGGCGCGCGGCGGTGTTGCCCCATGGCAGACTGCCGCCCCGATGAGCGAGCCCGCCGGGCAGGCTGCCGTCGCCGTCCCGCGGGGGGCCCGCGGCGCGCGCACCCGGGCGCGCCTGCTGGAGGCGGCCGGCACGAGTTTCGCCACCACCGGGTGGTCCGGGCCAGGGTCGAGGACGTCTGCCGGGCGGCGGGAGTCGGGCACGGCACCTTTTAGGCCCATTTCGGCAACCACACCGAGATCCTCGAAGCACTGGTACGACGGCACGCCGACGCGCTCGACGCGGTGGTGGACTCCACCTGGAGCGCGGCCGTGCCGGCACCGCGGCAGGCTCCGGAGCTGCGCCGCGCCGTCCACCGCGTGCTCACCGGCTTCTTCGACGTGAGCCGACGCGACAGCGACATCCGGGAGCTCTGGCTGTCCGTGGCGCCCGGGGCGATGGTGGAGCAGGCGGTGGCGCTGCCGCTGCGCGGCGAGCCGGCCGCCCCGACCGCTGCGGAGCGACTCGTGGAGGGCCGTACCGATCTGTGGGTTCACGGGGTCTTGCGATGACCCACGACGTCACCGCCCCGGTCACAGGATCACCGACACGCCAGGAGGCGCTGGCGTGGGACGCGGCCGACCCTCTCGCCCGCTTCAGGGACCGCTACCTGCCGCTGGACGAGCACGTGGTGGCCTACCTCGACGGCAACTCCCTCGGCCGGCCCCTCGCCAGCATCGGCACGGCCTGGGACGCGGCAATGCAGCAGTGGTCAGGCCGGCTGATCCGTGGCTGGTCGGAGGGCTGGCTGGAGCTGCCGGGCACCGTGGGCGACGAGCTCGGCGCGGCCGCGCTGGGCGCGGCCCCGGGTCAGGTGGTGGTGGCCGACTCCACGACCGTCCTGCTCTACAAGTGCGTCCGCGCCGCCCTCAACCTTCGTCCTGGCCGCACCCGGGTCGTCCTGGACGGCGAGGATTTCCCCACGGACCGCTACGTCGTGGCGTCCCTCGCCCGCGACCTCGGACTCGACCTGGTCTGGCTCCGGGCGCAGACGGCGCACGGGCTGACAGCCGAGGACGTGGCGGCCGCGGTCGACGAGCGCACGGCTGCGGTCGTTCTCAGCCATGTCGACTACCGCTCCGGGGCGCTCGCCGACGCCGCCGCCATCACCGCAGCGGCCCACGCCGCCGGGGCGCTGACCGTCTGGGACTGCTCGCACTCCGTCGGCGTCTGCCCGATCGAGCTCGACGCCTGGCGCGTCGACCTGGCGGTCGGCTGCACCTACAAGTTCGTCGGGGCGGGACCGGGCGCCCCCGCTTTCACCTATGTCGCCGCCCGTCACCACGAGACCCTCGACCAGCCGGTGTGGGGCTGGCTCGGCCGCCGCGACCCCTTCGACATGGAGCAGGGCTACGTGCCGGCCGCCGGCATCACGCGGATGCTGTCGGGCACGCCGCCCGTCCTCGGGCTGCTGGCCGTGCGGGAAGGTGCCGCGTTGATCGCCGAGGCCGGGTTGCCGGCGATCCGGGCGAAGTCCGTGGCACTCACGGAGGCGGCCGTGGCGCTGACGGACGAGTGGCTCGTCCCGGCGGGGTTCACGCTGATCTCCCCGCGCGACAGCGACCGCCGCGGCGGGCACGTGAGCATCGCCCGCACGGACGCGCGCCGAGTCTGCGCCCGGCTGGTGGACCGCGGGGTGCTGGCCGACTTCCGCCGGCCCGACGTGCTCCGCCTCGGGCTCTCGCCGCTGCCGGGCAGCCGCGCCGAGTTGTGGGACGCGATGGCAGTGCTGCGGGCGGTCGCCCACGACAGCTAGGCAGTTGGCCGGAGGCCTGCGCTCACGGCGACTAGTGCTCTGAAGGTCCACGGGTCCGGCCGGGGGTCCACCTCAATCTCGAGGATGCCGGTCAGTCGAGCCACGGCCAGGTAGTGCCCCACGAGGATGATCACCGTGGCCAGCTGCCTGTCCGGCAGAACGGTGCACGCACGGGCGAAGGCGCTGTCGCAGACGTGGGTGATCGCGACGCACTCGTCGACGAACGAGACAGCACTGCGGTGACGTCGCTGGACAAGCCTGCATAGCGGGCTTGCTCGACGACACCTCGCGGGCGGCCGCCGTCACAGCGTTCCTGGATCTCGTCCACGCGCACTACCCAACGGCTGCACCGGTCGCGTGACCGCCTGACCGCCTGACCGCCCGCAGCGCTGGGCATCGCGAGGCCGGCGGCGACTAGATTGCGCCGTCGTGACCGAGGCCGCCATCCTGACCAACAAAATCTTCCACGACCACGAGTGCGCCTACTACGACGAGCGCTTCGCCATCGTGCACGACGCGCGGTCCGCCCGAAAGGCCCTTCGCGAGGTTGAGGGACTGCTCGGCCGGTCGCTGCGCAGCGGCGAGCTGGTGCTCGACGCGGGCTGCGGCACGGGGTGGCTCGCGGCGGGCCTGCGCCGAGCCCGCCCCGACCTGCGCGTGATCGGCAACGACGTATCGGCCGGGATGACCGGCAAGGCACGTGCAGCCGGCGCCTGGCCGCTGCTGCAAGCCGACGCCACCCGGTTGCCGCTGCGCGACGGCGCCGTCGACCTCGTGGTCGGTCGCGGAGTGCTGCACCACCTGCCCGACGTGGCGGCCGCCCTCGCCGAGTGGCGCCGGGTGCTCGCTCCCGGTGGCGCCGTCGTCCTGTCGTCGGAGCCGACGCCCGTGGTCGAGGGGCACGGAATGCTGCTGCTGAAGGTGCTTCTGCCGCTGCTGCGCCGCACGATGTCGGCGGAGGAGGACTTCTGGGAGGTCGCCTCGATGGCGGCCAACCTGCACGTCTTCACGCTCGGGCAGCTCGAGGGGCTGGCCCGCGACGCGGGGTACGGCGGGGTCGAGCTCACGACGGCCGACCTGCTGTCGACCATGGTGCTGACGGCGTCGTACGTCACTCACGGTCGTCGCCCGGCACTCGCCCGACGGTTGCCCTGGCGGCGCGCCGAAGCCGCCGCGGCACTCGTCGACCGGGCCGTGGTGGCACGGGCCGTGCCGGAGCGCTACCGGCACACCATCGTCGGCGTGCTCCGCCCCTGACCCTCGCGAGCGGCCGCGCGGGCAGCCCCGGCCAGCTCCCGCAGCTCCTGCAGAACCCGGTCGGCGTCGTCGGCGTCGCGGTGGTGGGCGGCGGCCCGCAGCGGTCGGCCGGCGACGTCGATGTGCACCGTCGCCAGGCGCAGCCGCCGCTGCCACGGGCCCTGCATGCGCCGGTGGCTCTGCACCTTGCCGTGGGGCACGAGGTCGACGACCCGGCCGACGACGCCGCTCGTGGTTTGCACCGCGCACTCGCCCACGGTGAGCCCGAGCCGGTGCCAGGACAGGGGTGCGCGCAGCCGGGCCCGCCGGGGTGGTCGCACGGGCGTCGGTACGTCGACCACGACGCCCGGCAGGACCCGGCCGACGATGCCGCCGGCGAGCCAGCGCGGCCCCACCGGGAGCAGGACGTCGGTCTCGGCACCCCGCCGGTCGCCCCGCCTGCCGCCGCGATAGCCGGCCACCACGACCTGCACCCGCACCCACTCCCGGGTCGGCGGCAGCAGCCGCCACAGCGCCGGCTCGACGACGCGCAGCGCCTGCACCCGGTCCAGCGGCACCGTCTGCGCCCGGGTCTCCAGCAGGCCGTGCCGCACCGCCAGCCCGTCCGGGGTCTCGACGAGCCGAAAGCCGTATTCCCGCGCGAACCCCCGCCACGCCACGGCCGCCGTCGACAGCAGCGACGGGACGACCGCGCCGAGGAGGGCAGGCACGGTCTGCGACGGACCGAGCGCCGCCGCGACGACGAGCCCCGCCGTCAGCGCGACCGCCCCCACCGCGGGGCCCGACAGCACGACGCTCGCCAGCAGCATGGCGGGGCCTACGGCGGCCAGCACCCGCTCAGGCGCCGCCTCGACCGGCACCCCGGTCACCGCACCGGTCTCGACCCCGGCCGCCGAGGAGACGGTGTCGACGTCAGCCGCCCCAGCCAGCCGCAGCAGTTCGGCGCGGACGCGCTCGGCCTCCCCCATGCCCAGGTAGGCCAGCCCCGCCTCGGTGCCCGACGTGCCGACGACCTCGAGCCGCAGCTCGGCCAGCCCGGTGACCCGGGCGAGCAGCGGGCGGACGAGGTCGACCGCTTGCAGCCGCGCCAGCGGCACCCGGCGGGACCGGTGCCGGAGCACGCCGGTCTCCAGCCGCAGGTCGCCGTCCTCGACGCGCCAGCGGGTGGTTCGCCATTGCACGTAGGCATAGGCGAGCACGACCGGCACCGCGACGAGGTAGGGGAGGGCGGCGCTGCCGTCCGCCCGCAGCGACTCGAGCGATTGGCGGCCGAGCACCACGACCGCGACGAGCAGCAGTCGCGCCCCCCTGAGCAACGGCGACAGGGGGTGCAGCCGCCGCCAGGCGGTCGCGGGCAGCGGCGGTGCCGAGGGCGTCACAGGCCGGCGGCCCGGGCCTCGCCCAGGGCCGCCAGCCGGTCGCGCAGCCGGTCGGCCTCGGCGGCGTCCAGCCCTGGGATCCTGGCGTCGCTCGCCGCCGCGGCCGTGTGCAGGTGCACGTCCGCCAGCCCGAAGCGGCGCGAGAGGGGCCCGCTCGTCACGTCGACGAACTGCATGCGCCCATAGGGCACCACCGTCAGCCGGCGCACCAGCAGCCCCCGGCGTACCAGCAGGTCGTCAGCCCGCTCGGCGTATCCCCAGGCCCGCACCCGGCGCCTGACGACGGCGAGCGCGACACCGCCACCACCGGCGACCACCGCGACGGCGGCCAGGCCGACCACGGGGGCACCCAGCGCGATCGGGATGCCGGCCGCGAGGAGGAGCGCGGGGCCGGTCACCAGCGCGACCTGCAGGCGACGCAGCGCTGCGATTCCTGGCGACAGGGGTCGCCAGTCCGCGTCCGCCACGCCCTCCACTGTCCCCCACCGGTGCGATCGCCCGCGGCCGTGGGCTCCATCCTGGGCGCCCACCGCCGGGATGACGCGCGTGGATCCCGGAAAGCGGCGTTCGCGGGCGGCGCGTGCTCCACCACGCTGCACCCGTCTGACCTGCGACGACGACGGCGATGATGCGGAAAGACACGGCATTCAACCCGCGCGGTGGGGAATCGTGGTGTAAGGTGGAGCGCAGTGGAAGGCGAGGGATCTGGGGGAGTCGGGCGTGTTCGTCGGCACCCACCTCCCTCGGCTCGACGACAAGGGCCGGCTCTTCCTGCCGGCGAGGTTCCGGGAACAGCTCACGGGGGGCATCGTGATCACCAAGGGGCAGGAGAACTGCCTCTACGGCTTTCCCGCGGCGGAGTTCGCCCGCATGGCCGCCTCGTTGAGCGAGGCCCCGGTGACGACCAAGGCACTCCGCGACTACAGCCGGGTCTTCTTCGGCTCGGCGAGTGATGAGACGCCTGACAGGCAGGGACGGGTGTCCATCCCGCCGGGGCTGCGCAGTTACGCCGGACTCACCCGCGACGTGGCCGTCGTCGGTGTGAACAACCGCATCGAGATCTGGGACGCGGGCGCCTGGGACCGCACGCTCGCCAGCACCGAGCCGGCCTTCTCCGACGCCAGGGAAGAGGTGCTGCCCGGGGTGTTCTGAGCCGGCCACCCGGCCACCCGGCCGTCGTACCCGCCCTCGTCCCGCCCCTTCCTGGCGCACCTTCCCCGGTGCCTGGCAGGGGCGGGACGGGAGCCGGCCCGATGGTCCCATCCGATTAGGCACCACCTGCCCCGAGGAGGAGCCCGTGACCCGCCTGACCGCAGCGCTTTTCGTGACCTCGAGCGGGGCGACCGCTGCCGCGTTCCTGCTGGCTCTCGCGACGCTGCGCGGCGCCGGTGCCTGACCGGCCCGACCAACCGGGTCACGTGCCGGTCCTGCTCGACCGCGTCATCGGCCTGCTCGCCCCCGCCCTGCTGGCACCTGGTGCGGTCGTCGTGGACTGCACGATCGGGCTCGGTGGCCACGCCGAGGCCCTGCTGCGGGCAGCGCCGGGCGCGCGCCTGGTCGGCCTCGACCGCGACCCCGAGGCGCTCGCGCGCAGCACGAGACGGCTCGCGTCCTTCCACGGTCGGGTCGACCTCGTGCACGCCGTGTACGACGAGTTGCCGGCGGTGCTGGAGCGGCTCGGCATCCCGGACGTGCGCGGCGTGCTCTTCGACCTCGGGGTGAGCTCGTTGCAGCTCGACCGTGACGACCGCGGTTTCGCCTACAGCCGCGACGCCCCGCTCGACATGCGCATGGACCCGACGGTCGGTCGCACTGCCGCGGACGTCGTCAACTCCTACGGCGCGGGGGACCTCGCGCGGGTGCTGCGGGACTACGGCGAGGAGCGCTTCGCCGCACGGATCGCCGCGGCGATCGTCCGGGAACGCGCCGTGCGGCCCTTCGCCACGTCTGCCCGCCTCGTCGACGTCGTCCGCACGGCGATCCCGGCGGCGACCCGGCGCACTGGGGGGAACCCGGCGAAGCGCACCTTCCAGGCGCTGCGGGTGGAGGTCAACGACGAGCTGGGGGCGCTGCGCCGGGCGCTTCCCGCTGCCATCGAAGCCCTGACCCTCGGTGGGCGACTCGTCGTGCTCAGCTACCAGTCGCTGGAGGACCGCATCGCCAAGGCGGAGCTGCGCTCGGGCGCCGAGCGTGACCTCCCACCGGGGCTTCCGGTGATCCCCGACGAGTTGCTGCCGCCGCTGCGGTGGTTGGTGCGCTCGGGTGCGGCGGCACCGGCCGAGGTGGTGGAGAACCCCCGCGCCGCCTCCGTCCGGTTGCGTGCCGTCGAGCGGGTGCGCGCAGCGTGAGCGCCCTGTCGCAGCGCCGCGCGCCGGCCGAGGAGGCACCCCGTGCCCCGGCGGCCACGAGGCCGCGCCTGCAGGTGGTCACCGCGCCGGCGCGGCTGACGAATTCGCACCGCCCCCGCCTGCCGTTCGTCCTGCTCCTCGTCGCGCTCCTCGCTGCCGGGCTCGTCGGCCTGCTCCTGCTCAACACCGTGGTGGCGCAGGACGCATTCGCCCTGCACCGGCTGGAGACCGACCAGGCGCTGCTCGACGACGACGAGGCGACGGTGCAGGCGCGCACCGAGCAACTCGACGACCCGTCGGCGCTGGCCGCCACGGCCCGCGCGCTCGGCATGGTGCCGGCCGGTGACCCCGCCTTCGTGCTGTCGGGTCGCCCGGCCGGGGCGATCCCACCCGGTGTGCGCTCCGTCACCGGTGGCACCCGCGTCGGCCGGCTCCTCGTCATCGGCCCCACCCCCGGCGCGCCGAGGCCGAGCCCGGCGGTCAACGTCGCGGCGGCACCACCACCCCCCGCAACCGCTCCCGCCGTTGCGCCGACCCCGGCACCCGGCATCCGCACGACCTCGCCCGCGGCCACCAGCCGAGCGACGAGTCACCCGGCGCCGGCGGCCACCGCCCGTCCGGCGACGGCGAACGGCGCCCGCCCCACCGCCACGGCGGCGGCAGCGGCGCCAGCGGCGGCAGCGGCGCACGCGCCCACCGCCCGCCCGACCCAGGTGTCTCGCACTGCCGCCCCGGCCGGTCCGCCCCGGGCGGCGACCACGCGGCCCCCCTCCGCGCCCACGCGCAGGCGGAGCCCGTGACGGCGACGCAGGCACCGCCGCGGCCCCGCTCGTCCGCCGCGCGCGCCACGCCCGAGCCGACGGTGCCGCGGATCGGCGCGCGGCGGCCCGTGCGCACCGCGGTCAGGCGTCGCCGGGGCGTCCTCGGGTGTCCGCCAGCGCGCCTGCGGGCCGCCGTCTGCACCGTCGTCGCCTTGCTCGCCCTCCTCGGAGCGCGCCTCGTGCAGTTGCAGGGCATCGAGTCGACGACCTACGCCCAGCAGGCCCAGGACGGTCGGCTGCGCACCGTCACGCTGCCCTCCGTGCGGGGCGCGGTCGCGGACCGCTGGGGACACGTGCTGGCGCGCGACGTCGACATGCGGCTCGTCTTCGGCGACCCGACCCTGGTCACGCGACCCGCCGAGACCGCCGCGGCCCTCGCGCCGCTGCTCGGCCAACGGGCCGACGCCGTGGCAGCCAGGCTCCGCCAGCCCCGCACCTCCTATGTCGTGCTCGCCCACCTCGTGGACGTCGAGGCGGCGCGCGAGGTCATGGACCTGCGGCTGCCCGGCATCGGCACGGTGCGCGAGAGCCGCCGCGAGCACCCGGGCGCGCAGCTCGCCGCCCCACTGCTCGGCGTCGTCGGCGCCGACGGGCACGGCGCCTCGGGCGTCGAGGCCAAGCTCGACACGCTCCTGCACGGTCGAGACGGCCTGCTGCGGGAGGAGACCGACCCCGTTGGCCGGACCATCCCGACGGGCGTGCGGACCGAAACCCCCGCGGCCGACGGCTCCGGCGTACGCCTCACGATCGACCGCGACCTGCAGTGGGCCGCCGAGGACGCGCTGCGCACACAGGTCGCGGCCTCCGCCGCCCGCGGCGGCCAGGTGGTCGTGACGGACTCCCGGACCGGTGACGTGCTCGCCCTGGCGAGCGCGCCGTTCTTCGACCCCGACAAGGCGCGTACGGCGACGACGCCGCTCGGCATCCCCGCCCTCGACGCGCCTTACGAGCCCGGCAGCGTCAACAAGGTCATCACCGCGGCCGCGGCGCTGGAGTCGGGACTCGTCACCCCCACCACCACCTACACCGTGCCCAACCGCTATGCGGTCGTGGGCCGGGGAGGGGTCCCCGTGCGCGACGCCGAGGAGCACGGCGTCGAGCACCTGACCTTCGCCGGTGTCCTCGCCAAGTCGAGCAACATCGGCACCGTCATGGCGGCCCAGCAGATCGGACGGCAGCGGGTCTATGACACCTTGCGCGCCTTCGGCCTCGGCGCGCCGACCGGCGTGGACTTCGCCGGGGAGAGTCCCGGCGTGCTGCCGCCGCTTGCGCGTTGGGACGTCTCGACCGAGACGACGATCCCCTTCGGACAAGGGATGTCGGCCACCGGGCTGCAGGTGGCGAGCGTCTATTCCACCATCGCCAACGGCGGGGTGCGGATGCCGCCGCGATTGCTGCGCTCCACCGTGGCACCCGACGGAACCGTGCGCGAGGAGCCGCAGGCGCAGCCCCGCCGGGCCGTCAGCGCGGCCACGGCCGGCACCCTCACGGCGATGATGGAGGAGGTGGCGACGGTGCGCGGCACCGCGCCGAAGGCCGCCATCCCCGGCTATCGCATCGCCGGCAAGACCGGCACCGCGGACGCCGTCGATCCCCTCACCCACGCCTACACCCGCAAGATCTCCTCCTTCGCCGGCTTCGCGCCCGCCGACGCGCCGCGCTTCGTGGTCAGCGTGTCGATCGACACGCCCACTCGCGGCTCGTATTTCGGCGGGGAGATCGCCGCCCCGGTCTTCCGCGCGGTCATGGGGTTTGCCTTGCGGGAGTTCGCGGTGCCACCCACCGGCAAGCGGTCGCCGCTGCTCGTCCTGTGCTGGGGCGACCGCGCCGGCTGCGGCGCCGACGGCCAGTAACCTGCGCGGCGTGAGCGGTGCCCGCCCCACCGCTGGCGGTGCTGCGGCGGGAAGTCCCCCCGCTGCCCAGAGCCGGCCGTCGCGGGTGGTGGCGCTCCCGCTGCGGGCCCTGGCCGGCGTCCTCGGCGGGGCCGTGCCGCTCGCGCTCGCCGAGCTTGCCGTCACCGGCGTGACGCACGACAGCCGGCGGGTGCTGCCCGGAGACCTTTACGCCGGGCTGCCGGGGGCACAGGCGCACGGCGCGACCTTCGCCGGCCAGGCGGCAGCCCACGGCGCCGCCGCCCTGCTCACCGACCCGCTCGGGGCGCGCATCGCCGCCGGTGCCGGGCTGCCCACCGTGATCGTCCCCGACCCGCGCGCGGTCCTCGGCTTCGTCGCGAGCCGCGTCTATGGTGACCCCTCCCGCTCCCTGTCCGTCTACGGCGTCACCGGGACCAACGGCAAGACGACGACCGCCTATCTCCTCGAGGCCGGCCTGCGCGCGGCCGGGCACACGACCGGCCTGCTCGGCACGATCGAGACCCGCGTCGCGGGGGAGCGGCTGGCATCCGCGCGCACCACCCCCGAGGCGCCGGACCTGCAGGCGCTGCTCGCGCTGATGCTCGAGCGGGGGGTCCGCTCAGTCGCCATGGAGGTCAGCTCGCACGCGCTCGCGCTCGGCCGGGTGGACGGCACCCACCTGCGGGCCGCGCTGTTCACGAACCTCTCCCAGGACCACCTCGATTTCCACCCGACCATGCAGGACTACTACGACGCGAAGGCATCGCTGTTCACCCCTGACCGCTGCGACCTGGGCGTCGTCTGCGTCGACGACGCGTGGGGGTCCCGGCTGGCGGCGCAGGCGGCCGGGCGCGGCCTGCCCGTGCTGACCGTCGGCACGGCCGGCTCGTGGCGGGTGCGGGGCCGCGGGCCGGAGTTCCGGCTCCGCCCGCCCGACGGCGTGGAGCTGGCCGCCTCCGTCCGGTTGCTCGGCGGCTTCAACGTCACCAACGCGGCCCTCGCCCTCACCGCGCTGACCGCCACCGGGGTGCCGGCCGAGCTCGCCGCGGCAGGGATCGCCGGCCTGCCCGGCGTACCCGGCCGGATGGAGCCGGTCGACGAGGGGCAGCCCTTCCTCGCGGTCGTGGACTATGCGCACACGCCCGAGGCGGTCGTCACGCTGCTGCAGACCTTGCGTCCCCTGACCGCCGGCCGGCTGTTCGCCGTGCTCGGCTGCGGGGGGGATCGGGACCGCGGCAAGCGGCCGCTCATGGGTGCGGCGGTCGCCCGCTATGCCGACGTGGCGCTGCTCACCGACGACAACCCGCGTTCCGAGCCGTCCGCGGTGATCCTCGCCGCCGTCGAGGCTGGTGCGCGCGAGGTGCCGGCACAGCAGCGGGCGCAGGTCATCGTGGAGCCCGACCGCGCGGCCGCCGTGGCGCTCGCCGTCGGGCTGGCTCGCCCAGGCGACACCGTGGTGGTCGCGGGCAAGGGGCACGAGAGCGGCCAGGAGGTCGCCGGCCGCGTGACCCCGTTCGACGACCGCTCGGTGCTCCGGCACGCGCTGCGCCCGGCCTCGGCGGCCCTGGGCGGCGGCCGGTGACGCCGCTCTCGCTCGCCGAGGTGGCGCGACTCGTGGGTGGCCGGCTCGCCGACAGCGACGGCAGCCCCGTGGTGAGCGACGTCGTCGCGGACTCGCGGCAGGCCTCGTCGGCGTCGCTGTTCGCCGCGCTGCCGGGCGAGCGCACCGACGGCCACGACCACGCGGCAGCCACCGGCGCCGGCGGCGTGCTCGCCCGGCGTCCGGTGGGCGTGCCGGCGGTCCTCGTCGACGACGTCGCGGCCGCGCTCGGTCGGCTCGCGCACGAGGTGCTCGCCCGGCTGCCCGACGTGACCGTCGTCGGCGTCACCGGCTCGGCCGGCAAGACCACGACCAAGGACCTGCTCGCCGTGCTGCTGCCCCGGCTCGGCCCGACGGTCGCCGCGAGCGGGTCGTTCAACAACGAGCTCGGGTTGCCGCTGACCGTGCTGCGTTGCGACGCCTCGACCCGCTTCCTCGTGCTCGAGTACGGCGCCCGCGGCAGCGGGCACATCCGCGCACTCACCGAGATCGCCTGTCCGCACGTCGCCGTCGTGCTCAACGTGGGGTCCGCGCACGTGGGGGAGTTCGGCTCGCTAGCGGCGACCGCGGCCGCCAAGGGGGAGCTTGTCGAGGCCGCCCTGCGGCTCGTCGTGCTCTCCGCCGACGACCCGAACGTCCTCCCGATGGGTGCCCGGACGGGGGTCGAGGTGACGACCTTCGGGATGGCGGGCTTCGCGGACCTGCGAGCCGAAGGCATCCGCATCGGGCCCGACGGCAGGGTCTCGTTCCGCGTCCGCTGGGAAGGCCACCCGGACTGGGCGGACGGCGATGGCGAGGAGTACGTCGCGCCGGTGGACCTGCGGCTGGTGGGGGAGCACCAGGTGGGCAACGCGCTGGCCGCGGCCACGGTCGCGCTGGAGCTGGGGTTGGACCTCGCGGAGGTTGCCGAGGTCCTGTCCACGACCGGTCCCGCGTCGCCGCACCGGATGGCCGTGGCGGAGCGGGCCGACGGCGTGATCATCATCGACGACAGCTACAACGCCAACCCCGAGTCGGTGCGCGCCGCGCTCGAGGCGCTCGTGTCGATGGCCCGCGCCCAGGGCCGGCGCAGCGTCGCCGTGCTCGGGGAGATGCTCGAGCTCGGACCCGGCTCCCCGCAGCAGCACGCCGAGCTGGGGGAGCTGGCTGTGCGCCTCGACGTCGGCCGGGTCGTCACCGTCGGTGACCCGGCCACCCCCATCGGTCGCCTGCACGCCGCCGCCGTGCTCGACGGCGGCTGGGGCGCCGAGGCCGTCCACCGCGACACGGTCGAGGAGGCGCTCGACTTCCTGCGCGGGGAGCTGCTTGCCGGCGACGTCGTCCTCGTCAAGGCCAGCCGGGGCATCGGCCTCGACCGGGTGGCCGATGCGCTGCTCGCCGACGTCCACCCCGCGGCGGGCCGCCCGGCCGCCGACGCGCGGGCGACGTCATGAGGGCGGCGGTCGTGAGGGCGACGGTCGTGAGGGCGACGGTCGTGAGGGCGGCGTTGTGAGGGCGGTGCTCTATGCGTCGGCCATCGCCCTCGCACTCTCGCTCGTCGGGACCGCGTGGGTCATCCGCGTCTTCCGCCGCGCCGGCTATGGCCAGGAGATCCGCGAGGACGGCCCGCAGACCCATGTCTCCAAGCGCGGCACCCCGACCATGGGCGGCACGGTCATCATCGCGACGACGGTGCTCGGATATCTCGGCGCCCACCTGCTCGTGCGACGCGGGCCGACGGCGAGCGGTCTGCTCGTGCTCTTCGCGATGGTCGGGCTCGGGCTGGTCGGCTTCGCCGACGACTTCATCAAGATTCGCAAACAGCGGTCGTTGGGACTGAACAAGCGCGCCAAGCTGGTCGGCCAGCTCGCGGTCGCGGTCACCTTCGGCGTGGTGGCACAGCATTTCCGCAACGCCAGCGGACTCTCCCCTGCCAGCCTGCACGTGAGCTTCGTCCGCGACACCGTCCTCGGACTCGGTGCGGTGTTCTTCGTCGTCTGGGTCTATTTCGTCTTCGCCGCGACGGCCAATGGCGTCAACCTCACCGACGGGTTGGACGGGCTGGCCAGCGGGACCAGCGCGATGGTCTTCGCGGCGTACACGGTCATCTCGTTCTGGCAGTTCCGCAACGACTGCACGACGGGGCTCGGGCGCCTCGGCAGTTGCTATGAGGTCCGCGACCCGCTCGACCTGGCCCTCGTGTCGGCGGCGGCGATGGGTGCGTGCTTCGGCTTCCTGTGGTGGAACGCCAGTCCCGCCAAGATCTTCATGGGCGACACCGGCTCGCTGGGGATCGGCGGGGCCTTCGCCGCGATCGCGGTCACCACACGCACCGAACTGTTGCTGGTGGTGCTCGGCGGCCTCTTCGTCATGGAGACGGTCTCCGTCATCGTGCAGGTCGGCTTCTTCCGCTCGACCGGCCGACGGGTGTTCCGGATGGCCCCGATCCACCACCACTTCGAGCTCGCCGGGTGGCCGGAAGTCACCGTGATCGTCCGGTTCTGGATTATCGCGGGGCTCGCGGTCGCCTTCGGTCTCGGCCTGTTCTATGCGGAGTACCTCGCCCGTGCCGGCTGAGCTGCCCGACTGGCGGGGCCTGTCGGTCGTGATCGCGGGTGCCGGCGTGACCGGGTCGAGCGTCGTGCGGGCGCTGGAGCCGCTCGGCGCCACGGTGAGGATCGTCGACGACTCCGACGGGACGGCGGCCGCGGCGCTGCCCCAGGGCACCGCTCTCGTCGTGACCTCGCCCGGCTGGCGTCCGGACCACCCCTTGCTGCTCGAGGCCGCCCGCCGGGGCGTGAGGGTCTGGGGCGACGTGGAGCTCGCCTGGCGGCTCGGACGAGACATGGCCACCCCGTGGCTGATCGTGACCGGCACCAACGGCAAGACCACCACCACCGGAATGCTCGCCGCCGTTCTCGAGGCGGCGGGACTGTCCACCCAGGCCTGCGGCAACTACGGGCCGCCGGTGCTCGACGCGGTGCTGCACGAGCCCCCGCACGACGTGCTCGCCGTGGAGCTGTCGAGCTTCCAGCTGCACTGGGCTCCCTCGGTGCGACCGCAGGCCGGCGCCGTGCTCAACCTCGCCGACGACCACCTCGACTGGCACGGCAGCAGAGCGTCCTACGCACACGCGAAGGCCCGGGCGTACGGCGACGAGGGCACCGTCGCCGTCGGCGTCGCTGGCGACGACGCGCTGCTCGCCACCGCGCCGGGGCGCCGCGTGCGGGTCACGCTGGCCGCGCCCGCGGCGGGAGAGCTGGGCGTCGTGCGGCAACCCGGCGGGCCGGCCCTGCTCGTGGACCGCTGCTTCGCGGCCGGCGCGCCGGCCGAGGCGGAGGCGCTGGCATCGCTGGCTGACCTGCCGGCGCTGCTGGCACCGCACGACGTCACCAACGCGCTGGTGGCGGCTGCGCTGGCCCGGGCCCACGGCGTCCCGGCAGAGGCGGTGGCCGCGGGACTCGCGTCGTACCAGCCGGGTGAGCACCGGATGCAGGTCATCGGCACACACGCAGGTGTCACCTGGGTCGATGACTCCAAGGCGACGAACCCACACGCCGCGCTGGCCTCGCTCGCCGCCTTCGACTCCGTCGTCTGGATCGCCGGGGGCCTCAACAAGGGCCTGGCCTTCGACGGACTCGCGCGCGGCGCGCGAGACACGGTGCGCGCCGCCGTGCTGCTCGGGCGCTGCGCTCCGGAGATCGCCGAGGCGCTGGCGCGACACGCGCCCGAGATCCCGGTGATCCGGGTGCCTGACCTCGATGCTGGGGTCCGTGAGGCGTCCCGCCTCGCGCGTCCCGGCGACACGGTGCTCCTCGCCCCGGCCGCGGCGTCGATGGACATGTTCCGCGACTACCGTGAGCGGGGGCAGGCCTTCGCCGCCGGCGTCGCCCGGCTGGCAGGGAAGGGCTCGTGACCGCCACCACCCTCGGGGCCCGCCGCGTCACATCCCCGCGTCCAGCCCCGGCCCGGCCGGCGCTGCTCCAGCGGCCCCTGGCGTCCTACCACCTCGTCGTCTGGACCGGTGTCGCGCTGTTGGTCCTCGGCATGGTCATGGTGTTCTCGGCGTCGTCCGTGCGCGCCTACGGCGCCAGCGGCTCGTCGTTCAGCGTCATCAGCAAGCAGTTGCTCTTCTGCGCCCTCGGGCTGCCGGTGGCGCTCGGTGCCTCGCGCCTGCCGGTGCGCGTCTTCCGGCTATTGGGCTACCCGCTGCTGGTCGCCTCCGCCGTCGGCCTCGTCCTCGTGCTGATCCCGGGGATCGGCACGCACGCCTTCGGCGCGACCCGCTGGATCGACCTTGGACCGCTGCAGGTCCAGCCCTCGGAGCCGGCCAAGCTCGGGCTCGCGCTGTGGGGCGCCGACCTGCTCGTGCGCAAGAAGAAGCTGCTGCACGAGTGGAAGCACCTGGTGATCCCGCTCCTGCCGGTGGTGGCGTTCCTCGCCCTGCTCGTCATGCTGGAGCCCGACATGGGGACGACCGTGTCGATGCTCCTCGTCGTCGTGGCACTGCTCTTCGTGGTCGGCGCGCCACTGCGGATGTTCGCTCTGTTCGTGGGATTCCTGGGCGCGGCCGGTGCGCTGCTCGCCGTCGCCGAGCCCTACCGGCTGGCGCGGCTGACGGCCTTCAGCGATCCCTGCCAGCACGCGCTGACCAACGGGTTCCAGGGCTGTCACGGGCTCTACGCACTGTCCTCCGGCGGCTGGTGGGGCGTCGGCCTCGGCGCGTCCCGCGAGAAGTGGTCCTACCTGCCCAACGCCCACACCGACTTCATCTTTGCCATCATCGGCGAGGAGCTCGGGCTGGTGGGCACGCTCACCGTCGTCGGGCTCTTCGGGCTGCTGGCCTACGCCGGGCTGCGCATCGCCGCGCGGGCACGCGATCCCTTCGTGCGGTTGGCCTCCGCCGGCGTGACGGCCTGGCTCGTCGGGCAGGCCCTCATCAACATGGCCTACGTCGCGGGCCTATTGCCGGTCACCGGGATTCCCTTGCCGCTCATCAGCTTCGGCGGGACATCGCTCGTGCTCAGCATGGCGAGCGTCGGCATGCTCGCGGCCTTCGCCCGGGTCGAGCCGGCGGCGGCTGCCCTGCTCGCGGCCGGCGCGCCGGGGCGGGTGCGTCGTGTGCTTTCCCGGCGTCCCCGGCGGCACCGGCAGACGAGCGGGGCGGCCGGGGCGGCGACCGATCGCCGCGCACCGCGGACCGCCCACGCGGCGCGGCCAGCCCGCCGCTCGACCGGGCGCCGACGCGCGTGGGCGCGGGCCCGCTGACCCGGGTGGGCCTGTCGGTCGTCCTCGCGGGCGGCGGCACCGCCGGACACGTCGAGCCGGCCCTCGCCGTGGCGGAGGCCCTGCGCGCGGCCGGGCACCGGGCCACGCTGCTCGGCACCGAGACGGGCCTCGAGGCGCGGCTCGTCCCGGCCCGCGGCTTCGTTCTGCGCACCATCCCGCGGGTGCCCCTGCCGCGCCGGCCGACGCTCGACCTGCTGCGCCTGCCCGGGCGCCTCGCGGGTGCCGTGCGCGCAGCAGCCGGCGTGCTCGCCGATGCCGACGCCGACGTGGTCGTGGGCTTCGGGGGCTACGTCGCCCTGCCCGCCTACCTCGCCGCGCGGCGGGGCCACCGCGGCATCGTGGTGCACGAGGCGAACCCGCTGCCAGGGCTCGCCAACCGCGTCGGGGCGCGGCTGACGCCGCAGGTCGCGACGAGCCACCCCGGCACGCCCCTGCCGCGCGCCCGGCTCGTGGGCATCCCGTTGCGGCCGGCCGTGACGACGCTCGACCGGGTGGCGCGCCGCCCACTGGCGCGCGCCGGCCTCGGCCTCGATCCCGACCGCCCGACGCTGCTGGTCACCGGCGGGAGCCAGGGGGCACGGCGCCTCAACGAGGCCGTCCTCGGCGCCGCGGGTGGGCTCGCGGCCGCCGGGGTGCAGGTCCTGCACCTGCCCGGCGCGGGCAACGCCGACGCCGTCCGCGCCCGCGTGCCGGGCGAGCTCGGCGCGCCGTACGTCGTGCTCGACTATGCCGACGACATGCCGGCCTGCTATGCCGCCGCCGACCTTGCTCTCTGCCGCGCCGGGGCGCTGACCTGCGCGGAGCTGGCCGCCGTCGGCCTGCCGGCGGTCTTTGTCCCGCTGCCCGTCGGCAACGGCGAGCAGCGCCGCAATGCCCTGCCCACGATCCAGGCGGGGGGCGGGGTCCTCGTCCCCGATCACGAGCTCGACGCCGCGCGGCTGCAGGCCGAGGTGCTGCCGCTGCTCGCCGACCCGACCCGCCTGGCCGGAATGGCCGCCGCCACCCGCCGCGCGCAACCCGCCGACGCCGCGCAGGCATTGCTGGACATGGTCTGCGCCGCCGCCGCGGCGAGGCGCCGGTCCGGGGCGAGAGGATGAGGTGGTGACCCGGCTGGACAACGTGCACCTCATCGGGGTGGGCGGCGCCGGAATGAGCGGCATCGCCAAGGTGCTGCTCGCTCGCGGCGCGCACGTGAGCGGCAGTGACCTCAAGGACAGCCGCACGCTCGCGGCCCTGCGCGCACTGGGCGCGGACATCACCGTCGGGCACGTCGAACAGGCCGTCGAGGGTGCCGAGGTCGTCGTGGTCAGCAGCGCGATCCGCGAGGACAACCCCGAGCTCGCCGAGGCCCGGCGCCGGGGCCTGACCGTGCTGCCCCGGGCCTCGGCGCTCGCGGCGCTGATGGTGGGAAGCCGCGGCATCGCGGTCGCGGGCACGCACGGCAAGACGACGACCACGAGCATGGTCACGGTGATGCTGCAGCACTGCGGCGCGGACCCGAGCTTCGCCGTCGGCGGCGACCTCAACGAGGCCGGCAGCAACGCGCACCAGGGCAGCGGTGACCTCTTCGTCGCCGAGGCCGACGAGAGCGACGGCTCCTTCCTCCTGCTCGCACCGCACGTCGCGGTCGTCACCAACGTCGAGGCCGACCACCTCGACCACTACGCCGACGAGGCGGCGGTCGCCGAGGCGTTCGTCGCGTTCGTGGACCGGGTCGACGCCGAGGGTCAGGTGGTGGCGTGCGCCGACGACCCCGGCTCCCGGCGCGTCGCGGCGGTCGCGCACGCCTCCGGTCGGGCCACCCGGACCTACGGCGAGAGCGCCGACGCCGACGTCCGCGTCACCGACCTCGTGCTCGAGCAGTCCGGTGGGCTCTCCTTCGAGGTCGTCGCCGATGGGCGCCGGCTCGGCCGGCAGGTGCTGCGCGTGCCCGGTCGCCACAACGCCCTCAACGCCGCGGCCGCGCTGACCGTGGGCCTCGGACTGGGCTTCGGCTCCGTCGAGCTGCGGGAGGGACTCGAGGGCTTCACCGGTGTCCGCCGCCGGATGGAGCTCAAGGGCACCGTCGGCGGCGTACGGGTCATCGACAGCTATGCCCACCATCACACCGAGCTCGCGGCCGACCTCGCCGCCGCGCGGCAGGTCGCCGCCGGCGGCCGCCTCGTGGTGGCCTTCCAGCCGCACCGCTACACCCGCACGGCTGCCTTCGCCCGCCGGATGGCGGTGGCACTGTCAGCGGCCGACGAGGTGGTGGTCATGGAGGTTTACGCCGCAGGGGAAGATCCGTTGCCGGGGGTGACGGGTGCCACCGTGGCGGAGGCCATCGACCTGCCGGTGGGGTCGGTGCTCTTCGAGCCGAGCTGGGGGAAGGTGGCGGCGGCGCTGGTGTCGCGCGCGCGGCCGGGCGACCTGGTGCTGACGTTCGGCGCCGGCGACGTCACCCAGATCGGGCCCGTCGTGCTGAGCCTGCTGGCGGAGCGCGGCTGACGGCGGGCTCAGCGCGGCGGCAGGGCCACGCGCACGAGCAGCAGGTGCAGCGGCGCGAGGAGCAGCGGCACCAGGGCGCCGCTCACGTAGGCAGCCAGGGCCGCCGCCAGCACCACGGGCGGGCCGGCCAGCGTGAGGGCGCCGAGGACCCGCCCAGCTGCGGCGCATCGTGCCCTTGCCCCGCGACCCGCTGCGCCGGCGGTCGCGAGGCCCGTGGCGAGCGACGGCGCGAGCAGGGCGACGACGGCGACGGGGGAACGCAGGGCCGTGACGGCCATCGTCGCCGTGGCACCGGCGACGACGGCGGGGGAGGCGAGCACCACCGCAGCTGTCCGGGGCAACCGGCCGAGCGGCAAGCCACGCGGCACCACCTCCGCGAGGACACCGAGACTGAGCAGCAGCGCGAGCCCGACCGCGGTGACACCGGCGAGACGTCGCGGCGTACCCCCCACGTCGCCAGCCCGCAGGGCGGCGCAGCCGGCGAGCACCGAGGGCAGTGTCAGCAGGGCCACGAGCCGCCGGGTGTCGTCGTGGCTCAGCGGCCCGCGCACCCGCGGCAGCACCCCCACGCGGCGTCTCTCCCCCGCCGGAGGGGCGGAACCCACCGCTGCGGCGGGAACCTCGCACGGGGGTCGACCTCTGGCTGAGGCTCGCCCTCGGCTTGACCCTCGCTGCGCGCTCTCCCTATCGTTCCCGGCGAGGGTAGGTGACATAACCGCAACCGTCAGGTGGACGGTGAGGGTTGCCGGCCCACCTCAGCGCAACCGAGAGGCCCCCGCTCGTGGCAGCCCCACAGAACTACCTCGCCGTCATCAAGGTCGTCGGCATCGGCGGCGGCGGCGTCAACGCGGTCAACCGGATGATCGAGTGCGGCCTCAAGGGCGTGGAGTTCATCGCCGTGAACACCGACGCGCAGGCGCTGCTCATGAGCGACGCCGACGTCAAGCTCGACATCGGCCGCGAGCTCACGCGTGGACTCGGGGCAGGCGCCGACCCCGAGGTCGGGCGGCAGGCGGCCGAGGACCACCGGGAGGAGATCGAGGAGGTCCTCAAGGGGGCCGACATGGTGTTCGTGACGGCGGGTGAGGGTGGCGGCACAGGGACCGGTGGTGCCCCCGTCGTCGCGAAGATCGCCCGTGAGCTCGGCGCGTTGACGATCGGTGTGGTCACCCGTCCCTTCGCCTTCGAGGGCAAGCGCCGCGCCGACCAGGCCGAGACCGGCATCGAGGGGCTGCGCGCCGAGGTCGACACGCTCATCGTCATCCCGAACGACCGGCTGCTGTCCACGGCCGACCGCGGCGTGACTGTCATGGAGGCCTTCATCCAGGCCGACCAGGTGCTGCTGTCCGGCGTGCAGGGGATCACCGATCTCATCACCACGCCGGGTCTCATCAACCTCGACTTCGCCGACGTCCGCACGGTCATGGCCGGTGCTGGGAGCGCCCTCATGGGCATCGGTGCGGCGCGGGGCGACGACCGGGCGAGCGTCGCCGCGGAGATGGCCATCGCCAGCCCGCTGCTGGAGGCCAGCATGGAGGGCGCCCAGGGGGTCCTCATCAGCATCAGCGGGGGCAGCGACCTCGGGCTCTTCGAGATCACCAGCGCGGCCGAGATCGTGCGCGACGCCGCCAGCGCCGAAGCCAACATCATCTTCGGGGCCGTCATCGACGATGCCCTCGGCGACGAGGTGCGCATCACCGTCATCGCCGCCGGCTTCGACGGCGCCACGCCGCGCCGCGCGAGCGCGCCCCGGCGCCCACTGGTGCAGGAGGCGCCCCCCGTGCGCGACGCCGCCGACCGCGTCGACGACCGGAGCGCCGCGGGTCCAGAGCCGGCCGCCGCCCCGTCCCCCCGCCGCGTGGCCGTCTTCGACGATCTCGCGCCGGCCGCCCAGGCTTCCCCGGGGCGGCCCGCGCCGCGCCGCGCCGTCGTCTTCGACGAGGACGAGCTCGACGTGCCCGACTTCCTCAAGTAGGAGCATGCGCACGCACGGCTTCTTCACCGCCCGCTTCGACGACGGCGAGAGCGCGCGGCCCTTCGACCGCGCCAACTACTCCGATGGGGTCGGCGACGACCCTGCGGCCGTCGCGGCCAATCGCCGGGCGCTGGCGCAGCGCGCCGGCGTCGCGGCGGGGCAACTCGTCTTCATGCGCCAGGTCCACGGCAGGGCCGTCGGCGTGGTCGACGGGCCTCGCGACACGCCCGTGGCCGACGTCGACGCGCTCGTCACCGCCGTACCCGGCGTCGCCCTCGCGGTGCTCGCCGCCGACTGCCTGCCGGTCCTGCTCGCCGACGCCGTGGCGGGCGTGGTGGGCGCCGTGCACGCCGGGCGACGCGGCGTGCAGCTCGGCGTGGTCGGTGCCGCGGTGCGGGCCATGGCGGGGCTCGGGGCGGGGCGGATCGCCGCGCAGCTGGGTCCGAGCATCGGGGCCTGCTGCTATGCGGTGGGGCGCGACGTGCAGGCCGAGGTCGACGCCGCCGTGCCTGGTACGGCGACGAGCACAAGGAACGGCGAGCCGGCGCTCGACCTGCGGGCCGGCGTCGTCTCCCAACTCCGGCTCGCGGGGATCGAGGAGATCGACGCCGTCGATGCCCGCTGCACGGCGGATGCCGATGACCTGTTCTCCTATCGGCGCGACGGCAGGACCGGGCGCCTCGCGGGCGTCGTCGTCCTCGTGCCCTGACGCCGGGCCGGGACGGATGCGCTCGTGACGGATGCGCTCGGGACGGATGCGCTCGGGACGGATGCGCCCGAGGGACCGCGCGCCGCTGAGCTCGCCGGTGCCATGGCCGCGCTGGAACGCCGTCTCGTCGCCGCGTGCGCCTCGGCCGGCCGTGGCCGCCACGAGGTGACGCTCGTCGCGGTCAGCAAGACCCGGCCGGCGTCCGACGCCGCCCTGCTCGTGGCGCTGGGCCAACGTGACCTCGGGGAAAGCCGGGACCAGGAGGCGGCTCCGAAGGCACTCACGCTGGCCGCCGCGGGCACGGACGTCGTGTGGCACTTCGTCGGCCGGCTGCAGCGCAACAAGGCGCGCAGCGTCGCGTCGTACTCCGCTGTCGTGCACTCCTTGGACCGGGTCGCGCTCGCCGCGCCACTCGTGCGGGGTGCCGCCGATGCCGGCCGCACCCCCCCGGTGGTGCTCGTGCAGGTCAGCCTCGACGGTGACCCGGCGCGGGGTGGGGTCAGGCCGGCCGACGTCGCCGCGCTGGCGGGGGCCGCAGCGGACGCCGGCCTCGACGTCCGCGGCGTGATGGCCGTCGCGCCGCTGGGACAGGCGCCGAGGACCGCCTTCGCGCGCCTCGCCGCCGTCGCGGCGGACCTGCGCCGCGAACACCCCGCAGCCACGTGGATCAGTGCCGGGATGAGCGGCGACCTCGAGGCGGCGATCGCCGAGGGCGCGACACACGTGCGTGTCGGGACGGCGCTGTTCGGCTCCCGACCACCCGTGAGCCACTAGTCTGCGCGGCATGGCCGGGCTCCTGCGCAAGTCGATGCTCTACCTCGGCCTCGTCGACGACGAGGGCGACTATGACGAGCACGACGGCTACGACGACGAGGCCGAGCCGGCCCGGGCGCGGCGCCGGGAGCCGGCCGGGGAGCGCGTGGGAGCGGTGCGCACGCACCCCGACGGGCGCGGCTCCGGGCGTGGGCTCGAGCCCCGCGGGGGTGGCCGCACGGCCGTCACGGCCGTGGCCTTCGATCACGACGACGAGGAGGACCCCCTGCCGTCCACCCCGATGTCTCGACCCTCCGAGCGACTCGCGCGCATCACCACGCTGCACCCGCGCACCTACAACGACGCGCGCACGATCGGTGAGCAGTTCCGGGCCGCCGTTCCTGTGATCATGGATCTGACCGACATGGACGATGCCGACGCCAAGCGCCTCGTCGACTTCGCCGCCGGGCTGACGTTCGGGTTGCGGGGCCGGATCGAGAAGGTGACGCGCAGCGTCTTCCTGCTGTCGCCCGAGGGCATCGCCGTCCAGCTCGACGACGCGGCCGGCGTCGTCGAGGGCGGCTTCTACAACCAGTCCTGAGCGCGCGTGCAGACGGTCGTCGGGCGGGTCCTGTCCGACGTCACCCTCGTCTACGTCTTGCTGCTCGTGGTGCGGGCGATCGTCGAGACGGTGCTGTCGCTCAACCGCGATTTCCGTCCCTCGGGTGCGGCGGCGGCGTTCTTCGAGTTCGTCTACACGGTGACCGATCCGCCGCTGTCAGCGCTGCGCCGGCTCATCCCCCCGCTGCGGGTCGGCAGTGTGGCCCTCGACCTCGCCTTCACCGTGCTGGTGCTCGGGCTGCTCATCATCCGTGGCACCGTCTTCTCGTCGATCTGAGGGAGCACCAGTGGCGTTGACGCCCCAATCCGTGCGGGAGAAGCAGTTCACGCCGACCCGCTTCAAGACGGGGTACGACGAGGACGAGGTCGACGCCTTCCTCGACGAGGTCGAGACCGAGCTCGCCCGGTTGCTGGAGGAGAACGCCGGGTTGCGTCGCGCGCTGGAGACGCAGGCCAGTGCTCCCGCAGCGCCAGCCGATCTCGGGACTGCCCGGGTCGAGCCCAGGCCCGCCGCGGTCGCTGCCCCGGCGCCGCCGCGGCGGGAGGAGGTGGACGTCTCGAGGCCCGGCAGTGCCGGTCAGGCCGAGCTCGAGGAGATGCTGCGGCGCACGCTGCTGCTGGCGCAGCGCACGGCCGACGAGGCCGTCGCCGAGGCCCGCGCCGAGGCCGAGCGGATGGTGAACGCCGCACATGCCGACGCCGAGGCGACCCTGTCGGCAGCCCGGGCCGCCGCGGAGGAGCAGGCCCGCGCGTCGCTGGAGCGCCAGGCTCGGGACCTGGCTCAGCACGAGGCGGAGCGCCAGCGGCTCGAGGTGGAGGTCACCGCGCTGCAGGCCTTCGAGCGCGACTACCGCACCCGCCTTCGTGCCTACCTCGAGATGCAACTCCGCGAGCTGGAGACCACGCCCCCGGTCGAGGTGCCCGGTGGCCGCGTCGAGGTCGCTCCCAGCCGTGCCCCCCGCCCCGCCGAACCACCGCAGGGCGATTGAGGCGGCCCCGCTGCCGTCACCGTCCCTGCGGCACGCGCGGGCCCCGGCCCGCCCCGGGCGGGTCGGCGCCGTCGTACCGATAGGCTGCGCGCCGCGCCCGACCCCGTCGGACCCTCGAGAGTGAGAAGTCTTTGATCGTCATCAGCGGTGCCCTGGTCGTCGTCGCCCTGGTCCTCCTGCTCGTGGGCCTGGCGATGCAGGGATTGACCTTGGTCTATATCTCGATCGCCGTGAGCATCGTCAGCGGTGTCTTCCTCCTGCTCGGCGTCTTCAGCAAGCAGGGCGACCCCGCGGCAGCGGACGCCTCTTCCGGCGGCGGGGATGCCGCGGGGGGTGGGGCGGACGCCGCCCCCGTGGAAGGCGTCACGCTCGTGAAGGGCGACGTCTCGACACCGACGGCGGTCGTGGCCGAGGCCGAGGACGAGCAGCCGGTCGACGCTACCCGTGAGCTCACGGCGGTCGGGGCGCGGCGCAGCGGGTCGGGCCGCGCGTCGGCCGCTCGGGCCACCGCGGCCCGCAGCTCCGGCTCCCCGGCAGACGGAGCGGAGGACCCCGACGCCATCGATGCGGTGAGCACCAAGGCCGAGGATGTCGATTCCGCCGAGGTGCCCGAGGTGCCCGAGGCGGCGGCCGCCCGGCGGGGCCGCGCGCCGCGCGCGTCGGCCCCCGTCGCCATCCGCCCGGCTCGAGGCACGCGCCCGGTCAAGGCCGCCGCCGAGGCGACCGCTCCTGTCATCGCGCCCGCTGCTGCCGCCTCGGCCGGTCGCTCCCGTGCGGTGGCACCTCCGGAGGCGACCACGCAGGCCGCCGCGAAGGCGTCGCGGGCGACGAAGGCACCGGTGACCGCCGCCACCCCGACCGCGGCTCGGGCCAGGGTGGCGGCGCGCGCCACGCCCCTGGCGCCGGCCAGTCCGGTGCAGGCGACTGCGCCGCCGACCACACCGGCGAAGGTGGTGCCGGCAGAGACCCCCCCGGCGCAGGTGGCGCCAGCGACAACGGCTGCGGCTGCGGTCACCGCGGCGAAGGCTGCGCCGGTGCGCCGAACGACGAAGGCGACGGTCCCGGCCGCAGAGCTGGCCCCCGAGGTGCCCGCCTCCGACTTCGCCAGAGTCACGGCCGCCCGCGCGACGGCCGCCAAGGCCGCACCGGCGGCCACGGCGGCGGCGGCCGCGAAGGCTCCCGTGGCCAAGGCGCCCGCGGCCAAGGCGCCGGCGGCGAAGGCGCCCGCGGCGAAGGCTCCGGCGGCCAAGGCTCCGGCGGCCAAGGCAAAGGCTCCGGTGACGAGGGCAGCGGCGGTGAAGGCTCCGGCGGCCAAGGCCCCGGCCAGCAAGGCGGCCGCAGCCAAGGCCACGAAGACCGCGACGACGTCGACGCCTGCCGTCCCCGCACCGGCCAAGCCGCCGCGCCCGGCCAAGACACCCCGCTCCTGACGGAGCCCCTCCTGTTCGCCCATCGGGGCGGGCGGGCGCACGCACC
>JAABUT010000791.1_pt1 | contig 43341 bp, 34 predicted proteins | sample 5559281 | NCBI WGS metagenome assembly JAABUT01 (sample SAMN10711880, study PRJNA513359) | rock metagenome | isolation source: Antarctica rocks | place: Antarctica: Victoria Land, Ricker Hills nord | collected 2016-01-04
AACCAGAATGACGCACGGGGTTGTAAACCACCAATGTTTATATCGGCCTTGCAAAGAGTCAGCATAAAGTTCGGACTGTTCATCCGTTAGCCAAAGAATTTAATTCTGTTCCGGAATAGGGGGAATGACGCACAACGTTTGAGTGTTTGCGATGTGGCGGCAATAGAATTACTGTCACCTGGTTAAAGATATAAAGCTTAATTGGAAAACTACCCTTGAGCCGCGTTTCGTCCGCCGACATATTGCAAACACACATGTTGTGCGTTCGCCTTTCTCTCTCAGCTTAACTGCAACTGTCTATTTTCAATAGTGACATTAAAATGAATGTCTGCTTTAAGAGCTTTAAAAACTTTTAGAATGGTATCAATGGTCGCACTGTTAGCACTACTTTCAAGTTTTGAGATTTGAGATTTTTGCACACCCACCAGTTCTCCTAATTGCTCCTGTGTCAAATTGCGTTCTTGTCGTGCCTTTTTTATCATATGTCCCAAAACGTCCATACGTAGTTCATATTCATACTCATCTCTTTCTGTCGTACCAACCTTGCCAATATATTTATCTTTCATCTCGGCAAGGGTATAAGATTTCGTTTGTGTCTTTGCCATGATGTTATTTTTTAAGTTTGTTTTCAAAATACTTTTTTCTAATGTTTTCTGCTCGTTCGATTTCATTTGCAGGAACTTTGTCAACTTTCTTTATAAAACCATGTGTGGCAAAAACAAGAGTTTCTTTTGTATCTGTCTTGTCCCAAAAAGCAAGTAATCTTATTTGTTGTCCTGCGTATCGAACTCTGAATTCCCAAATTTCCTTTTGTAATTTTTTAAAAAGCTTTGGGTCATTTGTTTGTTCTGCAAGGTCAATATTATAAAACACTTTTTTTATTGCTTTTGCGTCCAGTCCTGCAATAAACTTGTCTGCTTCTTCTAAAAATCTCGTTTCAAAATACTGCACTAATGATTTTTCTCAAAAGTAGGAAAAGTTTCCATAATTAGAAACATAAAATTTTAAGCGATTTAGATTGAAGGAATTGTCCAGCAAGGTGTGTTTACAAGCAGTAAAGAAACGATAGAAACCTTTGCTAATGACCCTGCACACCTGGGTGCATCAGCGGGTATGATAAGCGTGCTGCATACATGGGGGCAGAACCTCAGTATGCACCCCCAAAGACCCGAATTCTCACTTTGAAACTCCATAACTAATAGCCCGGCTACCGGGCTTCATTCAACAAAGGCTTAAATCGAACCTTTGCGCACAAAAAAAACTTCCGTTTTTGCAGAAGTCGTTTTGCGCAAAGCTTCGTTTAAGCCCTATATGTTAGCTGCTGGCATTTCCTGTCACACTTTTCGAGTTTAATTTAATAATCGTTTAGCTCTTGCTAAAATATGGTCATATGTCAAAATGCTTAAGTTGTGATAGTTAGAATTTAAAAGCCTATAGCTTTCATTCTGCTCATCGTTCCAATCATCGGAACGTCCATAAATTAAAATACATCTTGGCTTTATTGTTTTTACATTTTCTACCCTTTCCAAAAATTTTATACTATTCGCTTCTCTTTCAATTTCATAAATATACTTTGATGATTGTGTGATAGCCTTTATTAAGTCTGTGTGTGGAATATAATTTTGATGGTCTTTTTGGTCCGACCAAAATTTCAAATTACCTTCTGGTCTCTTTATCTCAACAATGTCAAGAAATCCGTCATACGCTTCCATTAAAAAGTCAGATATATTCGCTGTGTCAATATCTCGTTCGTCAAATATTTTAACGAACTCTGTTCCAAGAACCCAACTGTTCTCCTTAAACCATTTTTGCCATTGGTATTCTGTAAGGTCATTTTCAATCATCGTTTCAAATTCCTCAATTGCTTTAACTTTTGTCAACTGATTAAAAGCCAAAAAAAGGTCTTTTGGTATAATGTCATGTCTAACAATAAAATCTAATAGTTCTTGCTTTTCCGGATTTGAAAAAATTGCCTTTAGATGGTCAATATTTTGTTCTTCGAAAGTTTCATCAAGAGGAATATATTTTTTTGCACCTTCTTTGAATGGCTCAAGGTTTTCTTGTAAAAAATTAATCAAAGAATGAAATTCATCATTTGTTAGAGTTAATTCACTCTTTGGCATAGCTGATTCAAGTTCTTCAAATGTAATGTTGAATATTCCTTTCTTTTTACTGTATCTCCCAATTTTTAATGATAGTTCTTCAACACCATTGCCGTGGGGTATTTTAAATAAAGCTGCTTTGGTAATTGTCATTGGACGTTCGTTGAGTATTGTCCGTAAATAATCAATCCCGTCCTTAGAAGTTTTAATCTCTGTCATATTATAGTGGAGTCACATTTTATGCTTGCAGGCAACGCAACGCTTTCAGCCACCTCTTATAAAAAATTCTCTTGATAATCAATAACTCGGCTTTCGCTTTTTTTAATTGTTGTGACGCAAAGCATGATGGAATATACTTTTAATATGTTTAGGTAAAAAAAGTAATGCTATTTTTATTCAATAATATATTTACGTATTTTAAGCACATAACCTGTTTTGCATAAAGGGAACAGTGTTTAACAGCAGCACCATGGCTTGCTGAGCATGGGTTTTTTTAAAAGCTATCTTTCACTTTAAAACCTCAAATGCCTTACCGTTAAACCGTTGTTTTGAAGTTGTTTTAAAGAAGCTATGCCAATATTCAAATGCTTATCTACAAACGTTTGGGTTACTTCGGCATCGCTTTTTTCTGTTTTTACACCTTCGGGTATCATCGGTTGATCACTCACCAGCAACAATGCACCGGTAGGTATTTTGTTATAAAAACCAACGGTAAAAATAGTGGCAGTTTCCATGTCTATGGCATAAGCCCGAATGCGTTTGAGGTATTCTTTAAATTCTATGTCGTGCTCCCATACGCGGCGGTTCATGGTGTATACCGTGCCGGTCCAGTAGTCTACTTCATACTCGCGGATAGTGGTGGAAATTGCCTTTTGTAAGGCAAACGCTGGCAAGGCAGGTACCTCAGGCGGAAAATAATCGTCGGATGTACCTTCTCCTCTTATCGCCGCTATCGGCAATATTAAATCTCCTATTTTATTTCTTTTTTTCAGCCCTCCGCATTTTCCTAAAAACAATACGGCTTCAGGCTCTATGGCAGAAAGCAGATCCATTATGGTTGCCGCTCCCGGGCTGCCCATCCCGAAATTTATGATAGTGATGCCGCCTGCCGTGGCACATTGCATAGGCCTGTCTTCACCCACCACATTTACATCATGCAAAAAGGCAAACATTTTTACATAATTAGAAAAGTTGGTAAGCAATATGTACTTCCCGAAATTTTCGAGCTTTTCACCTGTGTACCGGGGCAGCCAGTTTTTTACGATTTCTTCTTTTGAATTCATAATTGTTTCTTTTCGTTTCCTTTCTTCCCCTCAGCAACAGGATTCTGTAAATTTAGCAAATACTTTTGTTTAATGATTATAATACATTTTCCCCCACATGCTTTTAAGATAAAAAATGAGAAGGGAAAGGAAATAATTTTTGATGAATGCAGGAAACAATGGGTTTTGCTTACTCCTGAAGAATGGGTACGTCAAAATTTTTTACAGTACCTGGTTCAGGAAAAACGATATCCCCGGTCGCTGATAGCTGTTGAAAGGGAAATTATGCTGGGCGATATAAAGAAGCGTTTTGATATTGTTATCTTTAAAAATGACAGGCCCTGGATGATTGTTGAATGCAAGGATATGGAAGTGAAATTAAATGAGGCCGTGGTAAAACAAATATTAAATTATAATATTACTTTACAGGCAGAATATCTTGTCATTACTAACGGAACATCAACATTTGCTTTGCAGGTGCAACAAGGTAAATTTGAATGGCTGCAACACCTTCCTGATTTTTAAAAGATGAAATATGGCTGACGTAGAAAGACAAATAGAAGAATTGACAAGGCAATTGGCGGAGCTTAGAAACCGCCAGGTGCAAATGAATAATGAAATGATTTTGGTGCAAAGGCAATTAGAAAGCTTGAGAGCTGCTGTGCTTCCCGGCTTGCAAACAACAACGGCAGATGAAAACGCTCCTGCAGCATCAACTGTATCTACCGAAGCCGGAATGCCTTACGTGTACCGGTTGCAACAAAATCTTCATAAGAAAACCGTTAGTCAAAGCGGTCGTTCATTTCACCTCAACAGGGAGATGGAAGACTTTATCGGAACCAACGTTATCAGTAAAATTGGAATACTCATTACAATTATCGGTGTGTTTATCGGGGCTAAATATGCCATTGATAACGAACTGATAAGCCCGTTTATGAGAATATTGGCAGGTTATCTTGCTTCAGCAACTTTAATAATCGTTGCTTTCAGGTTAAAAAAGAAATATACTTATTTTAGTTCTGTCCTGGTAGCCGGTGGATTAGCAGTTGCGTATTTTATAACTTACATAGCTTATAGTTTTTATGGTTTAATGCCCATGTGGCTGGCTTTTGTTGCAATGGTTATAACTACCGGCGCTGCTGCGGGTATTGCTTTGTGGTACAACCAGAAGGTCATCGCATTGATTGGGCAAATAGCCGCTTATGCCATCCCGTTTTTGTTGGGAAATAAAAGCGGAAATGTTTTTGGTTTGTTTGCTTATATATCTTTTATCAATATTGGTCTTTTGGTTTTGTCTTTCAGGAAAGACTGGAAAACATTATACCACATTGCCTTTTTTCTCACATGGTCGGTTTACCTCTTTTGGTTAGTGAGCGGAACGCAGGTAACGAAAAATTTTTCAGCAGGATTACTTTTTTTGACTATCAACTTTTTTACTTTTTATATCACCTTTCTGTCTTACAAAATTTTTAAGAGAGAACAATACAGGTTAAACGAAATAAGCATTTTGTTATTAAATGCCCTGTTTTATTTTTTCCTTGGTATTTATTTAATTGAAGAAAGCTTTCAGAATATTCATTTTCTTACCTGGTTTACCATTGCAAATGCCTTTGTTCATTTTGTTGCCGGTTATTGTATTTACCGCCTCCATCTTGCTGATAAAACTGTATTTCAATTTGTATCGGGGCTTGGGCTTTTATTTGTAACTGTAGCTATTCCCATTGAGTTGGATGGTAATTGGGTCACCCTGTTATGGACAGTGGAAGCCACTGCTTTATTTTATATTGCTTCTGCTAACAAGCGTACTGTTTACCTTGATATTGCTTTGCCTTTGGTTGTCATTGCAGTTGTAAGCCTGCTCCAGGATTGGTCGTATAGCTACTTTTATGCAGAAAATTCAAATACGATGAAAAGTTTTTATGTTGTGCCTTTTGCCAACGTCAACTTTTTGCTATCACTATTTGTTTGTGCGTGCTTAGGCTATATAAGTTATACTGCTCAAAAAACTTTTCCCGGAATAAAACTTTCTGCAGCGCTTTTTTTCAATAAAATTGTTCCTTTGGCTTTTTTGTTCCTTCTTTATTTTGCTTTGTATAATGAGATACATTTTGCATGGGACAGAACAATTGACCCTAACCCGGTTAAAAGCGGGACGGATGTAAATACCACTATTCAGGTGCTACAGTCGCTTACATTAATAATGTATTCATTTTTATACATTGCTGCCTGGTTTTTTATAAATACAATTTGGATAAAAAAAGAAAACCTTCACTATTTGCTGCTGTTGTCAGGAGCGATTGTAACAATAGTGTTTCTTACGAGAGGCTTATACTTAGCCGGAGAATTGCGCGAAAGTTATTTAACCAAATCTCCTTCTGTCAATTTTAGTTCCATTATTATTGTGCGGTATCTCCTCGTTGCTGCTGAAGCTATTCTTTGGCTAAGCGCACAAAAGTCAGTGCAAGCTTTCGGCGCTGATTATTCGCTTCGGGTTGCGTTTTCTGCTTTGTTCAACCTGTCTTTGCTTACTATTATTTCAAATGAGTTTATTCAATGGATGGATTTTTCGGGTTATCAAAATCAATATAAATTAGGGCTGAGCCTCATTTGCGGCGCCTATGCATTAGCGCTTATTTTTGCCGGTATCATTAAAAAGAAAAAACATTTGCGCATTTTGGCTATGATCCTTTTTGGCATTACCCTGCTGAAATTGTTTTTTTACGACCTTGCTTCATTATCCACTATATCTAAAACAATTGTATTGGTATTGTTAGGAATACTTCTTTTATTTGCTTCTTTTTTGTATAACAAATACAAAGATTTGCTTTCAGGAAAGGAGGGAGGTTAGAAAAACCGAACTGAAAAGAACGTTTTAAATATGTTATTTCTACATTTACATTTATGCTGCTTGCTAACGGCAAAGACCTTAATTGTAAAAAAATCAGAATTGGAGAACATTCATTTCAACGAATGTTTGAAAGAAACATTGAGCCAGGTGATGTTATTGATACTGTACGCACGGGCGAAGTGATATATAAATATTCTTATGACAAGCCTTATCCCAGTTATTTAATACTTAAATTTGTAAAAGGTAAACCTATTCACGTGGTCGTAGCAAGAAATGGTGACAACAAATTTTGTTTTGTGGTTACAGTGTATGAACCTGACCCGCAATTATGGTCTGCTGATTTTAAAAATAAAATAGTATGAATACTTGTCCGGTTTGTAAAAATGGTTTGCTGAAAGAGGGAACTTCCACTGTGACATTGGAACGGGGGGAAACATTAGTGATTTTTAAAAAAGTTCCTGCTGATGTATGTAATAATTGTGGAGCTTACTTCATCGACGAAAAAACAAGCAAAGATTTGTTTGAAAAAGCAACGGAAGCTGTAAATAAAGGAACGGAGTTAGAGATTATGAAGCTTACTGGATAGTTATAAATTCTACTCGAACAAATTTAAAAGATTGCACTATTTAGCAATGGTATTTTAAAGCTTTATGCCTTTTTATACTTTTTTCTTTAAAATTTCGTTTATACAAGCAGCAATATGACTTTATATATACTCTATAAATAGCCGGAATTTTTTTATTTCAGCTATTTTTTAAATTTAATAGGTAATTTCTGTTGTATCAGTCAGAAAAAATTTCCTTTAAAAACTAAACAACCCAACCAGTATGTAATAAAATGTTACTCAAAACATTTTAAAAATCGTAAAATAGTGAAATGAATATTCAGTCCTTAAATAGTTGCCGGACGGTAATTTTATTTGGACTTTAAAATATTCTTCTATTTTTACAACTTAACATCAAAACGTATTTATACGTAAAAAAACAAACATATTGTGTCGATGAAACAACTAACAGTAAAATTTTCTGCTGCTTTATTATTGGCTCTATCGTTATCTACCCAGGCAAAATCGCAGGACGCCGGTACAATCAATGTGGTTACTTCTGCTGTACCTTTTTTAAGAATATCTCCCGATGCACGTGCCGGGGGTATGGGTGATGTAGGTATTGCAACCGCTCCTGATGCCAACGCTTCTTTTTGGAACCTGGCAAAGGCGCCTTTCGCTGCCAGCCGAACCAGCGTTGCTGCCACATATACGCCCTGGTTGAAAGACCTGGGATTAAACGACGTTTACCTTGCCTCTATCGCCGGTTATCACCAGTTGGATGAGTTTCAGGCTATTTCTGCTTCCATCCGTTACTTCAGCCTTGGCAACATTCAGTTTACCGATTTCGCAGGAAATGATCTTCAGTCGTTTCGTCCACGTGAGTATTCTATAGATTTTGGCTACAGCCGTAAGGTTAGTGCAAATTTAGCAGCCGGTATCGCTTTAAGATATATAAACAGCAACCTCGCGGGCGGACAGGCGTTGAACGGTGTTCAATATAAATCAGGTCAGGCAGTGGCTGCAGATTTGTCTTTATTTCATAATGGAATAAATGCTGACGGACAAGGTTTAAACTGGGGAATTACTTTAAGCAATCTCGGGTCTAAAATTTCTTATACCAGCGATGCGCAGCAAAAAGATTATATTCCTGCTAACCTCGGCTTAGGCGTAGCAAATACATGGGTTTTTGATGAAACCAGTAAGTTTACCCTCGGGCTTGATATCAATAAATTAATGGTACCTACACCTCCCGCTTTAACGGATGATTCCACATTGGTAAATTATCGTAATAAAAGTGTGATAAGCAGTTGGTTCAGCAGCTTTGGTGACGCAGGCAGTTTTAGTAATGAAATGAAAGAATACCAGATATCATTAGGAGGTGAATATACTTATAATGACCAGTTTGCTTTGAGAGCCGGTTACTTCTATGAAGATAAACTCAAAGGCAACCGTAAATACTTTACGTTGGGAGCAGGTTTGAAATATAGTGTATTTGGTTTAAACTTTTCCTATCTCGTTCCTTCAGGTAATGGTGTTACCCGAAATCCATTATCAAATACCTTGCGTTTCAGTATTGTATTCGATTTAGATAACAATAATAACAATTCGAATGGGGCGGGTACAACTCAATAAATAGTTATAGAATTTGACTGTACAGAAAAAGCGAAGCATACTATCTTCGCTTTTTTTTGCCCTAACCCTAAAGGGAAGTGAGAGAAATGTGAAATCATAAAATAATCGTTCAAATCTGCATATATGTACAGAATAGGTTCAGGAATTGATTTTCACCAATTGGTTGAGGGAAGAGAACTTTGGTTGGGCGGCGTTTTAATACCTCATACTAAAGGAGCTATGGGGCATAGTGATGCGGATGTATTATTACATGCTATTTGTGATGCACTTCTCGGCGCTTTATGTCTCGGAGATATAGGCGCACACTTTCCCGATACTTCTGCTGAATACAAAAATATTGACAGCAAAATTCTGCTGCAACGCACCTATACATTAATACAAAACGAAGGATATAAACTGATAAATGCAGATACTACTCTTTGCCTCGAAGCGCCGAAAATAAAACCGTATGCAGGTAAAATGCAACAGGTAATTGCCTCTGTTTTACAGGTTGCAGAAAAAGATATTTCTATAAAAGCTACCACTGCCGAAACTATGGGGTTTGTAGGCAGGCAGGAAGGTCTCGCCGCTTATGCGACGGTCTTACTTCAAAAGAGTGCTTTTTAACACTCCGGTGTATAACTTATATAACTTCTGTTCATCTCAGTAATTACATTTGCTTCGATGGATAAACTCATCGTTAAGATAATTAACCGTTCAGCAAACCCTTTGCCTTCTTATGCTACTGAAGGATCTTCAGGAATGGATCTGAGGGCAGATATTGAAGAGAACCTGACTCTGCAACCTTTTGAAAGAATGCTGGTGCCAACAGGATTATTTATAGAACTGCCTGTTGGTTATGAAGCACAGGTTCGTCCCCGCAGCGGCCTTGCTGTAAAGCATGGTATTACATGCCTGAACAGTCCTGGTACGGTAGATGCCGATTACCGTGGTGAATTGAAAGTAGTATTAATAAATTTATCAACCGGGCTGCAAACTATTCATCCCGGTGACCGCATTGCTCAAATGGTTATTCAAAAAGTGGAAAAGGTAACATTAGCCCAGGTAAATGAATTAAACTTTACTGTAAGAGGAGAAGGGGGATTTGGTCATACAGGTAAACAGTAATAAGATGATGAAGACGGCAACAATATTTATTTCTCTTTTTGCAACAGTCGCAATGTTTTCCTGCCGGACTGCGGGAAAATTACAAAAAACACCGGAAGCCGTTTCAAAGGTTGACACATCTTCTGTTGTTGCAGCCAATAATAATAAAACAACCGATACAGCAACAACGATAAAAGACTCTGTTGTTTTGATAAAAGAAGTATATAATAAGTTTATAAACAACAAAATTGATTTCAATACTTTTAATGCAAAAGTAAGGGTTGCATATAATGATAAAGACGGCGGTGATGAAGCAACTGCTTTTATAAGAGTGCAAAAAGACTCTGTTATCTGGCTCTCTTTGCGGGGACCTTTAGGCATCGAAGGTATCAGGGTTTTAATAACACCGGATAGTATTAAAGTGATGAACCTTCTCAAAAAGTATATCCAGTATCGCAATATTGGTTTCCTGCAGCAATTGACGGGGCTGCCATTAAGTTTTTCTGCTTTGCAGGATATCGTTGTCGGAAATCCTGTTTTTATTGACAGCAATATCAATTCATATAGATATGATAGTAAACATTTACAGCTATTAATGACAGGAAAGCTTTTTAAACACCTTGCTACCATTAACAGCAATGATTATAAAATAGTTGAAAGCAAGCTTGACGATATTAATAATATAAACCGTACCTGCGATATTGAGTATAACGGATACAATAATAGCACAGGTATACCATTTTCAACAGAAAGAAAAATTTCGGTAACAGACGAATCAAAACTTGACATAAATCTTAATTTTAAACAATATTCTTTCAATAAGCCTGTAACATTTCCGTTCAGCATTTCAGAAAATTATAAAAGGCTGTGATTGTACAATCAGTGTATTAAATGACTAAATAAAAGCAGTGATGATAAAAAAAATATTTTTTCTGTTCCTTTTGTCTTCATTTACTTCCGTGTTGTTTGCCCAGGAGACTAAAGAGGAATTGCAACGAAAACAACAGGATTTGCTGCAGGAAATCAAAGATTTAAACCAGACGCTTAAAAATATTCGCAGCAGCAAAAATAAATCGCTCGCAAATTATAACCTCGTTAAAAGGAAGATTGCTGCCCGTGAAGAGTTGATTCAGAGTATTAATAAAGACATGCGGATATTAGATAACAACATATCTATTAATACACAGGAAATCAACAGGCTGAAAAAACAATTAGATACCCTGAAGCAGGAGTATGCCAAAAGCCTTGTTTTTGCCTTTAAAAACAGGAGCAATTATGATTATCTCAATTTTATATTTTCGGCAGCAACTTTTAATGATGCGGTAAAACGTATAACTTATCTCAGAAGCTATCGTCAGTATCGTGAGCAGCAGGTGGACAACATAATACAAACGCAGGATCTGATAAGCCGGAAAATTGCAACTTTAAACAACAGCAAAAACGAAAAGAACCTTGCGTTGCAGGATCAAAGTAAACAATTGACCGATCTTGAGGCAGATAAAAAAGAACAAAACAATGAGGTAAATAAACTAAAAAGCCAGGAAAAAGATCTGGCTTCTCAGATTAAAAAAAGAGAAAAGGACCGCAGAGACGCGCAAAACGCCATAGGTGCAATTATACGTCGTGAACTTGCAGAGGCAAGGAAAAGGGCAGAAGCTGTTGCACGGGCAAAAAGAGCCGCAGAGGATGAGAAAAAAAGGAAACTTGCTGAACAGCGGCGGCTTGAAAAGCTGCAGCAGCAAAAAGATCAGCAAAGCATAGGAAGTAATACTAACAATAATACAGGTAACCAGAAATCTTCTTCTGTGGCTGCAACACCTTCTGATAATGAACCCATTGCAGGAGTTGAAACAGGCACAGCCAAAACAGACAGGGTCTACAGCGATCTGGAAGGTACAAATGAAGAAAGGTCTCAATCAATAAATTTTGAAACCGGAAAGGGAAAGCTGCCATGGCCCGTTAGCGCCGGTATTCCTACCATACACTTTGGAACGTACACCATTCCGGGAACGCAATTAAAAGGTCAAAGCCAGGGAATTTATATATCTGTACCTGTAGGGGCTACAGTGAGAGCAGTCGCTGATGGTGAGGTACGTTCGGTATATGATTTAGGTGGCGAGCAGGCAGTAACCGTAAGACATGGTAAATACTTTACTACATACAGTCATTTATCTTCTGTAAATGTGAGCATGGGCAAGCAGGTAGGGCCTTCTACAGTAGTAGGGCAGGCTGCTGCAAACGATAGTGGCGAAGGTGAAGTATTATTTATGGTTACAAATGAAAAGGGAGTATTTTTAAACCCCGAACAATGGTTGAAGAGAAAATAGTCTGAACGAAATTGCGGAATTTGCGGGAACGGTTTTATGACAATGTCTCACATTATTTTCCTGAATTCCAAGTTCCTATAAAAAATGTCTTGTGCCTGATCTGGTCATGTCGCTCATTCACTGCAAATCATACTGCAAAACCTGCTGTAGAGTTTTTCATATACAGGAACAATGTTATGAATATCGAACCTGAGGGCCTGCTCATAGGCGTTCTTTTTAAAGGTCGCCAGCTTTTCGTCATTACTTAAAATTCCAATTGCATTTCTGCTCATATCTTCCACATCTCCTATGTTTGACAGGTAACCTGTTTTTCCATCAATATTCACTTCAGGCAATCCACCGGCATTGGTACTTATTACTGGCATTCTTGCTGCCATTGCTTCCAGCGCAGCCAAACCAAAACTTTCATACTCAGAAGGTAAAACAAACAAATCGCTTACTACCAGTATTTCTTCCATCTGCTCCTGTTTGCCCAAAAACCGTACATCATCCGTAAGCCCATAATCTTTTACCAGATCTTCCATTACCGGGCGTTCAGGCCCGTCACCAACCATCAGCAATTTTGCACTCATTTGTTTTTTTACCTGTGCAAAGATTTTTACTACGTCCTGCACTCTCTTTATTTTTCTGAAGTTAGATGCATGCACCAAGATTTTTTCACCGTCAGGTGCAATTACCTGCCGGAATGCATCAATTGGTTTCTTGCTAAACCTTGCCACATCCACAAAATTATATATCACATCAATTTCTTTTTCTATAGCAAAAGACCGGTACGTTTCCATTCTCAGGTTATCACTTACCGCAGTTATCGCATCACTTTCGTTTATGCTGAAAGTTACTACCGGCGCGTACGTTTTGTCTCTGCCTACCAGCGTTATATCAGTACCATGCAGCGTAGTGATTACCGGAATTTTCCTTCCCACTTTTGCCACAATTTGCTTAGCCATATAGGCAGCAGATGCATGCGGTATAGCGTAATGCACATGCAAAAGATCAAGATTATGATTCAATATAACATCCACCATGGTGCTCGAAAGCGCTACTTCATACGGCGGATAATCAAACAACGGGTAGGTAGGTACGCGCACTTCATGATAATAAATATTTGCACTGAAAACATTTAGCCTTACCGGTTGCTGGTATGTAATAAAGTGCACAGAATGTCCCTTATCGGCAAGCGCCTTTCCTAATTCGGTGGCTAACACACCACTTCCTCCAAATGTGGGGTAGCAAACTATTCCTATACGCATATCAGCGGTTGGTTTTTTTAAGTTAACGGCCGGGGCATGCTATCCGGATTACGCTAATAAAACCGCGGGATTTTTTTTGGTCCCGGCAGTAAAACTTCTATCAGGCATCGTTGCGTCGCACACTTGTACCGCAGAATAAATTGCATCAACTTTCCTCAGTAAAGCTTTTTCCACTTACAATCATTTGCGAAGTAACAATAATTTCCGGTATTGGTTGACATGCCCTTTTAATCTTAAGTAAAGCATTTTCATTTTTTGCCTGAAAAGCGTGTTTTTGTAGCCAATGCCAAAAAAAGTCGGGAAATATTAAACTCTAAGTTTAAACTATATCTATAAAAGCATAAATAAAGCGATAGCCTACGGTCACTTCAATGTTGGGAACAACTCCTTCTGCTACTAACAGCGTAGCTGCTTTTGTAAGTATTTCTTCATCAACAAAAAAAATTATGGCTTTATTGTATATATAAAATTGTAACAATAGTATCAAATCTTTTTTTGTTACAGGTTTAAAAAAGGTTTACAGGTTTTGTAACAGTAATGATTAAATTGCGCCATAACTTTTGTAATTATGCGAATATCCTTTTTATCCCTTTTTTTGTTTATTTCTTTTTGTGCTGCAGCTCAAGAATTTTATTTATTTATAGGAACGTATACTGCTAAAGGCAGTAAAGGAATTTATGTTTATCGCTTTAATGCTGCAACCGGAGCAGCCGAATGGGTTAGCAATACAGACAGTGCAGCAAATCCATCTTACCTTGCTATTGCGCCAAACCATAAATTTGTATACGCCGTAAATGAAACGCATGGAGACAGCGGTGGTAATGTGAGCGCTTATACATTTGATAAAACTACTGGTAAATTAACTTTTATAAACCAACAGTCAACAGGAGGAGACGACCCATGTTATGTAACGGTAAGTAAGAATAATAAATGGGTAATGGTGGCAAATTATAACGGCGGAAGCGCTGCTGCATTTGCAGCGAATACAGATGGTTCATTGCAGCCATCCGCTGAATTGATGCAGGACACCGGCAGCAGTGCAAATGTGCAACGCCAGGAAAAAGCACATGTGCATTCAACGGTTTTCAGCCCGGGACAAAATTATTTATTTACGCCCGACCTTGGAATTGATAAAGTGAAAATTTATACATTTAATCCAGCTTCGGAAAAACCCCTGACCCCTGCCGCTCCGCCTTATGTATCAGTTTCCGCCGGCAATGGACCACGTCACCTTACCTTTCATCCCAACCAAAAGTATGCATACCTGATGCAGGAACTAAGCGGTACTGTTGGCGTTTTCAGGTACAGCAATGGAAAATTTATTTTATTGGAAGATGTTCCGGCTCATCCCAAAGGATACAAAGGCGATATCGGCAGCGCTGATATTCATGTGGCGCCTGATGGAAGATTTTTGTATGCTTCAAACAGAGGCGATGAAAACACTATTACCATTTTTTCAATAAATCCTGCTACCGGCAAGCTGAAGTTGAAAGGCTATCAACCTGTGATGGGTAAAACTCCCCGCAATTTCATCATTGATCCCACAGGCAATTATTTATTGGTCGCCAACCAAAATACTGATAATATTGTTATTTTCAAAAGAAATAAACAAACAGGAATGCTGCAGGCAACAGGCAAACAAATTAAAGTATCAACGCCCGTATGCCTGCAAATGCTGCAGTAAACTTTCCATACGTACCAGTTTATCTAAAAATTATTAAAGCTGTTTAAAATTCTTCATGTTCTGCAACGATTTGTGTGGCGCCTATTATTCCTGATTTTACATTCACTTATCTTTGCGGCAATATGCATTATGTAACAGTAGAGAACGTGACGAAAGGCTTTGGTGTAAATCCTCTTTTTGATAATATTTCTTTTCATATAAATGAAGGCGATAAAATTGCTTTGGTCGCAAGAAATGGAGTAGGCAAGAGTACGTTGCTTAAAATTTTAGCAGGTGAAGAGACCCCTGATGAAGGAACTGTCTGGATAAACAAAGATGTAACCGTAGCGCTGTTTGAACAGGATCCGAAGTTTGATGAAAGTAAGACAATACTGGAAAATATTTTCCATACCGATAACCCGGTAATTTCTGCGATAAGGGATTATGAAGCGGCGACAGAAGAAGACGACAGACAACTATCAACAGACAACAGGAGCGAAAATAGCAGTCAATCGTCAATGGTCAGTGCCCAACTTATTTCAGATGCATTGGCAAGGATGGATGATTTGAATGCATGGAGCTTTGAGAGTAAGGTAAAGGAAATAATGGATAAGCTGAACATTCATCATTTGCACCAGCCGGTGGAAAAGCTTAGCGGCGGCCAGCGTAAGCGGGTAGCGCTTGCTCAAACCCTGATCGATATCGGCTTTGAGCACCAGCATACTTTGTTGATCATGGACGAGCCTACCAATCACCTGGATGTGGAGATGATTGAGTGGCTGGAGCATTACTTGAACGGCGAGAATATTACCTTGCTGCTGGTGACACACGACAGGTATTTCCTCGACGCGGTAAGTGAAGAGATATGGGAAATGGAGCGGAGTGAGTTGTACAGTTATAAGGGCGATTATGCCAATTACTTAGAGAAAAAGACAGCAAGGATAGAAAGTGAATTAAGCACCATTGATAAGGCGAAGAATACTTATCGAAAGGAGTTGGAGTGGATGCGTAAGCAACCTAAAGCGCGCACGACCAAGAGCAAGAGCAGGCAGGATAATTTTTACGAAGTTGAGGCGCAGGCAAAGAAGAAAATTGAAGATGCCCAGTTGCAACTGGAAGTAAAGATGACCCGCCTGGGTGGTAAGATTGCGGAACTAAAAAAAGTATATAAGAGCTATGGAGATAAAGTGATTATGAAGGGTTTTGAATATACTTTCAGCAAAGGAGAGCGCATAGGCGTAGTTGGTAAGAATGGCGTTGGTAAGAGTACTTTTCTGAATATTCTCCAGGGTCTCGAACAGCCGGATAGCGGTAAGATAAATATTGGTGATACGGTGGTTTTTGGTAATTTCAGCCAGCAGGGACTGGAGTTTAAAGAAGATATGCGGGTGATTGAATATGTGAAAACTTTTGCAGAAACTTTTCCGTTGGCGAAGGGCGGAAGTATGACCGCATCTCAATTTCTGGAGCTGTTCCTGTTTCCGGGTGATAAGCAATATACTTACCTGAGCAGTCTTAGCGGTGGCGAGAAAAAGCGTTTGCAGTTGCTGGTCATTCTTTTTATGAACCCCAACTTCTTAATTCTTGATGAACCGACCAACGATCTTGACCTTCCTACGCTTGGCGTACTGGAGAATTTCTTGAGTGAGTTTCAGGGGTGCGTGCTGATCGTGAGTCACGACCGTTATTTTATGGACAGGTTGGTAGATCATTTATTTGTATTTGAAGGCGAAGGAGAGATCAGGGACTTTCCGGGAAACTATACATTATACCGGGAGTGGCTGAAGACTAATGAAAAGAAGGGAAAGGATAAGTGGGGGGAATTGGGTAAAATGAAGAGCGAAGGGGTGAGTACAGATGCAGTTGCAGGTTCCCGGTTGCCGGTTGCAGGCTACAAGAACCAGGTAGCAGGTAACCAGCGAAAACCTACTTATAATGAGAAAAAAGAGTTTGAAACGTTGGAAAAGGAAATAGCGGCACTTGAGGCAGAAAAGAATAAGCTGGAGGAAAGTTTGAGCAGTTTGCCTTATGAAGACATACAGAAGGTAAGTGTGAGAATTGGAGAGATTGGTACTTTATTAGCCGACAAAGAAATGAGGTGGCTCGAATTAAGCGAAATTGCCTGAACCGGATTTAGGGGATTTTTGAGATTGATGGGAAATAGATTTGAACCACAGAGACAGTTTACGACACAGAGCGAGGCATATTATTTCTGCCTCCTTAAAGTCTGAACCGTTTCTGTGTAACCCTGTGTTGCTGTGCCTCCGTGGTTCAACTTAACAATAAAACAATTAAACCATCTGACAATGGAATTACTTGGGATCGGAGCAAGAATCAAACATCCGTCTTTTGGCGTTGGCGTTGTTATTCGTCTGCATAAAAGAATATACGATGTGTGTTTTATTGAGGGCGGTATTAAACCTGTTGCCAAAGATTTTACTTTCGAAGTAATAGACAAGGCAGAACCCGAATATAATGTTTCATTCAGCGAAGCAGAAGATGCACTTATTAAGATATTAAGAGAATGGAGTGATATAACGGAGATTGTACCACTCGGAGATAAGTGGAAAAACGGAACAATAGTATTAAGACCGGCAGACAAATCATTAAAGGAAAACGAAATACCAATTGATGTATTTTTTAATAAAATTGTTATGCTAAGGGACAGGCTGCGCGTAATGGAGCAAAAGCTAAATGCCCACAAGCTGTTATCCAACGAAGAAAAATTTGATCTGCAGCAATACATTACACGCATTTATGGAAGTCTTACTACTTTCAATGTTTTATTCAAACACAAGGTTGATCAGTTTGAGGGAGTAAAGAGTTGAGAGAAGATGACTGATAACCAATGAGAGATAATTGTGTAGAGATGGCTTTTAACGGATGTGTTTAATCTGCTATTTTTAAGCAAAAAAGTTCAGCTTTTACAAAAAAAATAATCCATTTTTACTAATCCGTCATCTGACAATCGTCATCCGTCAACTTTTCATGCCTTCTCTGCTGCAGTTATATAAAAATGCTTACAAAGGTCTTACTAAGGAAACATGGTACCTCTCGCTTGTAATATTAATTAACCGAAGCGGTACTATGGTTATTCCTTTTATGACTATGTATGCCACACAACAGCTTGGTTTCAGCATTGCCAGGGCAGGTTTTATCATGTCTTTTTTTGGCGTGGGCTCTATTATAGGGGCATTCATGGGCGGGAAAATAACGGATGCAATTGGCTATCACAGAGTACAATTGGTTTCATTAACCGGCGGAGGCATTATGTTTATAACCGTTGGCTATCTTACCACGTATCTTTCGCTTTGCATTGGTATATTAATTTTAAGCCTCATAAATGAAGCATTTCGTCCGGCTAATGCGGCAGCAATAGCGGCATATAGCTTACCTGAAAACCGTACCCGATCCTATTCTTTAAACCGGTTAGCTATCAACTTAGGCTGGGCTTTTGGCGGAACGGTGGGCGGTTTTCTTGCTGCAAGAAATTATCATGCACTATTTTGGGTTGACGGACTTACAAATATATCAGCCGCTATTTTATTGATGGTCGTATTTAACAAGCCCAAAAAACAAAAAACTGAAATTCCAAAAACGAATGAAAAAACTCTTTTAACTGCTTCAGCTTATAAAGACAAGGAATATCTTGTATTCATAGCGGTTACTGTTCTTTTCGCTTTTTGTTTTTTCCAGATGTTTACTTTGCTTCCTGTATTTTATAAAACAAAGCTGCTTATCTCTGAAGATGAGATTGGAATGCTTATGGCCGTTAACGGGCTAATTATTGCATTTATCGAAATGTTTCTTGTGTACAACCTCGAGCGAAAAAACAGGCCACTGAAATTTATCAGTTATGGAGTCTGGCTCGTAGCCATTTCGTATATTTTGTTCAATTTACTGCAGGGAAGATTTATGCTCGCCCTGCTTTCAATTTTAATAATAACAGCAGGTGAAATGTTGTCCATGCCTTTTATGAACACCTATTGGATAAGCAGAAGCAACGACAGTAACCGTGGTCAGTATGCAGCTTTATACAGTATGTCGTGGGCAACTTCTCAAATCGCTGCTCCCTCTATCGGCGGTTGGATAGCCGGTTCTTATAGTTTTAATGTCTTGTTCTGGGTACTGTTTATTACAGCAGGACTCTCTGCAGTTGGATATGCTTTTCTGATGAAAAGAGTTGTAATCTAATAACATTCATCCTCATTTTAATTTTTTTCTTCTAAAAATCAGGTTTCAAAAAAAATTTGAAAATATTGCTTTTCAAAATACGGGCAGTGCCAAAATTAATGTCCTGCTTCCAACAAATCCTATAAATGTCTGGTCAGACAATATCCAATAATTCCACATCAAAAATCAAGGTACTGTTTGGTCCGATTACTGCACCCGTTTGCCTGTTTCCATATGCAAGAGAAGGATGCAAAAAGAGTCTGTATTTACTCCCGAGGGGCATTAACTGCAAAGCTTCCGTCCAACCTTTAATAACCATGTTTAGCGGGAAAGTTGCCGGCTGCCCTCTTTGTACCGAGCTGTCAAAAACTGTCCCGTCTATCAGTGTTCCGTGATAGTGACATTTTACCTTGTCTGTGGCTTTTGGTTTCGCGCCACTTCCCTCTTTAAGTACTTCATATTGTAACCCGCTGGGTGTAGTTTCAACGCCCTCTTTATTTTTATTTTGTTGCAAAAAATCTTCACCGGCTTTTAAATTAGCTGATGCTTTTTCTGAATTCATTTTTGTCAATTTTTCAAATGCAGACATTTAATAATATTTGATGCAAGATAATACTCTTCTGCAAAATTTATTTCTATTTGAAAAAATATGAAAGAAATTTTTACTGCGTACTATTACAGGGTGTTTTTTGGACAAGGAGCACAATGAAAGTCTGCACAAAAACCACAAGGATTGTTTAAAGGAAATCGTGTCACTTTATTCTTAGTGACAATTGTGCGTATACTTGTTTTTTTAAAAAATCTATACAAAATTAAATAAGTCTCCTATCAGTTAAACTCATTTAGTTAACTTTCATTTCAAAAATTTTTGGCCAGTTCTTACCTGTTATATACAACGACTTTTTAGTGCTATCATAAGCTATTCCGTTAAGAACATTCTCGTTGGCTGTATTAACTTGTTTTTCATCTTTTCCACGCAACCCGCTGAGATCTAATTTACCTAAAACATGGCCATTGACCGGATCTATTTTTATGATATAATCTGACAAGTAAATATTAGCATACAGTACGCCGTTAACAAATTCTAATTCATTTAAATTACCAACAGGGCTGTTGTTGTCAAATACTCCAACAATTTTTCTTATTTTAAAGGTTTCCGGGTCAACAAAATAAAGATCACTACTTCCTGTTGATATAATTAAATTAGTTCCGTCGTTTGTCAATCCCCATCCGTCGTGGTTCCAGGTAAGATCCTTTAGTTTTTTTAGCGTTTTTAAATCGTATACATATACCTTGTGATTTAGCCACGTAAGCTGGTATATTTTATTATTCAATATAGTTATTCCTTCGCCAAAAATGGAAGCATCAAGGGAAATAGATTGTGTTGCCTTTCCGTTCTGAAGGTCTATTTTCATAAGCCTGCTTCTACCTTCCAAACCTGTACTTTCATATAAATTGTTATTGTGCCATATGAGACCCTCGGTGAAAGATGAAGTATCGTGAGGGTATGTAGCAACAATGTTATAGCTGATATTTGCCGGAGGCGATATTGTATTTGTTGCAGTTGCGGTTGCAGTAGCATTATCGCCGGATGAATTATTATTACAGGCCGCAATAGATAATGTGAGAAAAATAAAAAATAAAACTTTTTTCATTTTTTTTGTCTTGAAACAAATGTAGCGAAGATGATGTATGATTTTGGTTAAAAAATAATTATAGCATTGCAGGTTATGTAAGCAGTAAGACTGCTGCGTCCGTTTTAACCGAACCTAAACACATTTTTATTAACTGATAAAATGAATCGCATCATCTTTGATCTGTAAGAACAAAATGTAACATGAAAAAATTTATAGTAATATTCTCTTTTTCTTCTTTTTTTATTTTAAAAGCAGAATCGCAAGGATTCAAGGGGTTAATTAACAAAATTACAAAAGATACCTCTTCCGGCTCTTCGATAGATAAAGTTGTAAATGCTGTGTCTGCTTACAATAAAGACACTTTATCCACCTCTACTATTGCCAACGGGTTAAAAGAAGCTTTACGGGTTGGCGCAGAAAAAGGCACAGCAAAACTATCGTCGCCGGATGGATTTTTTAAAGATGCTACTATAAAAATTTTAATGCCTGAAGAAGCAAAAAAGGTTGAGCAAAGATTAAGAAGCATTGGCCTGGGTAAACAGGTAGATAATGCTATTTTAAGTATGAACCGTGCAGCAGAAGATGCAAGCAAAAGCGCCACACCCATATTCACAAATGCGATAAAGCGGATGAGCATACAGGATGCAGCAGGCATCTTAAAAGGAGGAGACTTTGCAGCTACCAATTATCTTAAAAGCAAAACAACTGAAAATCTTACTGAATCTTTCCGGCCTGTTATAGAACAATCTCTTGCTAAAGTAAACGCAACGAGGTATTGGAACACTATTTTTTCAACCTATAACCAGTTTAGTTTACAAAAAGTAAATACAGATCTTCCGGCTTATGTTACAGGCAAAGCATTGGAAGGGATATTTCATGAAATAGGGCTGCAGGAACAAAAAATCAGGAAAGACCCGATGGCTCAAACAACTGAGTTGCTGAAAAAGGTTTTTGGAAAGTAAATATTCAATAAACAATGCGCAATGCTCAGTTCAATTGACAGACATGTTTATTATAAAATGAGTATTGTTTATTGAATATTGAATATTGAGTATTTTGAATATTTAATTCGAAATATATGGAAGTGTTTACGTATTTACACTTCCAATATTTTTTCGGGCAGCGTAATGATAAAAGTAGAACCTTCATTTAGCTGACTTTGTGCTGTTATAAAACCTTTATGTTTTTCTACTATTTTTTTACAAATTGATAAACCTATCCCCGTCCCTTCAAACTGGTGATAAGTGTGAAGCCTTTTAAATACCACGAAGATTTCTTCTGCAAACTTAGATTCGAAGCCGATACCGTTATCTCTTATGTATATTTTGTAAAAAGTGTTTTCAAATAACTTTTTGTCAACTTGCGGTATATGTGCTCCTTTTATAACTTCGGTTCGAATATGAATTTCCGGTGTGGAGCCGGGCTTTGAAAATTTTATAGAATTACTTATCAGGTTTTGAAACAATTGTCTTATCTGGCTGGGAATGGCATTTATGACAGGAAGGTCTCCGGCAATAATTTTTACGTCTTTTTTTTGAATATCGGTTTCCATATCCGAAAGCACCTCACCCAATAGTTCGTTTAAATTCGTTTGCTCAAAACTTACATTATCATTTGTTTCCCTTGAAAGTTTCAAAAGGTCGTTTACAAGCTGTTGCATTCTTTTTGATGCTTTCCCAATCTTTTGCACATATAGCTGAGCTTCATCATCAATCAGGGCGCTCATCTGGTATAAAAGCTTGTCGGTAAACAATTGTATTTTACGCAAAGGCTCCTGCAGGTCGTGGGAAGCAACATAAGCAAAGCGGTCTAACTCCTGGTTTGTTGATTGAAGCCGGTCATTATTTTCGATCAACTGGTGATTTAACAACCTTATTTTTTCTTCAGTTATTTTACGTTCTTCAATTTCCTTTTCCAGGTTTTTATTAGCCAGTAAAAGCTTTTTTTCCTGCGTCAGCAACTCGTGGTTTCGCCGGTATAGCTCAACAAAAACACCGACCTTCACTCTCAGCAGTTCCGGATTGATAGGTTTGTAAATGTAATCGACACCTCCCATCTGGTACCCCTGGAAGATATATTCTTCTTCATAGTTATGGGCAGTGATGAATATGATAGGAATATGCTTAAGTTTCTCTCTTTCAGAAATAAGCGTAGCCGTTTCGAGTCCATTCATACCCGGCATCTGCACATCCATAAGTATGAGCGTAAAATCGTGCTGATGCAATAATATTTTTAGAGCCGCCCTTCCGGAATTCGCCTTTACCAATGTATAACCATCCTTTTCCAATATAGTTTCTATTGACAACAGGTTATCTTCCCGGTCGTCTACTACCAGTATTTTAATGTCCGATTGCCGAAAGGGCGCTTCACTGTTAATCGTATTTTCCATCATTTTTTATTTATACAGCCAAACGCGCATCAAAGATAGTAACTGATCTATTTTTACCGGTTTGGTTATATAATCAGAAGCGCCTGCCTCAATACATTTTTCACGGTCACCTTTCATAGCTTTAGCTGTAACCGCAATAATAGGCAAATTATTATTCTTATGTTCACGCCTTATTTTTTGAGTTGTTTCGTAACCGTCCATTTCTGGCATCATTATATCCATAAGCACAATATCTATTTTTTTGTTTTCTGCAAGAATATTTATTGCTTCCTGTCCGCTTTCTGCTGTAATAGTATTGACACCATACCGTTCAAATGCCGTTGTAAGTGCAAAAAGATTTCTCACATCATCGTCAACAATGAGAACGTTTTTATTGGTAATTACATCTTCACGAGAATTTAAGTTATCAATTATCTTTCTTTTTTCCGGCAGAAGATCTTTGTGGTCAATATGCAGTTGCATTATCGTTTCTTCAAGAAGTAAATCAAGTGAGTTTACGTCTTTCAGAAGAATGCGGTTAGCATACTGTTTTAGCTGGGTTTTTTCTTTATTGGTAAACTCTTTTGCGGAGTAAATAATAATAGGGGTTAATTGAAATTTGTTGACTTGATTGATTCCCTCAACAAGCTCCATTCCTGAAATATCAGGAAGCATAAAATCTACAATAATACAGTCGAAAGGTTTTTGCTTTATAAGTTCTAATCCTTCTTTTCCTGTGCCTGCTACTTCAATATTTATCAGATCATCATTTTCCAAAATCTTTGCAATTTGTGAAGACTCTAATTCATTGTCTTCTACAATCAGTACATTCTTTGTTTTCCTTTCATGAAAAGTTGCAATGTCATTAAACAATACATTTAACGCTTCATTTTTCAGCGGTTTCAGGTTAAAACTTCTTGCGCCCCGCTGCATTGCAAGCAGCCTGTTTTCTTCGCCTGAAATAAGATGAACAGGAATGTGTTTGAAGTTAGGGGCATTTTTAAATAAATCTAATATTTTCCAGCCGCTTGCATCCGGCAGCTTCACATCGAGTGTGACTGCAACAGGATTGAATTTGTTCATCAGTTCAAATACATCTCCAAAACCTTTTGCGACCACTACTTTCAGATTCATTTCATGCGCTTTCTCGTTCATGATCTTTGCAAAACGCGTGTCATCCTCAACCACCAGCAATACTTTTTCGTGGCTTAAAATATTATTTCTGTCGTCTCCGGTTTCATTAATGATTTCATTGAGCAGGCTCAGTTCTTTTGCTTCAGACACCCTTATAGTAGGCACTGACTGAATAGAAATGTTTTCATCATTTTCTGCCAGTTTATACTGGCTAATGGTGAGGCTGCTTTGCTTTTCTTTCTTAAGAAGAGTAGGGTTGTAATTAATGGGCAGAAACAATGTAAATTTACTTCCTTTGCCGGATTCACTTTCCAGTTCTATGGTGCCGCCTAAGAGATCAGCTAATCCGCGGCTGATAGAAAGACCTAAACCTGTTCCTCCATATTTGCGACTGGTAGATCCTTCAGCCTGTTGAAACGCTTCAAAAATAATATTCTGTTTGTCTTTTGAAATTCCGATGCCTGTATCATTAATTTCGAATGCAACTACCTTATCCGCATTGTCCAAACTCGGGGAATAAGACTTCCAGGTATGTACAGCTTCATATATACGCAATTTAACTTCGCCTTTATCGGTGAATTTAAAGGCATTTGATAAGAGGTTTTTCAATATCTGGTTTAAACGCTGGATATCAGTTTCCAGCGTATTTGGCAATTTTTCATCCATCTCAATATTGAAGCGGAGATTTTTGCTTTCCGAAATGTGTTTAAAAGTAGTCTCAACAAACGCCGTAATCTCATGGAACCTGACATTGATGAAATCGGTAGAAATATAACCGGATTCAATCTTGGAAAGATCGAGAATATCATTGATTAACTGGATAAGGTCATCACCGCAGCTGTGAATGGTTTTAGCATACCGTACCTGTTTCTCAGTCAGGTTTCCCTCTTGATTTTCAAACAATTGTTGCGCAAGAATCAATAATGAATTCAACGGTGTTCTCAGTTCATGAGACATATTTGCCAAAAACTCAGATTTATATTTGGAAGTAAGCTGCAGTTGTTCTGCTTTTTCTTCCAGCGACTTTCTTGCATCTTCCACTTCTTTGTTTTTCGCTTCCACCTCTTCTTTTTGTTTCACAAGAAGGTGTGCTTTATCCTGCAACTCTTCATTTGTTCTTCTTAGCTCATCAGCCAGTGATGTAGATTGTTCCAGCAGGTCCTCTGTTCTTGAGTTTGCTTCTATCGTGTTTAATACGATTCCAATACTTTCTGTCAATTGACTTAAAAAGTCGAGGTGCGTTTCACTGAATGCATCAAAAGAGGCAAGTTCGATGACCGCTTTAATTTGTGATTCAAATAATACCGGAAGCACAATCAAATTTAATGGAGTTGCCTGACCTAAACCTGATTCAATTTTAATATAGTTTCTTGGAACAGATGTAAGCAGAATTCTTTCTTTCTGCATAGCGCATTGTCCAACCAATCCTTCACCAAGCTGGAATTCTCTTGATGTTTCTATTTCTTTGCCAAAAGCATAAGCGGCAAACAATTTTAATTTTTGATTTTGGAGATTTTCGTCCTGCTCGAGAATGTAGAACATGCCTTTCTGCGCATTTACCACCTGCGCAAGTTCAGATAGAATTCTGCGGGTAACTGTATTTAAATCTTTCTGACCCTGCAACATCTGGGTAAACTTTGCCAGGTTTGATTTCAGCCAGTCCTGCTCCTGGTTAAGCAAAGTTGTGCTTTTAAGGTTTGCAATCATCTGGTTAATCGTGTCCTTTAATTCTTCTACCTCACCTTTGGCTTCCACCCGGATCATTTGTGTCAGGTCTCCTTTTGTTACTGCTGATGCCACCTCAGAAATGGCACGTACCTGGGTTGTCAGGTTTTCTGCAAGCTGGTTTACATTCTCGGTCAAGTCCTTCCATGTACCGGAAGCAGCAGGTACGCTTGCCTGGCCACCCAATCTTCCATCCACACCTACCTCACGTGCAACAGTGGTTACCTGGTCAGCAAACACTGCCAGCGTATCAATTAATTCATTAATGGTGTCTGTTAACTCTGCTACCTCACCACGCGATACAATAGATAATTTTTGTTTCAGGTTACCGCTTGCAACTGCTGTTACCACCTTTGCAATACCACGAACCTGGTTGGTTAAGTTAGACGCCATCATATTTACGGAGTCTGTTAAATCCTTCCAGGTACCAGCCACACCCTGCACATCTGCCTGACCGCCAAGTTTACCTTCCGTACCTACTTCCCGGGCCACCCTGGTTACCTCGTAAGCAAAGGAGTTCAATTGATCCACCATTGTGTTAATAGTATTTTTCAGGTCGAATATTTCACCCTTTACATCAATGGTTACTTTTTTAGATAAGTCACCGGATGCAACCGCTTTTGTTACCTCGGCAATGTTACGCACCTGAGATGTCAGGTTACCGGTCATTTGGTTTACGGAGTCAGTCAAATCCTTCCATGTACCTGCTACTCCCGGTACAAACGCCTGCCCGCCCAGTTTACCTTCAGAACCTACCTCGCGGGCAACCCTTGTTACCTCTGATGCAAAAGCACGAAGCTGATCCACCATCGTGTTCAAAGTTTCTTTCAGTTGAAGTATTTCTCCGCGAACGTCCACCGTAATTTTTCTTGACATGTCACCGTTGGCAACCGCAATAGCCACGTCAGCAATGTTACGTACCTGGGCTGTCAGGTTACCGGCCATTTGGTTTACTGAGTCAGTCAAATCTTTCCACGTACCACCAACTCCCGGTACGTTCGCCTGGCCACCCAATTTACCTTCTGTACCTACCTCACGGGCAACCCTTGTTACCTCAGATGCAAAGGCCCGAAGTTGTTCAACCATCGTATTGATGGTATTTTTTAATTCAAGAATTTCACCTTTTACATCCACCTCAATCTTGCGGCTCAAATCCCCGTTTGCCACAGCAGTTGTTACCTCTGCGATGTTCCGTACCTGCGCTGTCAGGTTGGATGCCATTTTATTTACCGAATCGGTTAAATCTTTCCAAAGACCTTCCACACCAGGCACATCTGCCTGCCCGCCTAATCGGCCTTCAGAACCTACCTCACGTGCCACACGGAACACCTCTGAACCGAATGAGTTCAACTGATCAACCATTGTGTTGATCGTATTCTTTAATTCAAGAATTTCACCCTTTACGTCCACTGTAATTTTACGGGATAAGTCTCCTTTAGCCACCGCAGTAGTCACTTCTGCAATATTTCTTACCTGGGCCGTAAGGTTACTGCCCATCTGGTTTACTGATTCTGTTAAGTCTTTCCAAGTACCACCAACGCCCTGTACTTTGGCCTGTCCTCCAAGTTTACCTTCGGTACCTACCTCCAGTGCGACACGGGTCACCTCTGATGCAAATGAATTCAACTGGTCCACCATCGTGTTGATGGTTCGTTTCAGTTCAAAGATTTCTCCCGCAACATCCACGGTAATTTTTTTAGACAAATCACCATTTGCCACCGCTGTCGTTACCTCCGCTATGTTTCGTACCTGTGCAGTCAGGTTGCCCGCCATGTTATTTACCGAGTCTGTCAAATCCTTCCATGTGCCACCTACACCCTGCACTTTTGCTTGTCCGCCCAATTTTCCTTCAGTACCTACTTCAAGAGCCACACGCGTAACCTCTGATGCAAATGAATTCAATTGATCCACCATCAGGTTAATTACATCTTTAATCTGGAGAATTTCGCCTTTTACATCTACCGTAATTTTTTGAGTAAGGTCACCATTGGCAATCGCTGTCGCTACTTTTGATACGTCACGAAGCTGAACGGTAAGGTTGCCGGCCAGTTGATTTACGTTATCGGTCAGGTCTTTCCATACACCGCCCACACCTTTTACCGTTGCCTGTCCCCCCAGTTTACCTTCAGAACCTACCTCGCGTGCCACCCTTGTCACCTCTGCAGAAAAAGAATTTAACTGATCCACCATTGTATTGATCGTATTCTTCAACTCAAGTATCTCACCCTTCACGTCAACCGTAATCTTACGAGACAAATCACCCCTTGCCACTGCGGTAGTTACCTCTGCAATATTTCTAACCTGTCCTGTGAGGTTGGAAGCCATTTGATTTACGGAATCTGTAAGGTCTTTCCATGTACCTGCAACACCTTGTACCTCGGCTTGTCCGCCCAGCTTACCTTCCGTTCCCACCTCTCTTGCCACACGGGTAACCTCGGATGAAAATGAATTGAGCTGGTCTACCATCGTGTTAATCGTATCTTTTAATTCAAGGATTTCTCCTTGAACATCCACTGTGATTTTCTTTGATAAGTCTCCTTTTGCCACCGCCGTTGTTACATCAGCAATGTTTCTAACCTGTGCGGTAAGGTTTCCTGCCATTTGGTTTACCGAGTCTGTCAGATCTTTCCATACCCCGGCTACCCCTTTTACTTTAGCCTGGCCACCCAATTTACCTTCAGAACCTACTTCGCGTGCCACACGGGTTACTTCCATTGAAAACAGGTTCAGTTGCTTCACCATGTCGTTCACCTCCTTTGCAATACGTGAAAATTCACCCTGCAAAACATGATCGCCAATTTGCAAAGGCATTTCCTGCGATAGATTACCTTTTGCCACTGAGCTAATTACGTGAGCAATTTCAATAGTAGGGTGTACGAGGTCAGATATAAGGTTGTTAATAGATTCAACTCCGGTATTCCATGATCCTTTTGCATAAGGAAGTTCGACGCGATGATTCAATTTACCTTGCTTGCCAATAGTCTTACCTGCAAGAGTAAGTTCCTCCATCAGCTTTTCATTCAGGTAAATAATATCGTTTAGCGTATCACAGATTTTTCCGTCAATACCAATGAGGTCAATTGGCATACGAACATTAAAATTTCCATTTTTTACTTCGGATAATATCCGCAGCAACTCACGGCGGTCGAGCTCAGGTTCGGGATCCTGTTCCTTGTACACTGAAACGGGCTTTTGTTTTATCTTACCATTCCCATTACTTTTCTTTTTAACTGAACCCGTAATAGCAGCTTCAATTTCATCTGCACCAATTGTATCTATGGTATTTATATCACCATCAGATGTTGTTTTTTTTATACTCATATACAAATAGATTGTAATTCAAACCTACATTAAAAGCACCAGGTTAAAAACGATCAATTATTATTAATTATTATTCTGCAAAATTTTTTTGGTCTTTTAAACCTGCTGCTGATAAATTCCGTGTATAATTAAAAATTTTCAGGGTAAGTAAAACCATTTAATCAAGATTTAAATGTATACTAAAAATCTTTACGAGGTCTTATAAAATAGATTCGTATTGAAATTTTATAAAAAATTAGTTTATTCCTTTTGTTAAATCGTAAAATAAAAGGGATGAGCATGATAAATTGTTGAACAATTTTCCCTCTTTTTTCATTGCTTATTTGTTATATTTAATAAACCTGCTTTTTTTTCATCAAATCCTTTACCTGTATGCCTTACAGTCAGTTCAGATAATAAAAAGCTGCCACTCTAACCTTTATTTACACCTGGATAATAATTTGATTAATAATAGTGGATTTAATAAATAGTTTATAGCTCATAACTGTTTAATTCTATTATATCTCATGAGGTTTTTAAAAGGATATTATAGAAAAGAATAAGTGAAAATTTATAAGTTGTAACCGCGAAACTTTTTGAAGAAAGACTTTTTAAAATGTTCTACAAGTTAAAAAAATTTTGCAAATTAAATCAACAATCTTAAACAAATTATTATTATGAACTTAAACAATTATACGATCAAAGCCCAGGAAATTATCCAGCAGGCGCAGCAGATCGCTTTCAATAATGGCAATCCCAATATTGAAACGAATCATGTGCTGAAAGCGCTGCTTGATGATGAAAATAGCCCTGTGGATTTTTTGCTTAAAAAGAATAATGTAAATGTTGCTTTTGTAAAAAGCAAAGTTGATGAATCTATCAGCAAACTGCCCAAAGTTTCGGGCACAGAACCGGCGCAAAATATTAGCCGTGATTTAAACAATGCACTGCTGCGTGCCAGCAGCGTTATTAAAGATTTTAAGGATGAATTTGTAAGCGTAGAACACTTGCTTCTTGCCCTGGTACACGGCAATGATGATGTGGCAAGGCTGCTCAAAGATGCCGGAGCTACTGAAAAGGGGCTGAAAGCAGCTATTCTTGATTTACGCAAGGGTTCAACAGTCAGCTCCCAGACTTCGTCTCAACAATATAATGCGTTACAAAAATACGCGCGAAATCTAAACGATATGGCGCGGGAAGGAAAACTCGACCCGGTTATAGGTCGTGATGAAGAAATACGGCGTACCCTGCATATTTTGTCTCGCCGCAATAAAAATAATCCGATATTAGTGGGTGAGCCGGGCGTTGGTAAAACTGCGATTGCAGAAGGACTGGCACACCGGATAGTAAACGGTGACGTGCCTGAAAACCTGAAGAGTAAAATAATATTTGCTCTTGATATGGGTCAGTTGATCGCCGGCGCAAAATACAAAGGTGAGTTTGAAGAACGTTTGAAAAGCGTGGTAAAAGAAGTAGCCGAAAGTGAAGGTGAAATTATCTTATTTATAGATGAGATTCATACTTTGGTAGGCGCTGGCGGTGGTGAAGGCGCTATGGATGCAGCAAACATTTTAAAGCCTGCTCTTGCAAGAGGTGAACTTCGGGCAATAGGTGCAACCACTTTAAGCGAGTACCAGAAATATTTCGAAAAAGACAAAGCGCTCGAGCGTCGTTTTCAAAAGGTGATGATTGATGAGCCAAATGTAGAAGACGCTATTTCTATTTTACGTGGTATAAAAGACCGTTACGAAACCCACCATCATGTACGTATAAAAGACGAAGCGATCATAGCTGCTGTTGAGTTATCAAACCGGTATATCACCGATCGTTTTCTACCTGATAAAGCCATTGACCTGATTGATGAAAGCGCTGCGAAACTTCGCCTCGAAATGAATAGCATGCCCGAAGAACTGGATGAACTGGAGAGAAGAATACGCCAGTTAGAGATAGAGCGTGAGGCAATCAAAAGAGAAAATGATGAAGACAAGCTAAAGCAACTTGCATTAGATATAAGCACATTAAGCCTCGAAAGAGATACGCTAAAAGCCAAGTGGCAGCAGGAAAAAGAGCTGGTCGAAAAAATACAAAACGCTAAAGCTGAGATTGAGAACCTGAAGCTGCAGGCCGAGCAGGCTGAACGTAATGGAGAATATGGAAGAGTGGCCGAAATACGCTATGGCAAAGTACAGGAGCAGGAAAGAATTATTGCCGAATATTCTCAAAAGCTTGATGAAATAAGCGAAAACAAACGGCTGTTGAAAGAAGAAGTTGATGCTGAAGATATCGCAGAAAATGTGGCAAAGGCAACCGGTATACCCGTTTCTAAAATGCTGCAGACCGAAAGGGAAAAACTATTAAATCTTGAAGACGAACTGCACAAAAGAGTAATAGGACAGGATGAAGCGATTGAGGCTGTTGCCGATGCAATAAGAAGAAGCCGTGCTGGCCTTCACGATCCAAAAAAACCAATTGGTTCCTTTATATTTCTCGGTACGACCGGCGTTGGTAAAACAGAATTGGCTAAAGCCCTGGCAGAATATCTTTTCGATGATGAGAATATGATGACCCGCATAGACATGAGTGAGTACCAGGAAAAACATTCTGTAAGCCGCCTGGTTGGCGCGCCTCCCGGATATGTGGGTTACGATGAAGGCGGCCAGTTAACAGAAGCCGTTCGCCGCAAGCCTTATAGTGTAGTATTGTTAGATGAGATTGAAAAAGCACATCCTGATGTATACAATGTACTGCTGCAGGTATTGGATGATGGCCGGCTGACTGATAACAAAGGCCGTGTGGTAAACTTTAAGAACACCATTATCATAATGACCAGCAATATGGGCAGTCAGATCATTCAGGATGCTTTCGAAGATGTGGATGAATATAACAAGGAAGAGGTAGTTGAAAAAACTAAAACTGAGGTAATGAACCTGCTGAAGCAAACGATCCGTCCAGAATTTTTAAACAGGATAGATGAAGTAATTATGTTCCAGCCACTAATGAGAAAAGAGATAAAAGGCATTATACGAATTCAACTGGAAAATCTTAAAAGGCTGGTAGAACAAAATAATGGAATTCGCCTTGACTTCAGTGAATATGCACTTGATTACCTTGCTCAAAATGGTTACAATCCACAGTTTGGTGCAAGACCATTGAAGCGCTTAATTCAGAAGGAAGTTATTAATCCTTTAAGTAAAAGGATTTTAGCGGGTGATATTGATAAAACCAAACCTGTATTGGTAGATGTGTTTGACGGAGTAGTTGTTTTCAGAAACCAGGAAGTGCATGAGGTAGCATAATATAAATTAAATAAATTTGAAAGAGTCCCCGGGTTACAATCTGTGGGACTCTTTTTGTTTGAATTAAAAAAAACCATATAAGGTTTCTAAAACCTCGTAGGTTTATGGTAAAGCTTTAGTTACTTTTGAGTAAACAATCATTATGGGATTAATATATGCAGAAATTGAATTAATCAATGGAGATGACATGGCACTTGTACGAAGACATGTTATAGGTGAGGAAGAGATAAAAAGAATGAGGGTGACTGCTTTAGTAGATACAGGTTCATTTATGATGGCCATTAATGAAAACATCCAGGAACAACTTCAGTTGCCTGTGGTTAAGACCCGTAAGGCTCAGTTAGCTAATGGACAAATTGTAGAGTGTGAAGTCGTAGCACCGTTAGAAGTCAGGTTTAAGAACAGGCAGACTACATGCAGGGCTATTGTTCTTCCGGGTGATGCCGAAGTTTTATTAGGTGCTATTCCTATAGAAGACATGGATATTTTAATTCATCCCACACGACAGGAACTTATTGTAAATCCTGACCATCCTTATTTTGCTCAGACGAAATTGAAATAAGATTTAACCACGAGGACACTAAGAGCACCAGGTCGCACAAAGTCTTCGTGATACTTGGTGTGTGTCTTTAAGCCTTAGTCGTTCCCACCTCCTTAAGTAATGCCATTGAAACTAAGAACACAAACTCCACAGTCTTCTTTATGTAAAATGATTAAGTAATTTCGCCACTCCAATTTATTTTTTAAATAATTATTTATGAGCTTAGGATATTTCAGCTACCCCATTCCTTTAAATGAACCCGTATTAAATTATTCACCGGGAAGCCCGGAAAGAGCTGCACTGAAAAAGGCTTTGGCAGAACTAAAAAACGAGGAAATTGACATACCTATGTATATAGGCGGCGAAGAAGTGCGTACAGGAGATAAAAGGCCATTACGTCCGCCGCATGAAAAAGACCATACTTTAGGTTATTTTCATTTTGGCAACGAGCAACATATAAGGCAGGCAATAAACGCAGCGCTGAAAGTAAGGGAAAGCTGGTCTAATACAAGTTGGGAATCAAGGGCCCATATCTTCTTAAAAGCTGCTGACCTTATAGCAACCAGGTATCGCCCTTATATGAATGGTACTACCATGCTCGGACAAAGCAAAACCGCTTACCAGGCTGAAATCGATAGTGCATGCGAACTTATTGATTTTTTACGTTTCAACGTGTATTTTCTTACAGAGATATATAAACAACAGCCGATCTCAAGTCCCGGTATACACAATCGGACCGAGTGGCGGGGACTCGAAGGATTTGTACTCGCTGTTACGCCTTTTAATTTTACTGCCATCGCCGGGAACCTTCCATCGAGTGCAGCTATGTGCGGAAACGTAGTGGTATGGAAGCCTGCCGACACTCAGGTATTTGCTGCGCAAATGTTTATGCGGATACTGAAAGAAGCAGGCCTTCCTGATGGTGTAATCAATCTTGTTTATACAGAAGGCGCTGTACTTGGGAATGTATGTTTTACTCACCCTGATTTTGCCGGTGTGCACTTTACCGGTTCGACAGCAGTGTTTAATAACATATGGAAGACTATAGGTGAAAATATAGGCAAGTACAAAGGCTATCCAAGAATTGTTGGTGAAACAGGCGGTAAAGACTTTGTGATTGCTCATAAAAGTGCACAGGTTGATGTAGTGGTTACCGCACTGGCAAGAGGAGCTTTTGAGTACCAGGGACAAAAATGTTCTGCTGCATCCAGAGCTTATATCCCGGATAATCTTGCTGAAGAAATCAAGTCGAAACTGGTAGCAGAAGTGAAAACAATGAAAATGGGAAATGTCGAAGATTTCAGCAATTTTATGGGAGCTGTTATAGATGAAAGAAGCTTTGATAAAATAAAAAGATACTTAGATAATGTAGATGGAACGACTGCTAAAATACTGGTTGGAGGTAAATGTGATAAAACGAATGGCTATTTTGTAGAGCCAACTATTATTGAAACTAATGATCCACGATATGCAACAATGTGTGAAGAAATTTTCGGCCCTGTTCTCACCATCTATACTTATCACGGCGATAAGTTTGAAGAAGCCCTTGAGTTTGTTGACAGCACTTCGCCTTATGGTCTTACCGGTGCAATAATATCACAGGACAGGCAGGCAGTTGAGTTGGCTACACAAAAGTTAAGACATAGCGCAGGTAACTTTTTTATTAACGACAAACCAACAGGCGCTGTAGTGGGTCAGCAGCCGTTTGGAGGAGGAAGAGGCAGTGGTACAAACGATAAAGCAGGAAGCATGATTAACCTTTATAGATGGTTAAGTGCAAGAACTATTAAAGAAACCTTTAACCCGCCAACGGATTACCGTTATTCTTTCTTGCAGGAAAGCTGATAAGGAAGATAAAAGAGGCGAAAATTATTTTTTTCCTTAAAAATCGTTATTTGTATTTTAATAATACGAATATTAAACTAAATCATTTTCTTCTCAACACATGTTTTTTCTTGCTGATAAATTTGTTACAAATATTTGTTTCATTTATTAAAGGTGTTTTAGGATTTCTTTAGGAATGTGAGGAAATAAAGAATCTTTATTTAAATGAAACTCACTGCATTAATGTGGAAATGTAGAACCATTAAATCTCTGTCTGAAGTAAGAAAACATAACCGAATAATATTGCTGCTATATTATTAGGCTGTGCTTTGGCTTTCTTATTCCGGTTAACTTTAAAAAAGTAAAAAAACTATAATAAAAAAGTCGTACAGGGTTGCTGCACGACTTTTTTTTAGCAAATGGATTTGCTTTTGAATTTTTTAAAACTGTTATTTTACTCTTGCAAAAGGGATATTATAAGCTACTCTTAATCCTGCAAAATTTAAATTTCCACCTGTTCTGGATACAGATTCATAACGTACCGCTATGTCTACCGCTCTGCCAATTAAATAACCTATGTTACCTGCATAAGTAAAATAACCCGCACCTTGCTGATCTTTAATTTTCGTTTGTGTATAACCTAACTGAGGCTCTACATAAAAACCTGAATTGGTACGGAAACGAATACCTCCTTTAAAAGGAATTAGCGTGTAGGAATATTTGTTAATAGAAATGGTCCCCAGAGTGTCCAATGAGCCTTTTTGAGAAAAAGCCATGTAACCTGCTGAAAGAGAGACATCTATATTAGTCGCAACAGGTATGTTTAGTTTGGCACTGCCACCAAATCCAACCTTATAACCACGAACCGGTTGTTCGCTTCCAGGCACCAAAATCTTATTTCTGAAAACACCTAATGGTACTGCCATTTCAGGTCCGATACTTACTGATAATCCCCGTTTTGCCGGTGTTTCCTGTGCATTGGCACTTGCAGCAAAGACAATAGCAAGTCCTGCCAGTAAAAATTTGATTCTTTTCATAAAATTGTTTTTTCTTCTTTTTAAATAATAGCAACGGTATTTAAAAAACCGTGCCATTTAGTTTCCCTGTCAATTCAAATATTTTAATACAGGGTAAAAAATTGTTTCAATATAGATGACAACTTTGCCACTTGTTTTTTAAATAAAAAAATCATAAATAAATGATAAAGAGGACAACCTGCCTCCGCTTCAGTATTCATACGAAGATTTATAAGAAATAGCTAAGCACAATTTGCAGCCTGAATAATAGCGATTTTAAGAAAAATAAAAGAGAATTAATACGATTGAACTAAGTCCTGCACAAAAAGTGAAACAGGGATTATAAAGCTTAAAACAAAAACAATTTATTCAGTATCAAAACGGTCAACTGAATGTATACCTTTCAGTTGTTTCAGACTGTTTACAAGTTCATCAAGCTCTTCCTTATCATGCACAAATACTTTAATGCTGCCTTCGAACAAACCATCATGAGACTCGATGGTAAGCGCTGAGATATTTACTTTTAAGTCGCCTGAAATCACATTTGTTATTTTATTAATGACACCGACATCATCCATACCTACAATTCTTAAACCCGTAAGGAAACTAATTTCTTTATTTTTTGCCCATTTTGTTTTTACAACGCGGTGCCCGTAGTTGGCAAGGAGGCTGGGAGCATTGGGACAGGTGGTACGATGAATGATGAGACCCTTGCCGGTACTTACAAAACCAAATACATCATCACCGGGAATAGGATTGCAACACTTGGCCAGCGTGTACATAATTTTGTCACTGCTTTCACCAAATATGATAAGTTCAGAGTCTTTTTTGCTATAGTGAGGAGCTGTCTCAACCGGTATGTCCTGTACTGGTTTTTGCGGCTTTGGCGGTTCAAGTTTATCACCAAGAACATTAAATTCTTTGAGTTCTTTCAGGTCAAGCGCCTTTATAGCAACCTGGTAATAAAAATCGAGCTGTGAATTATATTTGTAGAATGATATAAGGGTATCGATATTAGTTTGTGAAAAAGAAGCGCCCATTCCCTCGAGCTTTCTCTGCAGAATAACCTTTCCGTCTTCAGCAACTGTTCTTTTTACTTCTTTTAAAGCATCCTTAATTTTGGTTTTAGCCTTTGCAGTAACTACAAAGCTCAGCCAGTCCTCGTTGGGTTTTTGTTTGCTGCTGGTAATAATTTCTACCTGGTCACCACTGCGCAGCTTATGGCTTATAGGTACAAGCTTATGATTGATTTTTGCTCCGATACATTTTGAACCAATTGCACTGTGAATACTGAAAGCGAAATCTAAAGCTGTACTTCCTACAGGCAACATTTTTACATCGCCTTTAGGAGTATAGACATAAATTTCTTCTGCCAGAAAACTCATTTTAAAGTCCTGCAGAAAATCAACGCCATCTGTTTCCTGGTTGTTGAGCACTTCTCTTATCTGGCTAAACCATTTGTCAAAACGATCTTCATCAGAAGAACCTTCTTTGTACTTATAATGTGCTGCCAAACCTTTTTCGGCAATTTCATTCATTCTCTTTGACCTTATCTGCACTTCTACCCACTTGCCCTGCGGGCCCATTACCGTTGTATGCAAGGCTTCGTATCCATTACTCTTTGGGTTGCTTAACCAATCACGCAAACGCTCAGGCGAGGGGGTATATTCATCTGTTATAATAGAGTAGACTTTCCAGCAGTCTTCTTTTTCCCTGTTATGAGGAGAGTCTAATATGATACGGATGGCAAAAAGATCGTACACTTCCTCAAAAGCTACCCCTTTTTTCTTAATCTTATTCCAGATAGAATGAATGCTTTTTGGACGGCCGTGTATCTCGAAGTGGAAACCACCACGAATCAATTTATCTTTTACAGGTCTTATAAACTCGTTAATGTACCTGGTACGCTCGCGTTTTGTTTCAGCCAGCTTTTGTGCTATATCCTTGTAAGTGTCGGGCTCCATGTACTTCATAGACAAGTCTTCGAGCTCTGTTTTTATACTGTACAAGCCCATTCTATGTGCTAAAGGAGCATATACCCACACTGTTTCACTGGCAATTTTTAACTGCTTTTCCCGCTTCATACTGTCGAGGGTGCGCATATTATGAAGGCGGTCTGCAAGCTTAATTAAAATTACCCTCGGATCGTCTGTAAGAGTCAGTAATATCTTTTTGAAATTTTCCGCCTGCTGACTCGTATTGGTATCAATAACATTTGAAATTTTTGTAAGGCCATCAACAATTCTTGCTATCTCATGACCAAATTCTCTTTCCACATCTTCAAGGGTTACATCTGTATCTTCTACAGTATCATGAAGCAAGGCGCAAATAGTGCTTCGTACACCCAGACCTATTTCCTCTACACAAATCATGGCTACCTTAATGGGGTGAATTATATAAGGTTCACCACTTTTGCGCCGCATAGTTTTATGCGCATCAGCAGCTATTTCAAAAGCATGCCTTACCAGTTCTTTGTCACCTTTCTTTAATTTATCCCTCAACGCACGAAGCAATGCACGATAATGCCTTAAAATTTCCTTCTTTTCCTGCTCCTCGTTCAGATTATATTTAGGTACCAGTTGCAACGCTGCTATTACTTGCTCTTCCATTCCAATAACTTATCGTACGAATTTACGAAAATATAACCAATTGTAAGAACTGAAATTTGCGGGATTAGTGGAATAAGCATAAAAATAAATAAACCATTATTCTTAAAGATTATTGAAATAGGAGGATTTTTAAAAATCAGCTTTTTTTAGATAAAATACTCTTTTGTCAGCACTATTCCCATAGCATTTTCAAAATTTTATAAGCAACTTTATTTTCTTTTCACTCCAGCATTTTTGTGTTAAAAATGATAACTATTATAACAATACAACTTTCCTTTAATCTATAATATATAATATAGCATATTTCTGTACTTTTGAAAAAACATCTTCCATGACTGCGGATCAGAGCTTAAAACTTTTCGAAATTGTTAACCGCCATTTTAAGAATGAGGAAGATGCACGTGCATTTGTAAGTGAAATAGACAAATTAGTTACTGAGAGATCAAAAGAAGAAGCAAGACACTCTGCAACAAAAGAAGATTTAAGTGCTGCCAAGATAGATCTGATAAAGTGGATGTTTGGTTTTTGGGTTACGCTTGTATTGCTTATTCTTGCTAATTGGTTCTTAAAGCAATAAGTATTTCTTCAGATCGTTTTACTTTGCTTTGTTCCATACACTTCCAGCATTTTTTTTAAATCTTCCAAAGTATTTATTTCATCGGGCTTTTTGTCTTTTCTCCACCTGTTTATTCTGGGAAAACGAAGCGCTACTCCGCTTTTATGCCTGTTACTTGCTGCAATACCTTCAAAGGCAATTTCAAAAACCAGTTCAGGTTTTACTGTTCTTACAGGGCCAAATTTTTCCAATGAATTTCTTTTTACAAAACTATCCACTTCATTAAATTCTTTATCGGTTAATCCACTATAAGCTCTTGTAAAAGGGATTAATTTTTCTCCGTCTTTTACTGCAAAAGTATAGGCGGTGTACAAATTGCTTCTTCGTCCGCTCCCTTTTTCTGCATAGATCATTACGCAGTCAATAACAAGCGGATCAATTTTCCATTTCCACCAATCTCCTGTCTTTCGACCTACCTGGTAAATGCTTGATTTTCTTTTTATCATAAAACCTTCGGCCCCGTTTTCTCTCGAGGTTTTCCTTAATTCTGCCAGTTCATCCCAGTTGGAAAACCTGATAACGGGCGAAAGAATGATAGCAGAAGTTGTGAGCGGTGCAATAATTTCTTCCAGTTGTTTTCTTCTTTCTGATAGAGGCTTATTTCTCCAGTCTTCATAATTGTATTCAAGCAAATCGTAAGCAAAAAACGTTATAGGCGTTTCCAGCAGGTTTTTCTTTGTAACATTCTTCCGGCCAATCCTGGTTTGCAACAATGCAAAAGGCAGCGGCTTCTTATCTATGCTCGGAATAATTTCTCCATCGAGCACCGTTCCATCCGGCAACAAATCTTTTAAGCAATTATACTCCGGAAATTTTTCAGTCATCAATTCTTCGCCGCGACTCCAGACAAATAACTGGTTGTTTCGTTTAATCATCTGCCCGCGGATGCCATCCCATTTCCACTCAACCTGCCAATCATTTGGGTTACCTAAAGCTTCAGTATTGTCGTCTAAAGCATAAGCGAGATAAAAAGGATAAGGCTTTGAATAATCTGTTATTGCCGGGCTTTCGTTTAAAAGCTCTGCAAAGGTGGCAGTGGACGGATCCCAGTTGCCACTTATACGATGTGCAATAACGGAAGCATCAAGACTGGTAAATTTTGCCAATGCATTTACCATCATTTTCTGCGATACGCCGATGCGGAATGCACCTGTTATCAGTTTATTGAATACAAATTTTTCGTTCTGATCCATCTGTTGCCAGCTTTCGATAATGAATTGCCTTTTAATAGATTCATCCTGCTTTTCAATTTGTTTGAATTTTTCAATATAATAATATAAAGGTTTGTTTTCAAGTTGCCGGCCAGTGGAAATGGTTTCAGGAAGTAAGAGCGCAATAGTTTCGGCAAGGTCTCCGACAGTATGATAACTTTCACCAAAAAGCCAGCCCGGTATATCTGCCACTTCTATGCACCAGGTTATTAATTGAGTTGTGTTAACTGCCCGCTTTGGCTTTCTTCTGCTAAAAAGCGCTATTACCCATACTTTATCTTTATCATCTGCTGCAGCAAAATATTGTACAAGCGCCGCAAGTTTATCATTTGTTTTTGTGCTTGTTCCTAAGACTTTTACCAATTTGGCAAAAAGATGCATTCCCCCGGCTTCTAAGGCAAAATAAGAGTCTTTCTCATGTTCAAGCTCTGCAAGATTCTCTATATTATTCAAATCTTTTTTCATTATTTCACAAGCTTCTTCTAATTGGACGTGGAAGAAATTTCATCAGTTTCAAAAGCTTCCCCTTCGGGTGAAGTTTGCGACACTTCTTCATCATTTCCATATTCGGTTTTCACTTCTGCTGCCTCAATTCCATTTTCATTTAAATACCTGCTAAATTGCGCCTGAAAACCGTGTGTGACAAATACTTTTTCTGCACCTGTTGCTTTTACTGCCTGTAAAAGTCCCGGCCAGTCGGCATGGTCGCTCATGGCGAATCCTGCATCAGCATTTCTTCTTCTTGCATTGCCGCGAACCTGCATCCATCCGCTGCAAATGCCAACGCTGTATGGTATAAACCTTTTCATCCAGGCACTTCCGTCTGCGCTGGGAGGGGCAACTACCACACTCCCTGCAAGTTCTTCCTTTTTTGTTTCATTGGTTACTCTTTTTACCGCAGGTAAATTCCATCCTGCCTGCAGCAAAGTTTCATGTACATTGTAAACAGCGCCGTGAACAAATATATTTGGGGTAACTTCTGCTATCGCCTTTACAACTCTCTGGGCTTTACCCAGGCTGTATGCAATTATTACGCTTGTCTTTGCTTCCTGTTGGTTTTTTATTATCCAGTTTTGAATGTCTTTATTTATTTGTTCAGGTAATTTCCATTTATAAATGGGAAGGCCAAAAGTAGATTCCGTAACGAATACGTTACATGCAACAGGTTCAAATTGTCCGCTGATTCCATCATCTGCCACTTTATAATCGCCGCTTACTACCCATACTTCTCCGTTATATTCTACTCTTATCTGCGATGAGCCAATGACATGACCTGCAGGATGAAAAGAAACTTTTACCCCGTTTATATAAATGGCTTCATTCCAATCGACGGTCTGGTAAGGATTGTCGCCTAACCGAAGCTGAAGTATAGGCCTGGAGTACGTATGGCATAAATAAGATTTTGAGCCCCAACGCGCATGGTCGCTATGAGCATGAGTAATTAAAGCTTTATCTACTGGTTTCCATGGGTCTATATAAAACTTCCCCTGTGGACAAAATAAGCCTTTATCTGTAAATTCAATTAATGGCATTCACTGTCGAATTTGTAGGTACTTAATAACAGAAAAAAGCCTGCCATTGTTCGACTCGTCCCCTGTATTGCAGCAGACCGAAAATATCAGACTAAATTATTTTATTTACTTACTGCTATTATTATTTCAGCAAATTGTCTCTGCCTTATTTCTGCCATCTTATCTGCTGTTTGTCTTTGCGTGTATTTTTCTCTGCGCGCTGCGTTTAAAGTTTTTCCTCATTACGCAATCGGGAGAAGTTACAAAATTTTTTCCTACATTTCCGCAGTTTAGGCAGATTTAATAATTGTAAGTGCAATGTTGCTTTCTGAAATTATAATACAGAAAATTCGGGATGAAGGCCCTATTTCTTTTCACCATTTTATGGAGATGGCGCTATATTATCCTGAAAAGGGTTATTATACCTCGCCTAAAAATAAGATAGGCAAGTCGGGCGACTTTTATACCAGTTCCAATCTTACTCCTGCATTCGGCGCCATCATTGGCCGCCAGCTTGAAGAAATGTGGGAAATATCCGGGGGAAATGATTTTACTATTATAGAATATGGAGCGGGGACCGGAGTACTTTGTCATGATATTCTTGATTATCTTAAAAACAACAGGAAGTTATATGACCAATTGAACTATTGTATTATTGAAAAAAGCCCCGTAATGCGGGAAAAGCAAAAAACGCATCTGCATGAAAAAGTGAGATGGCATGATACTATCCGGGATATTTCAGCAATTACCGGCTGCATTTTATCAAATGAGTTGCTGGACAATTTTTCGGTGCATCAGGTAGTGATGGAAGATGAACTGATGGAGGTCTTTGTAGATTATAAAGATGGTTTTGTTGAATTGCTTAAACCTGCCAAAAAAGCGCTTACAGATTATATGGCCGAGTTGAATGTGGTTTTGCCAAAAGGATTTCGTACCGAAATAAATCTTGAAGCTATGCAATGGATAAAAGAAATTGCTGCCTCCTTAAAAAAAGGATACGTTATAACCATAGATTATGGCTATCCCTCTAATGAATTATATAGTCAACGCAGGAGCACGGGTACACTTTTATGCTATAATAAACATACAATTACCGATGATCCATATCTTAATATAGGAGAACAGGACATTACATGCCATGTAAATTTTTCAGCTTTATGTCGCTGGGGTTTTAAAAACGGATTAATCTGTTGCGGCCTTACCAACCAGGCCAATTTTTTGCTGGCGCTTGGATTTAAAGATTATCTCAGAAAGACTTTAACGCTGGAGCCAGGGCAGGATATGATTAGCTTAGCTAAGAAAGAATCTTTTCTCTCACACACACTGCTGGTAGATATGGGACAAAAATTTAAAGTGCTTATTCAAAGCAAAGGAATAGCAAAGCAGGAGCTTTCAGGACTTAAGCTATGATAAGAATAAGCACCGATAAAACTTTTAATTGTGTAAAAATTCCAATTAAAGGAACAAATATTCCACGGCTTACTGATTTATGTGTTTTTGAAACAGATAATAATGCGAACATTTTGACGGCATGGTATTTAGGCGCTAAGGCGCAAATATCTAAACTTTTTTTTCGATAATCTATGCGGCTATTTTTACCGGGCTTAGCTTAACAAAATTCCTGATAGAACCCTTTAATTGAAAGTAAGCATCTCTATAATTT
>JAABUT010000792.1_pt1 | contig 43313 bp, 53 predicted proteins | sample 5559281 | NCBI WGS metagenome assembly JAABUT01 (sample SAMN10711880, study PRJNA513359) | rock metagenome | isolation source: Antarctica rocks | place: Antarctica: Victoria Land, Ricker Hills nord | collected 2016-01-04
CTTCAGTTGCCGGGTCGCCATCGCTCGCCGCTCCTTCGCTCCCCGTCATGCGATCATTACCGTCTCTAGTATAGAAGAGATCGCACGGGCAGCGTGCGACGGGGCTGTACTGGCTCGTATATTAGCGGTGTTCCGAGGTGGCGGTGAGGCCGTTGTCCTGGCAGCGGCGCTGACCGCGATACGTGGAGGGTGGCCCCTGCCATCGCGGGATGATCGGAGCCTGGATCGTATGGAGTGGCTGCGACCACGTGGGGTTACTGGGCTTGCGTTAGTTTCGTGGATACCGAGATACTAGGGAGGACGATTCTCGGCAAGGAGTCTACGATGACGAAGACGCATCCCGACAGATGTCCATACCCACGTTGCGGATAGCGTCCTGGACGAAGGCATCCTCCGCGCCCTGGCCGAAGCCGTGGCGACGGCTGAAGCGGACTGAGGGGGTCGGACGCGGGGTTGTAAACTGAAGCGCCGATGTAAAACTACATAGCCGTAAGCTATGCTCCCCCGATGGTTGGAGAGACGGCAGGAGGGCGGGGCATGGCCGAGATCGCGGCGGTATTGGCGCACTGGCAACTGGACGCGGGGCGCGTGCGCGAGCGGATGTATCGCGCCCCGACGCCGCGCGAGCGGGAGCGCTGGCACGCGCTCTGGCTGCTGGCGCAGGGCTGGTCGGCGAGCAAGGTCGCCGAGTTGCTGGAGCGCGATGCCCACACCATCGGGGCCTGGCTCGCGGCCCTCGACCGCGATGGCCCCGTCACCCTGGCCTTCGAGCAGGCGGGCGGCACCCCCCGCCCTCGACGCGGGCACTCAGGCGGGGCTGAAGGTGGCGGCTCAGGCGACGCCGAGTGAAGGCGGCGTCGCGCTGGTGAATTGGAGTTGGAAGGCGGTGCGCCAGCTCGTCGAGGCCCGCTGCGGCATCCGGCTCTGCCGCAGCGCTTGCACGCGTTACCTGCACCGCCTGGGCTTCGTCTACAAGCGGCCCAAGAAGCGGCTGCGCAAGGCCGACGAGGTCAAGCGCGCGGCCTTCGTGGCGGACTACGCCGCGCTGCTGGCGGCGGCACGGGCGACAGGCGCGAAGATCTTCTTCGCGGACGAGGCGCACTTCCGCGCCGATGGCGACCTGGCGGGAAAGTGGGTGCTCAAAGGCCACCCTGCCCTGGTCGATTCCACCTGCCCGCGCTGGGGGGAGAAGGCGAGTTACTACTCGGCGGTCTGCCTGGAGACCGGGGAGGTCGCGCACATGGAACTGGCCGGGACCAGTTCCTCCGCGACGAGCGCGGTGTTCCTCCGGCAGCTGCGCGCCAACCATCCCGGGCCGCTGGTCGTGATCTGGCACAACGGGCCGGACCACCGCGGCGAGGCGATCCGCGACTACCTGGCGACGCCCGACCTCGGGCTGCGCATCCTCCGTCTGCCCGCCTACAGCCCCGACTTCAACCCGGACGAGGCGATCTGGGCCTGGGCGCGCGAGGAGGTCACCGCCAACACCTGCCTGGGCACCAAGGCCAAAGTGCAGGAGCAGATGGCCCAGTTCTTCGCCGGGTTGCCGCGCCGCACCGCCGAGGTGCAGTCCCGCTGCCGCCGCACGTTGCAAGCGCTGGCCGAGGCCGCAACCGCGCCGCCGGAGTCGCATCGGGACGCCCTCCATGTAGATCCCATCGGCGCTTCAGTTTAGGTGTCGGGTGGGTTGGCTTCGGATGCGTACGAACGGGGCGATACCACCCCATCCGCACCCACCCGTCACGCGTCCCGTCGCGCCCCACGAAGGACCTGCTCGATCACCCGATCGCCGAACTGCTCGGTCAGGGGGGCGGAACGCAGCAGCAGGCGGTAATAGAGCGCGCCGAAGATCGCGTCGATCAGCAGCTCGGGATCGGTCTCGGCCACGAACTCGCCCGTCGCTTTGCCGCGCTCGACGTCCGCGACCGTCTCGGCCCGCCGACCACCGATATGCCGATCGTAGAGTTCTCGGAGGACAACAGGATCGCTCTGGCCCTCGGCGATCAGTTCGGCCATCACTTTGCCGTAGGGCCCGTTGAAGACCCTGATGAACTCCCGCACCGTCGCACGGATCGCCGCTTCCGCTGTCCCTGCCGTCGCCGGCTCCCGGCCACTGACAAACCGCTGTTGCAGCATCGCCAGCACGAGCGCGGCCTTGGTCGGCCACCACTTGTAGAGGGTCGGTTTCCCCACCCCGGCCTTCTTGGCCACCGCCTCCATGGTCAGGTCCCGTACCGAGCGCTCCTGCAGCAACGCGTACACCGCGTCGAGGATGGCCTCGCGCGACTCCGCCGTCGCGCTGCGCGGACGGCCACGCCCGCGACGACTCGAATTGTCGAGCATGCCGGTCACCTTCCTGTTTTAGCTGAACGCGGCGAAAAGACAATTGACAGGCTGTTGTTGGTAGTATATTATACGTAACGTATAGTAATATAAAGCAAGGAGCAATACCATGAACGTTCTCATCCTAGGGGCAGCGGGCAGGACCGGACGCCTGATCGTGGAAATGGCCGTCGCCGCCGGCCACGAGGTGACGGCCTTGGTGCGCGACGCCAGCCCGTACAACGCCCCACCTGGAGTACAAATGCTTCGTGGGGACGCCACCGACCCGGCAACGCTGGCCCACGGAATGGCAGGCCAGGGTGTTGTGATCGATGCCGTCGGTGGCAAAACGCCGTGGCGGAAAACGGAACTCGAACGAACAGTTGCCCGTGCCCTTGTTTCAGCGGCGCGGCAGCACGGCACGCGCCGCATCATCGCCATCTCATCGCTGGGCGTGGGCGACAGCACGGCGCACGCACCGCTCCTGTTACGGCTGCTGCTCCCCACCTTCTTGCGGGGATCGACAGCGGACAAAGCGGCCATGGAGCGGGAGATTGCACAGGCGGGCATCCCGTATGTCCTGGTGCGTCCCGCCGTGTTGAACGACCAACCCGCCGTCGGCGCGGTGCGCGTGCTCACCGGCACCGAGCAGGGTCGACAGATCGCCCGCGCCGACGTGGCCGCGTTCGTCATCGAGCAGCTCACCACGGACACCCAGCTGAACCGGGCGGTCACGATCGCCAACCGCTAACCGGTCCGTATTATACGGATCGCGACAGCATGGCATAGACGCGCCCGCACGGCAATGGCAGCGTGGCCGTGGCGCACAATCCGCACGGGCCACGGCCAACCGGGCTCGGGATCGCGACGGGACAGGAAGGCGGTTTCATCGACATGAAGACGGTGTATCTGGCGCTGGCGCGGGAGTTGCTGGTGGCGCGCGAGGTGGGCGGGGCGTGGCGGGCGGAGACCCGGCTCGACGGGCTGCAGCCGACCTGCCTCGCCGCCGACCCGCTCGCGTCCGGGCGGCTCTACTGCGGGACGGTCGGTCGCGGGCTGTGGCGGAGCGAGGACGCCGGGGACACCTGGCTCCCCAGCGGCGCCCCCGCGACCGACCGGACGCTCGCCGCCTTCACCGGTGGTATCCCCCACCCCCACGTCACGGCCGTCGCGGTGAGCGCGACGGAGCGCGCCAACGGTCACGGCGTCGTCTACGCGGGCACGGAGCCGAGCGCCCTCTTCCGCTCGGCGGACGGCGGGGCGAGCTGGCGGGGCTGCGGGCCGTGCCCTCGGCCCCGGAATGGCGCTTCCCGCCCCGGCCGCAGACGAGCCATGTGCGGTGGATCGCGCCCGATCCCGGCGCTGAGGGTCGGCTCTACGTCGCGATCGAGGCGGGTGCCGTGCTCAGGAGCGCCGACGGGGGCACGAGCTGGGAGGATCGGCACCCGGATGGCCCGCGCGACGTCCACACCCTGGCGACCCATCCCCTGGCGCCGGGCCGGCTCTACGCGGCGGCCGGCGACGGCCTGCTGCGGGCGGGGACCGGCTACGCCGAGAGCCGCGACGGCGGCGACACCTGGGCGCGGCCCGACCGCGGGCTCGACCACCACTATCTCTGGGGACTGGCCGTCGACCCCGACGACCCGGACACGATCCTGATCTCGGCGGCGCGCGGGGCCGGGCCGGCGCATAATCCGGCCGCCGCCGAATCGGCCGTGTACCGCAGCGCGGCCGGCGGGCCGTGGGAGCGGGTGGCGACAGGGCTCCCCGCCGGTCGCGGCACCCTCGTGCCGATCCTCGCGACGAATCCTGCCGAGCCGGGCGTGTTCTACGCCCTCTCGAACCGGGGCGTGCAGCGCTCCGCCGACGCGGGCCGCTCCTGGGCCGACGTGCCGCTTCCCTGGCCGGGGGCGTATCGGCACCAGCGCCACCAAGCGCTCCTCGTCCGCGCGGTGTAGTGGCGGGTCGGGGGTTACAAGTTCGCGCCCGCGCGGCCGGGTCCCGGGTCGCGCGGGCGCCCCCGTTGCCTTCGGGCCGAGCGGGTCGATCTCGCCCGGGTCCGGCAGTACTACGAGATCCTGCTGGGGGCGGCGGAGGAGTTCTGCCGCCTGCATGGAGAATATCTCCCCGCGCCGCAGCGCGATCCTCCCCGCCGACGGGCGGGTGCGGTCAGGGGGAAGCCGGTGGGGTTGCGTCAGATATGGGACGACGGTTGTGCCCAAGAGGTGTTGCTGGCGGCACGAAGGCGGTCTTGCCTGCCGTCGGGCGGCGGCCAGTTCGGCCATGATGGTTGTCCAGCGCTCCCGGAATAGACGCCGTCGTGCTGCCAGCGCGATGCGCTCGTCCGACTAGGTCACGGCGCGGAAGTACTAGCGCTGCTCCTCGAAGCCGATGTAGAAGCGCGCGGCCGAGGCGAACGAACCGAAGCCGCGCATGGGATAGTACCGTTGCTGGACGCCCCGGTGGTCCGGATGCGTCAGATCTCAGACATCCTCCTGCCTGGCGACCGGCCCACAGTGGGCCAGGACGCGCGCGTACTCGTGCAGCCGCGTCGCCAGGCGGTTGCGCAAGGCGGGGATAGTCGCGCTCACCGCGATCGTATCGGCCGTCGCCGTCCCCTGCCGCCCCGGCGGCAAGGGCCGCTCGAAGATGGCTAGGCTGGTGTCCCGGATCGCCTGTGCGACGCGTCGGTAGGCGGGATCGCAGTCGTCGGGCAGCGGCCGCCAGAACGAGGGCAGCGGGTCGGAGTCGATGCTTTCCAGGTCTGTCGCGAGGGCATAGCCGGACGCCTCCTCGCTGTCCACCCACCACCCGCCCTGCACGCCACGGCCTCCGCTGCGGCTGCGACCGTCGCGCTATGGTCGCCCCGCCCCGCCCCGCCACCCTGCTCGTGGTGAGGTCGCTCCGCCTGCGGGCTGCGCCACCGCGATGGTGTCCTGTGCTTGCCCTCTGCCGGGGGCATAGCGGCCACCCCACCTGGTCAAGGACGCTCTGCTCCGCTACGCGCCGCCTGCAGCGGTACCATCCTTTGCTGCCACTCCTGTCCCCGCCGCCGGTCTCGCGGATCGCCATGGCAGGCTACCGCTACTCGTCGGCATGTCCGCGATGTGCGCGTGGCCCGTCAGCCACGCGTCGTATTCGAGCGGTTAACTGATGGTCAAGGGCCGTACCGGCTCACGGGTGTCGCCGCACGCCGCGGCGTGCGCGCGGCACAGCGCCTCCTGCGAGGCCAGGGACGTGTCCTCGGCCCCCTGCGCCCCCGTGGACACCCAGCAGTAGATGGCGGCGACGGGCAGCGGACGCACTACCCAACATACTCACCAGTGGCATCATCGTAGCTCAGCGCACGCGGCAATCCTGCCGCATTCCACAGCGCGTCGAATATCGGGCGCAGGAGCGCCGCCGGTGGCGTTGCCATGTTTTCAACGATGATATCCGGGAAATGCAGGGCAACCTCCTCGATTGGTCGCACCCCGAGCGATGAGAGTCGACGATTCCCGCCGACAATGAATCGAAACCCTGCAATACCGACAATGCTGATCGTTACAAGGGCTGGCGGGGCGAGGCCCAAGGATTCCTGCAAGGCGAGGGAGTTGCCGACAGACTCGATCAGTGCCCGCTCAAGGGCCGCACTCGGCACGTAATCCTCATCGAAAAGGCCCGTGGTGACCGTTTCGATGCTGCCATCGCGAAATAGCTGTAGGTAGCTCGTGACAGTCGGATCGTTCGGGCGATCGCCCGAAAAGGTGATCACCCCAGCGAAGTTGTAGCGATGATTATATCCAGTGCTATACAGCGGATAAAGGCGAGCAGCATAGCGGTCCCGGACCGTCGCCGGATCGATCAGGCTACGCGTATCGAACGCGCCAAAAGGGATCACGTGCAAGATAACCTTCGCATACCCCCTGAGTGGTACTGGCGTCTCTCCTGCATTGATCGCGGCAAGTCGCTCGGCTTGAAACTGCCTGATCCGCTGCCCGGTCCCCTCCGATACCGAGAAGAACGAGCGCAATTCGGCGACGTCGAGTCGATATTTGCCACCGGCGTTGCGACCGTAGAAGCGCCGATCGTCGTCTACTTTATCCTGGTGCGGGCGAGTCCAACTGCGCGGAATGGCGACGAGAATTGCCACATCTCCGCGCGTCACAGGGATCGCGCGGATGGCGAGACCGGGTATGCGCGGCTCACAGCCGTTGGCTAAGATGCCTTCAAGGCGCAGGACCTCGGCATCGGGGTCGAGGTTGGGTAAACCGATCAGAGCGGTCGCTATCCCTTGTTCTTCATCCATCCCATAGAGGATGTGGCCGCCGTTGGTATTGGCGAAAGACGTCACGTCGGCGACAAATTCCCGGCGTGCCCCGTTGGAAGATCCCGGCAGTTCGGCCTTGTAATCGAGCGTGCGATCCTCCGGCACACGATCGTTGATCAACGCGAGCAAATCTTGCTCGGCGATGTCCCCGGTCGCCCTGCTCTGAAATGCCATGCTACGCTCCTTGGCGAGGTTGTGCGTCCGCACACTTGCCGCAGATGCGCGCGGCGCGCTGGCGGCGCTCATCGGCGCTGTCCGTGATCGTCCACAGCGTTTTCCCACAGTGCTGACAATGCGGCTTCACCTGCGAGGCGCTGTACCAGCCCTGCCGGAGCGTCCACGGTCCGCCCCGCTCGGCCTCCTGGTCGAGACGCTCGCGATGGCACAACGCGCAGCTCACCGCAGCCCACAACTCGGCGAAGTGGAACCCCGAATCCGCCGCGTCGCCCTGGCGAATACGGCGCGTGCAGAAGCGGCACGTGAAGGAAGAATCCGGCGCTTGCGGGGGCAACGGGTGTGGCGGGGCCCCCGGCGGGCCGGGCGGGCGCTGGCGGCGTAGGTGGGCGGCGATCGCCGCGTGTAGGTCGTCCACGGGGCTATTGCTCCTTCGCGCGCTAGTATTAGCACGACACGACAACGAGACTTCGGCGGTTTTGAAGTTGCTGCACTTACATAGACAAGTTACCGCTAGGCGGCGGCTGGATGCAACAACAACACGTGTTCTGGCTGGTTCGCATATCCGTGCGCTGCCGCAAGCAGATTGCGGCGCAATGGGCTCTCGTGGAGGGACAGCGATCCGTATGCCAGCTTGACAGCGCGGGCGACGACCGCGCAAGAATAGGGCGTGACATTGGTCGCCGGACACTCGCCTCGAATCCATGGAACCGCCCATGCTCGCTCGCTTCCTCCGGCGCGTCGCCCACGCGGCGAGCGCCGCTCTGCGTGCCGCACGCGATCGCACCTGGGCGGCGACGAAGCCCGCCGCGCCTGCTGTCCTCGCCGGGGTGCTCGCTGATCTGACGCGCAGCAAGCCCGAGTTGGTCGCCGAGAATGCGCTCTTGCGCCAGCAGCTGATCGTGCTCAGGCGGTGCGTCAAGCGGCCGCGCTGCACCCCGGCCGACCGCGCGCTGCTGGTGCTCCTGGCCAGCCGCGTCCGCGCCTGGCGATCTGCGCTGGTCATCGTGCAGCCGGACACGCTCCTCCGGTGGCACCGGCGGCTGTTCCGTCTCGTCTGGCGACGGCAATCGCGGCCCGGGTCGCCGCAGCGCTCCCCGAGGACGTCGCCCGAGACGATCGCGCTGATCCGGGAGATGGCCGCGGCGAACCGCCTCTGGGGTGCGGAGCGCATCCGCGGCGAGCTGCTGAAGCTCGACATCCGCGTGGCCAAGTGGACGGTCCAGCGCTACCTGCGGCAGGCGCGCCCACCGCGGCACACGGACCAGCGCTGGGCGACCTTCCTGCGCAATCACGCGGGCGAGATCTGGGCCTGCGACTTCCTGCCGGTCACCGACGCCCTCTTCCGCCCGCTCTTCGCCTTCTTCGTGATCGCGCTGGACTCACGTCGGGTCGTTCACGTCGGCGTGACACGCCACCCGACCGCCGCCTGGGTCGCGCAGCAGCTGCGCGAGGCGACACCCTTCGACCAGCGGCCCGGGTATCTCATCCGCGACAATGACCGCAAGTACGGCCGGGCCTTCGCCCGGGTCGCCGAGGCGAGCGGGATCACCGTGCTGCGGACGGCCTACCGCGCCCCCAGACAGAACGCCACCTGCGAGCGGTTCCTCGGCAGCGTGCGCCGCGAGTGTCTGGACCATGTGCTGGCCCTCGGCGAGCGGCATCTGCGGCGCGTCCTGCGTGGTACGTGGCGTACTTCAACGGCTGGCGGCCGCACCAAGGCATGCAGCAACGCATCCCGGACGGCCCTGAGGGGTCGGCGGCTCGGGCGGCGACCTGCGGGAAAATCCGAGCCATCCCAGTGCTCGGCGGACTGCACCACAGCTACCAACGTGCGGCGTAGTCGATGTCGAACGATGCGCGGATAAGCTGTCCAGCCACGACAACACTTACTCAGCGACGATCATTGAAAACCATGACGCGGATAGCTCAAAAATAAGTGTGGATGTGGCCTTTGGCATCACCGCCAAGATCACCGTCCGCTGGCTCGGCATCAACGCGCCGGAGTTAGCTACACCGGAAGGTAAGACCGCCACGGATGCACTGAACGCGAAGTTGCCACCAGGCACCGTCTGCACCATCACCACGATCAAGGACCCTCTGATTTCAAAGGAAAAATATGGGAGATACCTTGCGACATTCACCCTGGCCGATGGTACCAACGTCAACGACTGGCTGGTGAAGAGCGGCTACGCGGTGCCGTATGATGGGGGGAAGCGATAGGCACGGCTAGTCTGGCGATGCTGCTGCCAGCGCCGTGCCCGCCTCGGTGATCTGCACCGTGTCGCCCTGGCGGGTGACGTAGCCCGCGCGCACCAAATCCTCCAGCAGTCCGGCCCGCAGGTCACGGGGGATACTGACCATGTCACAGATGGTGGCGAACGAGGTGATCGGCCGGTTCCCCGTCCGCGCCTCGTGCTGCAACCGCATGAGCACTTGCTTGACGCGACTATCCGGCGAGCGGAACTGCCGCTGATTAATGGTCATGCCCACCTCCTTCCGCTGATGCGATAATGGGCTTATAACAGACATTATGGCCAAGAACAAGCAAGAACAGCGCAATCAAGACCAGCTCGCCGAGATCGCCCGCCTCAAAGCCGAGTACATCCGCTATTACAGCCAATTACCACTCCAACGCCTGGCTGCCGGGTGGATCGGGCGCAACGAAGACACGATCATCAACTGGCGCAAAGACGACCCCGAGTTCGCGGAGGCCGTCACTAAAGCGAAATCCGACTGGGCGATGACCAAGGTTCGCAACACCCGCGACACCAAATTCCTGCTGGAGCGCATCCTGAAAGAGGAGTTCGCCCAGAAGGTCGAGGTCGAATCCAACCAGCCCGCGTCCATCTCCTGCACCTATGTCCTCCCTCCAGATCCGCATCAACCCGACCCCGAAGCAACACCTGGCCTGGCAGAAATATCGCGACCAGACAACCAATGAGATCCTTTTTGGCGGCGGGGCCGGATCGGGCAAGTCGAATTTCATCTGCGAGGTGATCGGCTCGTCGGCGCTCCGCTACCCCGGCTCGCGCTGGCTGCTCGGTCGATCGGTCCTGAAAAACCTCAAGCAGACCACGCTGCTGACCCTCTTCGAGGTGTTGACCCGCTGGCAGCTCAAGGCCGACGAGCATTACGCCTACAACCAGCAGGAATCCACGATTACCTTCTTCAATGGCTCGGTCATCTTCCTGAAGGATCTGGCGTATTATCCCTCCGACCCGAACTACGATAGCCTGGGCTCTTCCGAGTACACGGGCGGCGCGATCGACGAGGCCAACCAGATCCAGTCCAAAGCCAAAGAAGTCGTCCTCTCCCGTATCCGCTACAAGCTCGACGCGTTCGGCCTCATCCCCAAGTTGCTGCTCTCCTGTAACCCGGCCAGGAACTGGGTCTACGGTGATTTCTACAAATCCTCCAAAGATGGCACGCTGCCGCCCTACCGCGCCTTCATCCCCGCCCTCGTCACGGACAACCCCTACATCTCGCGGCACTACATCGAGAGCCTCAAGCGGCTCAAAGACCCGGCCCTGCGCGAAAGGCTCCTCAACGGCAACTGGGAGTACGACGACGACCCCAACGCCCTGTTTGAGACCGACGCCCTGCATGACCTGTTCACCAACCCGGTCAGCGGGGAGGGGGAGGAGCGCTACATCACCTGCGACGCGGCCCGTCTCGGCAGGGATAAGGCGGTGATCATGGTCTGGCAGGGCTGGAAGGTGGCGCATATCACGACCTACGACACGTCCTTGTTGACGCAGATCGAAGCGGAGATCGAGCGGCTACGCACCATATTCACTATCCCCCGGTCAAAGGTGCTGATCGACGAAGCCGGTGTCGGCGGGGGCATCATCGACCATTTGCCCGGTGTGAAAGGATTTATCGGCGGCTCTTCCCCGATACAGGAGCCTCAGCGTGAGCAAGAGGCCCAGCCAGGCTACAAGGTCAATTGCCAGAACTTACGGGCGCAATGCTTCTACGCGCTGGCCGACGTGGTACGCGACCACAAGTTAGCCATCCCCTGTGCGACGCCGGATCAGCAAGAGACCATTGTCGAGGAGATGGAACAAATTAAGGGGCGGGATGTGGAGAAGGATAGCAAGCTCAAGATTGTGGACAAGGAGGAGATCAAGCAGAACATCGGCAGGAGCCCAGATTACGCCGACTGCTTGAGCATGAAAGCGTTCTTCGACTTGGAACCGTCTCCGGTGGAATTCGACATCGGCTTCTTTTGATGAGCTTTCCCGGCCAGTAACCCTGTGTTGTTGATGGTATATCTCTCGGCTGCTCCACGGGTAAGCCAGCCTCTTTCCAGCCCATGGTACCGCCTGCGACATAGGAGACATTCGCGAAACCCATGTCTTTCAGGGTTTTTGCGCTACATGCGGAGAGGGGGCCATTCCCGCAGATCGTGATGATCGGGCGCGACTTATCCGCCAAGCGCTCGTCTTGTAAGTAAGCCGATACTTCCCGGTCGGCACGGATGGGCAACATCCCGGCAGAAATCGGGACCGACCCTATCGGCTGGCCGAGCCATATACGGTCAGCGAGGTCGAGCACGTCAATGAACAAGGTATGCGGGTTTTCCTGGATGCGCTGTTTGGCCTCGTGGGGGCTGATGCCTGGCACTTCCGCCATCGCTTCGGAGGTCATCTGCTTGAACGTTTTGCCCACGTATCATCCCCCTCAGAGCTACGTCTGTTCATCGGTGCAAGATGTCTCGTTACGCTACACCTTGCCGTATCACTCGTCAATAACGAAGAGGTAGCTGTCGCGAAGCCCTGACTGGAGCGATTCGCTGTGTCTGGCGTACTATGAGCCGCCGAAGGGGCCGCAGTTTGACATCGGGTTCTTTTGAATAGGGCCGTGTTATACGGCATGATCCTGCGCTTGCTCCACCAGCCGGATATCCTCGGCGCGCAGGCGCTCCGGCTTGAGCGGGTCGGCGGCGGTGGTGAACGTGACGCGCTGCTCTTCCTCTAACTCGTCGAAGGGTGGTCCTACTACCGCCAGTCGGTCGAAGTACAGCTCGCCACTCTCGCCGTCCGCCATGATGAAGCCGTAGCCACGCTCGCGGTTCAGCGTCTTGATCGTCCCCTCGACCATGCTGGTACCCCTTCCTAATCACTGTTCGACAGGCGAGTGTAGCAGGTATCGGCCGGTTGTGTCGGCTACTTCACGCAACCGCGCCAAGTAAGTCGGCGGACCGGTCACGCGGCACGACGATAGTCGTGATGGAGGCCGCCCAAGACCGGCCGGGCGACAATGCGTCCCGCGCCCGCGTGCCTTCGGTCCATCGTCGCTGAGCGCCCCGGGATGGCCTGGCCGATCCCCTGATGCGGTCGGGCGTCATTGAAGTACGCGACATACGCGCGCAGCACGCGCCGCAGGTGCGCCTCGCCCAGGATCAGGAGGTGGTCCAAGCACTCGCGCCGCACACTCCCGAGGAACCGCTCGCAGGTCGCGTTCGCCTGCGGGGCGCGAACGGGCGTGCGCACCGCAGTGATCCCTGTCGCCGCTGCGGCTCTGGCGAACGCCCGGCCATACTTGCTATCGTTGTCGCGCAGGAGATACCGCGGTCGCTCGTCGAAGGGTGTCGCCTCGCGCAGCTGCTGGGCGACCCAGGCGTCGGTCGGGTGCCGGGTCACGCCGACATGGACCACGCGCCGCGTGCCGAGCGCGATGATGAAGAAGGCGTAGAACGGGCGGAAGAGCAGGTCGGTGACCGGGAGGAAGTCGCAGGCCCAGATCTCGTGGGCGTGGTTGCGCAGGAAGGATGACCACGCCTGGCCGCTGCGGCGTGGCGGGCGCGCCTGTCGCGGGTAGCGCTGGATCGTGCGCTTGCTGACCCGGATGTCAAGCTTCAGCAACTCGCCACGGATGCGGTCGGCACCCCACAGCCGATTCGCCGCGGCCATCTCCCGGATCAGCGCGATCGTCTCGGCGGCCAGCTTCGGCCCAGCAGCTGATCGTGGCCGCGATTTTCGCCGCCACAACAGCCGGAATCCCTGGCGATGCCAGCGCAGCACCGTCTCCGGGCGCACGACGACCAGCGCATCCGCCCAGGTACGCAGCTGGCTGGCCACGAGGACCAGGAGTCCCCGGTCGGCTGCCGTCAACCGGGGGCGCTTGACGGTGCGGCCGAGGACGACGAGCTGGTGGCGCAGTAGCGCATTCTCCAGCAGCAAGTCCGACCGGTTCCGCGTCGCGTCGGCCGCCGCCCCGATGGCGACGGCAATCGGCACGGGCCGCGTCAACTGGGTGACCCGCGCCCGCACAGCGGCCACGGCCCGGCGTGCCAGATGACGGAGACGCGGGAGAGGTGAGGCGAACATAGCAAGCTCCTCCGGGCGAGAGTCGGCGGCGGACGAAGCGCCGCCGCGCCGGATTCTATCGCCCATGCCACCAAGCTCGCACCACGCGAAAACGCCGAGAGCCCGGCGGATGCCCCAAGTAGCCGAGACAGCGGTCGTGCCGGTCGCGGCCACCGCCGTGGTGGGTGCCGCCGACGGGATGGTATCGGTTGCCGGTGCCCCGCCGCCGCACGCGACGAGCAACACCGCCAGCAGCAGCGGCCACGGGGATCGTCGGCGACGTGTCAGGCTACGGGGGCGGAACATGACAACCCTCCCATCGATGAACACCGCGCTCGGACGTTTTGTGGCTAGGCGTGCAGTGTAACACCATCGGTCCGACCGCGCGTCCGCCCCATCGCACGTTCAGCGACCCTCGACCGCCTCGTCGATCGCCCGGCCGATCAGGGCGAACGCGGCGATCGTCGCGACGATGCCGACCAGCGGCGGGAGCAGCCACCACGACCAGGCGTCGGTCGCGAAGATGAGGCCGTAGCTCGTCGCGCGCCGGGCCGTGCCCCCCCAGCTCGCGGTGCCGGGGTCGCCGAGGCCGAGGAAGGCCAAGCTCGCCTCGGCCAGGACGGCGTACTGGACCGTCAGCACGAACTTGGCGGTGGCGAGCGGCACGGTGGCGGGCAGGACGTGCCGCACGAGGACCCGCGCCGACCCCGCGCCGAGCGCGCGCGCCGCCTCGACGTGCCCACGCCCCAGTTCGTCGCGCACGCGCGTCCGGATCACCCGTGCGAACGAGGGCCAGGAGAGCAGCCCCAGCGTCAGCGCGATGACCGAGGGACGGCCGCCGATGTGCGCGACGATCAGGAGCGCCAGCGGCAGGAACGGGAGCGCCAGGGCGAGGTCGGTCAGGCCCGTCACGGTCGCATCGATGCGCGGCCCCGCGCCCGCCAGCAGGCCCGCGCCCCAGGCGATGGCGGTCGAGAGGCACGCCGCAGCGAGGCCGATCGCTAGCGAGGTCCGCGCGCCGTAGAGCGCCGCGGCGAGGAGATCCTGGCCGACGTCGTTCGTGCCGAACGGGTGCGCCGAGCCGGGGCGCTCCAGCGGCCTGCCGCTGAACGCCCCGGGCGGTGCGGGGGCGAGCCGCCCGGCCAGGAACGCGGCCCCCGCGAGCAGCAGCAGCAAGACAAGGCCGACCCGCAGGCGCGGATCGCGCCACGCATCCGCCGCCATGCGTCGCGCTCCCATCTTGCCGACTCAGGCCGCGCCGGATCGGCGCGGATCGGCGCGGCGCAGCAGGAAGTCGCCGCCGAGGTTCGCGACCAGCACGGCCAACCCGGAGAGGAGGAACAGCGCCTGTAAGAGCGGATAGTCGCGCCCCCCGATCGCCTGGAAGGTCAGGTACCCGAGTCCCGGATAGGCGAAGACCGTCTCGACGACGACCGCCCCGCCCAACAACAATCCCACGCGGACGCCGAGCAGCGCGAGGGTCGGCGGGAGCGCGTTGCGGAGGACGTGGCCCAGCGCCACGCGCGGCTCGCGCAGCCCCTTGGCGCGCGCCACGGTCACGTAGCCCCGGCCAAGCTCTTGAAGTGCCGCGCCGCGCATCAGCAGGTAAAAGGCCGGGAGGTGGGCCAGCGTCAGGGTCAGCCCCGGCAGCGCAGCGTGGCGCAGGGCGTCGCCCGCGCAACCGAGGAGCGCCGCGCCGTCGCAGGTGTGGAAGGGTGTGAGCGCGCCGCGTCCGGGCAAGACCGGCCACCAGACCGTGAACACGACGATGAAGGCCAGCCCGGTCACGAACTCCGGCAAGATCCCCGGCAGCAGGAGCGTCAACCCGATCCCGCGCGCCGCAGCGCCTCCGCGCCCGCCGCTCGGCCAGGCCGCGAGCAGCCCGAGGAGGCCACCCCCGACGGCGGACAGGGCGAGCGCGCCGCCGGTCAGAAATAGCGTCCAGCCAATGCGCCGGGCGATCAGCGCACCGATGGGCTGGTTGAAGGCGATGGAGAACCCCAGGTCGCCGCGCGCCGTCGCCAGGAGAAAACGCCCGAACTGCTCGGGCAGGGGTCGGTCGAGGCCGTAGTAGGCCAGCAGGCGGGCGTGGGCCTCCGGGGCGAGCGTGATGCCGCTGTCCTGCCCGCCCCCGGCGGACGGCGCGGCGAGCGGGTCGCCGGGCAGCAGGCGCGGCAGCGCGAAGTCGGCGACCAGGAGGAGCGCGAGGAGGAGGAGCGGGCGGGCGAGGCGGCTCATGCCCCTCCTGGAGGGAGGAACGCGAGCTTGTTCTCCAGCAACGGGATGCCGTTCATCAGGCCGCCCGCAGTGTTGATCCAGCCGCCCCATTTCGCGGGATCGTGGATCCAGTAGAAGCGGCGATGGTAGAGCGGCAGGGTCGGCAACTCCTCGGCCAGGATCTCCTGGAGCCGCGCCACCAGGTCGCGCCTTCGGGTCGGGTCGGCCTCGCGGACCTGCTCATCCGCCAACCGCGTGAATTCCGCATTGTGCAGGACGTTGCCGTACTCGAAGGTGTTGTAGACCCGTCCGGCGTACCAGCGGCGCAGGAAGTCGGGGTCGCCGCCGACTCCGATGTGCGAGACGAGCGCCATCCCGTAGCGCAGCGCCAGCAACTGGTCGTTGCGCGACTTCGCGTCCCCGGTGACGAGGCGGACCCCGAGTCCGACATCGCGGAGCATCGCCGCGACGATCTCCGCGTCGGGCATGGCCGGGTCGGTCAGCAGCTCCAGGGTCAGCACCGCGCCATCCGGCCCCTCGCGCAGTCCGTCGCCGTCCCGGTCGCGGTAGCCCAGCCCCTCCAAAGTTGTGCGCGCGCGGTCGGGATCGAACGGGTACTGGCGCACTCCCTGATGATACCAGGGGCTCTCGGGCGGCACGACGCCGGCGCTGCCGATGACGACATCACCGTGGACGACGCGCGCGCCGATCTGCCCCCGGTCGAGCGCCCAGGCGAGCGCCTGGCGGAACTCGGCATGGTCGAAGGGGGGGCGGTCGACATTGAAGACGAGCCGCACGATGCTGAAGGGCGGCGTCGCGAGCGACCGATAGGCTGGCCCCTGCCCGAAGGTCCGCGCCACGTCGTAGTCGGTCGAGAGGACCGCATCCGTGGCATGTTGCTGGAGGGCTACGACGTTCTGCGCCTGCGGCACGAGCAGGTAGGCCAGTTCGCCGACCAGCGGTCGCCCATGGAAGTAGGCGGGGTTGGCACGGAGCAGGTATTCGCCAGTCCCCTCCTTATAGCTCGCGAGGGTGAAGGGGCCACTGCCGATGGTCGCCTCGGGGGCGAGATATTTCAGCGGGTCGGCGACCGGTTCCCAGATGTGACGCGGGAGGATCGGCACGACCCCCGCGACGTCCTCGAGGAAGGGTGCGAAGGGCCGACCGAGCCGGACGGATACGGTCAGGTCGTCGAGCGCCTCCGCCCGCTCGATCATGTCGGTCGCCGCCCACTTGAAGGGATGCTCGCCGTAGTACGTGAGGCTGAACGCGACATCCCCGGCAGTCAGCGCCCGACCGTCGTGCCAGCGGACGCCGGGGTGTAGGTGGAAGGTATACCCGAGGCCGTCCGCCGTCACCTCCCAGCGCTCGGCGAGCCAGGGGATGATCCCGTGTGCATCTTTCCAGGTGAGCGTGTCAAAGAGCAGGCTCACGCGCACGACCCCGCCCGGCCCGAGCGCGCTGAAGGTGAAGGGCGACGGGTAGCCGACATCGGTCCACCAGGACAGAGTCAGTCGATCGAGTGTGCGCGGACCCGCCGGTGTCGCCACCAACGCGGGTGCGCTGGCCGGAGTGTTCATCGCAGGTTGGCCGGGCGCGCACCGCGCCAGCAGCGCACCGCTCGCGACTGTCCCCGCGAGGAAGGCCGCCCGACGGAGGAGGAGGCGTCGAGCGATCGGCGCGCTCATAGGGTCTGATTCGCGAGCGTCAGGTGGTGGCGCGTGTAGCGTTCCAGCGTACGGACCTGATCGTCGCCCAAAATATCGCAAGCCCAGCCCCAGTGGATCGACAACCAGTCACCGACCCGGGCGCGATCGGCGAAACCGCGATCGTCGAGCTGGCGGGTGATCCGCGCGGGCTGGGCCGCACCGAGCGCGAGCTTGCCCGCTTCCAGCAGCAGGGGCTGTCGCTCGACGACGAAGACCGGCCCGTCGATCGCCGTGACCCGGCCCCAGCTGATGCGGCAGTTGTCCATCGTGTCCAGGCTGTGCTCCAGTTCGCCCGCGCGACTGTGGACATCGAAGACGTGGAAACTGTGATGGGGGCGCGCGCCCGCAGGAGCCTTGCCGATGACCAGATCGAGCGTGCGCCCGCTGAGTTGCTTGCCGTAGCGCGCCCGCAGCGAATCGTAGAGCTGGCGCACCTCGACCCGCTCCAGGAGCGCGTTGCCGATCCAGTACGCCTCCACCACCCGGCGATCGAAGGGGTCCGCGATCCCGTTCGCGCGCGCGATCAGCGCCAGGTAGGGGTAGGCGCCGGTGAACTTCCGCAGCAGGGGCGGCACGCCGCCATCGGTCTCGCCGGCGATGGCATGCTGGAAGAGGGTCGTGTTGTCGTCACCGCCGCAGTAGCGCAGGCGGTTGGGCATGAAGGCATAGCGGATGAAGAGCAGCATGCCGTCGAGCGGGGGCGCGTCCTCGCCAGGGGTGCTCGTGCCGAGTAGCGGTGTCGCCATCCGCTCACCTCCCCGCGGTTGTCGTCGGCCCGAAGGCGAGGAGCGTGTCGACCCCGTCGGGATCGTCCATCAGCGCCTCCATCGCGGCGAGGAAGTCCAGCGTCTCCCGCGCTTCGTCCGGCGTGAGCCGCTGGATCGCGGCGTCGGCGTGCAGGAGGACATAGTCGCCGGGCGCGAGCCCGTCCAGCCCCGCGCAGACGACCTCGCGGGGTGCCCCATCGATCAGCACCTCGGCGCGATCGGCCCAGACCCGTACCACCTGCCTCGGGATCGTCACGCACATACGGCCCTCCGTTCGCGCTCTGCCATGCGGTGTCCGCCCGTCTCATGGTCATGCCGCATCTATCGACTATACCGTACCCCCGATCGCCGCGCTATGCGCCGGTCGGCTCGTCGCGGAGGAGATCGGCAATGATACCCGGCAGCCGGGGGAGAATCGCCTCCACCGCACGCGCGACCGCCGGCGTCAGCCCTTCGAGGAGATCGTCGACCGTCGCGACCTGGCAGCCGACGATCAGGACACGCGACGGTAAGGCTCCGACCGCCGCCGCCAGCGCCAGCGCATGCGACGGTTCGGCGTAGTGCGTGTCGGCGAAAAAGTCCCGACGCGTCGCCGCCGACCAACTGGCCGTGTCGGCGCGCTCCGGTTCCAGGAGGAAGAGCGTCCCGGGTGCCGCCCCGCGTTCGACCGCGTCAATGACGATCAGCGCGTCGTAGCCCGACATCAACTCCTGCACCAGGTGCATCCCGCCGATGCCAGTCTCGATGATCGTCACCATAACCCCGGCGAGACGCGGCGGCGCGGCCAGGAGCCGGCGCGCCATCTCCACGCCGAAGCCGTCGTCGCCCCGCAGCAGATTGCCGACGCCCGCGACCAGGACCCGACACGGTTGCTCGACCTGCGTATCGCGTGCGGCCCCACCCCTATTCATGGCTGTCCAGGCACGCGGAGGCCCCCTCTCGTCGCGTCATGCTGTTGCTCACAGAAAGCGGAATGGGGGCCGCGCGGCGATGCCCCGGCATGCGCGATCGGACGACGACTGGCCCATCACGTCGAGTACCGCGGTGTCGGGTCCGATACTCATTCCGCTCACGCGCAGGACATTGCCGGACCGACCGAGGAGGCGGGGATAACGGATAACGAGCGGGTTCGGGCGATTCGGGCTGCTGGTGCCGAAGAGACCGACTTCGCGCGTCGCCCCGAGCCAGGGCAACCGATACGCGAGCGGCTCATCGGCGCGGCGCGGCGCGCCGCTGTCCAGATAGAGCACCACCGCGAGGTGGCTGAACGCCTCGATCCCCGCCAGGCCATCGACCCACTCGTGATAGATCTCGATCAACGACTCGGCACAGGGGTCGAAGGGGTCCGCTGAAGCGCTCGCCGCATCTGACATCTCGACCCCGCGCACCATCCCGATCGTGGTGACAGTGAAACTGCGACGCTGCTCCGACATGGTCCCTCCTCCCCGTCGTCGGCAGCTCACGGTCAGGAGCGATTCGTGACCGCGATCAACTGCCCGCCGACAGGCCGAGGGCCGGTGACATTCACCGCCACCCGGATCACGGTCCTCTCCAACACCACCGGGAAGGACCGCAGGCCAGTCCCCCGGTGCCCTGAGCGTCGCCCCGTACGGGCCTCGAAACGGCACCCATGCCAGGGACAGACGATGTCCTCGCCGTCGAGTTGTCCGAGGGAAAGCGTGAGCGGCGTGTCGGGGCAGATATCTTCGTAGGCGGCGATCTCGCCATCCGCGTTGCAGAGCAGGACCGCCACGCCGTCTACGCTACGGCCGAGCAAAGTCCCCGGCGGGAGTTCGGCGAGGGCAACGACGTCACGCCACCGCAGCGCATCACTCGCCGCGACGACCGGCAGCGCCCGCTTGCCGGGCACAGGGACGGATTCGTGCCGTATCGGGAGCGCCGTCGTCGGGGCGAAGGGGGCGACCGGGGCGTCTCGCGCCGCACCCATCGCGGGATTTGCCTCTCCCGGCGAGGCCAGATCGTAGAGCAGCAGAACGGCGCGGATCAGTGGGTCGCGGCGGACCTGCGCCCAGACCGCCGCCGCTTCCGGGGTCTGGAGGAGCGCCACGAGGCGCCCAAGGGCCGCACGGTGCAGCGCGTCGACGCCATCGAGCAGGGCGAACGCGCGCTCGCCGACCGCCGGATCGGGATGTGCCGCAAGTTCCTGGATCAAACCATCGACCCACGCCCCGAGCGCCGCGAGATCGGTCGGGGGCGTCGATGAGCGTGCGGGGTGCTGGTCGTCCATGCCGGACATCCTTGCTCCTGCGCCGCGGGGGCGACGACAACGCGACTCAGGCCACCAGATTCTTACACGCCCCGATGCCATGCTGCTGGCAGTTGAGGCAACCCGGCCCGCACTCGCCGTGCGCCGCGCCGGTCAACTCGGCGAAGTCATCGGCGAAGACCCTCCCGCCCTCCCGCCCTCCCCGCTCGTTGAGGGTGTAGCGCGCGCCTTCCCCCTCTCCCGAGCGGTCGAGGTAGCCAGCGGCGACAAGGCGTTCGAGCTGGGCGGCGAGCACGCCCGGGTCGGCGACCAGGAAGCCGCTGAGATCGCCGACCGCCGCAGCGGTCATGATCCCCTCGCCACGGAGCCAGTAGAGCACCCCGAGGATCTCGTCGCGCCACCGTAGTTCCTCTACCGCGGCGTGTCGCGTATCCAACACGACATCCTGTCCCGCTTCGTCCTGTGCCATGCCCTTATCCTCGTCGCTAGTCCGTCACCCGCGAACGGATGATCGGCGCTCCGCACTCCTCACGCAGCCGCGCGACGACGCGATCGATCGACCGGGCCACCGGCGGCGAGAACTCGTCGCCCCAGCCATCGTCCCCCGGCGCGATCTCGATCACCGTCACCTCCGGTGGCAGCGCCGCGAAGTGGGCGCAGATCACCAGCAGATTGTCCAGGCTGATCACCCCGGTCACCGCCTCGGCGACGCGATCCTGGATCATGCCGGGCGGTTCCGGCTCGTAGTGCCAGCGCCACCAGCGGACCTCGCCCGGGTCGCCGGTCGTCCCCGTCGCGAGGCCGATGATGAAGAGACGCGCGAAGCGGGCCTCGCGCAGCCGGTAGATGACATCCATCGGCCCGTAGCTGAGATCCTCGACCTCCACGCCCGGGGGCCACGCCAGCGGCAACAGGGCATCCACCACCGCGTTCCCCACCGAGAGGTCGCGCAGGTTGCGATAGCCCACACCGGCGATCAGCGTGGGCGGGATGACCGCTGCGGCCCCGCCCGAGCCGATCTCGGTCGGCGTGCCAGTATCGCGCATCGGTGGCCTTTCGTCGTTCCCCGGCGTCGTTACTCGACCCCGCAGGCGCACGTATTGACCTCGCGGACGATCGTGCGGTCCCCGGCGTAGACGTGCGTCGTGCAGGGCATGCAGGGGTCGAACGAGCGGATCGCGCGCAGGATGTCGATCCCTGTGAAATCTTCCGGCTTATCGAACTGTTCGAGGAGCGGCGTGTTCAGCACCGCTTCCTCGTATGGCCCCATATTGCCGAACGGGTCGCGCGGCGAGGCCATGAAGGTGGAGGGGGTGATGATCTGGTAATTGGCGATCTTGCCGTTGTCGACCACCATGTGGTGCGTCAGGTAACCGCGCCCCGCGCCCCAGAAGCCGACGCCGACCTGCGTTCCGCGGCGCGGCAGCTCGAAAGGCGTGCTGACCGCCGTCTTGCCGGCGCGCAGGAGTTCCATTCCCTTAAGCCAGTTGTTCATCGCCACCAGCGCGGTGTAGGCCACGGCGTAGGCGCGCGCCCGATTACGCTCCAGCGCGTTCCAATCCTGCGGGACGTGCCATTCCAATTCGAGTTCCGGGGTCGATGCGCGTGGGAGGCGCATCTTCAGGCTGTGGCCGGTCGCCTCGATGAAGTCGTTCTTGGGCATCTTCTGCGCGACGGCGGTATTCCACATCCGCGAGTACGGCCCGGTCTCCATCGCCATGCGGTCCCAGCGCGGCGCGGTGTCCCAGGTGTACTTCTCCTTCCAATTGATCCCCTCGGGGCGCGGCTTGGTCTCCTTGTTCCAGGGGTGGTTCGGGCTCAGCGGCCCGCCCGCCGGGTCGGTGCCGAACCGCTGGTGCTCGTCGGTCCAGCCCTCATAGAAGGAGTGCTCGACGAACTCCTCGATCCCGATGTTAATGTCCTGGAGGTTCGTCGTCCGCAGCTCGCCATCGACGATGACGCCGGGGGTCGCCCAGCGGCCGTTGCCCCAGGTGTTGCAGTTGGCGTAGCTCGCGTCGTAGAGATCGGGGTCGTCCCAGATACCGGTGTCGATCAGGTTCTTGCGGCGCGCGCCGACCTTGGCATACTGGGGATTGGCGCGCAGGAAGAAGTCGAAGACGTCGTCCCAGAGGAGCGCGACCTTCTTCGCGTAGTCGAAGAGCCTCACCAGCCGCGAGTAATACTCGTTGAAGGTCGTCAGCGTGACGGTCGTGCTGATGCCGCCCGGCACGATCGTCTCAGGGTGCGGGTACTTGCCGCCGAGGATGACGTAGGCCTCGCGCGCGATGCGGGTCATGCCGAGCGCCTCGAGATAGAGTTTCCCTTCTAAGGGGTTGAGATCGGCCATGATCGCGCCGATCGTGGCGTAGCCGTGGACGTTGCCGTGGTCGCTCGGGGTGCGCTGCGCCAGCTCCCACAGCTCGGGGTTGGTGTTCTCCACCGCCATCTGCGAGTAGTCCGGCCCGGCGAGGAGGAAGAGGTGCAGCGGGTGATCGTAGAGGAATTCGGCGGCGAGCAGCATGTTGCGCACGACGACGCCGAGCGGCGGCGGGGTGATCCCGAAGGCCATCTCCAGCGTCAGGGCGGCGCAGGTGGAGTGGACACCGCCGCAGACGCCGCACGCGCGGCTGCTGATGAAGATCGCGTCGCGCGGGTCGCGCCCCTTCAGGATCACCTCGTAGCCACGGAAGAGCGTCGCGACCGCATTCGTCTCGACGACAGTACGCTTCTCGAGGTCGGTCACGCTGTGGAAGGCGAGCGCGCCCGCGACCCGGGTGACCGGGTCGAAGTTCACCTCCTTGAGATGCCCGTTGCGGGTCAGCAGGTCCTTGATCTGGCCGTCGGTCAGGTCCTTCCTCGGCTTGTACTCGTAGGGGTTGGCGATCCCCTCGCGCAGATAGGGCTTGCCGTCGGCGTCGAACTCGACCGGCAGGTTCTTGAAGCACATACGGCGCTATCCCTTCTTCAACGCGTCCGCGACGTGGGCCAGGTGCCCGTCGACCGATCCGAGTCCCGCGCCCACCGCCGTCAGACCCCCGTTGATCTGCGTGATGTGCCCCTCCAGCGGGGCGGTCTGCGAGTCGATCGCGCGCAGGCCCATCGTCACCTTCGCCAGATTCTTCTCGACGCCGGTCAGGGCGTTGCCGATCTGCACGAGCGCGGCGGCGAGGGCCACCACCAACGCCAGCACCTCGGTCAGCGAGAGCAGCGTGAGCACACGTCGCATGATGTCCCCTCCCTCTATTGCGCGGTCGACGGCAGTGGTGCCGCGTCCGCCTCGGCGGTGGTCGTCTCGGGCGTTGTGGCACCGGTGAGCGCCTGGTCGATGGCCGCCGCGTGCCCATCGATCGACTGCGCCGTGGCGAGGATCTGCCCCGCGACGCTGTTGGTCTGGCCTAGTTGCCAGATCGCGGCGGTGTTGCGCGCGATCGCCTGCCCGGCCTCCCAGACGTCGGCGGCGTAGCGGTCGATGCTATTCGCCGCCCGGATGATCCGGATCAGCAACGCGGCGACGACGGCGATCACGACCGCTCCGACGCCGAGCGTCAGCACCCACCAGCGGGTGATGGTCGAACCGGCACTCTCGGACTTCAGCATGGCCTTCCTCCTCTTCGACTGACACCGACCGTCCCCGGGCGAAACCGCCTACTTATCGAACCGCACGTCCTCGCCGGTGCGACCGGGCGGCTCGCTGCCCAGGTGCTGGAGCTTGTCGTAGAAGAAGTGCATCGCCTTGCCCGCCACCGTCGGCATCGCCTTGTGCCGCGCCCAGCCGCTCGGCACCGCCTGCTCCTTGTCCCATAGCGGGGTGCGGTTGCGGTCGCGCTGGCTGATCTCGCGCAGGGCGCGGATCCCGCCGCCGACCACGCGCGAGGTCGTGCTGGAGACGAGCGAGCCCGGCGGAGCCTTGTAGAAGGGGGCGAACTTGTCGGGGAAGCCGGGCATCGTGCAGCCGATACACGCACCACCGACGTTCATGCAGCCGCCGACGTGGTTGATCGCCCCGCGCGAGGTGATGTTGCATTGCACGACCGGCCCCCAGCAGCCGATCTCGACCAGGCATTGCCGGTCGCCGTACTGGTGGGCGAAGACGCCCTCCTCGTAGTAACCCGCGCGATTGCAATTGCGGTGCACCGTCTCGCCGAAGAGCCAGGCCGGGCGACCGAGCTCGTCGAAGGCCGGCAGTGGGCCGATCCCCTGGAGGAAGAGCAGCACCGCCGCGACCGTCTCGGTGAAGTTGTCCCCTTGCGGCGCGCAACCGGGGACGTTGATCACGGGGAGACCGAAGGCGCTCTTGTAGTCCTTGCCGAGGAAATCCATCAGGCTCATCGAGCCGGTGATGTTCCCGGCGGCGGCGGGGATGCCGCCCCAGGTGGCGCAGGTGCCGATGGCGAACGCGGCGGCGGCTCCGGGCGCGAGGCGCTCGAGCCACTCGTTCATTTTCGTCGGTCGGCCCGCACCGTTGTCGTTCAGACCCCCGGTGCCCATCGCCGAGAACCAACCGTCCCCGGAGCGCGACTCGTCGGGGACCGAGCCCTCCAGGATGATGACGTAGGGCGCGTCGAGTTTGCCGTGCCAGGCGTCCTCGAAATGCTTGACGAAGGCCTCGCCGGCGTCGACCGAGAGTACCGGATGGTGCAGGATGACGCGGGGGATGCCGGGGATCGTGCCGAGCAGGAGCGACTCGACGCTCGGCTGTGTGGCCCCGAGGACGGAGATCGAGCAACCGTCGCAGCTCATCCCCGCCATCCAGAAGGCGTAGACCTTCTCCAACGGGCCAAGGGGGTGCGGCGGGCGATCGTGCTTCGTCTCCAGCATCTGTTCCGTACCGGTGACGTTGCCGGCGTTCGGGGCCATCGGGAGATCGTGGCCGCCCTCCACGGGGGCCGCAGGCGCGATGGCGTGTTCCTGCCACCCCTCGTCGATGGCGTCCTCCGGCGTACCGTCTCGCGCCACGCGGCCCTGGAGCGACTGCTCGCGGTCGGGATTTTCGTCCATCGCTCGGCCTCCTGTGTGACTACCCGGGTCTGGACGGCCGCACCCTAATCGGCGACACGATCCCTGCGCGGTGCGACCGACCCGGCGAGCACGCCGCGCGCCAGGTCGCGGATCGCCGCGACCGCCGCCGCGTCGGGCGCGAAGTCGATCGGCGCACGCCCCTGGCGCTCCGCCTCCGACACGTCGTCGTCGAGCGGGACGACGGCCATGACCGGAAGTTCCTTGGTCGCGCAGAAGCTGCGGATCGCCGCCTCGTCCCGCGCCGATTGCACCTTGTTCGCCACCGCGTAGATGGTCGGCACACCGAGGTTGCGCGCCAGTTCGACGACGCGCCCGGCGGCCTCGAGGGATTTAAAGTAGGGCTCGATGATGATCAGGAGGGTGTCGGCATGCTCCAGCGTGCCGCGCTTGAGGTGCTCTAAGCCGGCCTCCATGTCGGTGACGGCGAAGAGATCAGCGCCGGTGTCGAGGTGTTCGAGAATACCACGGACCGTGGTATGGGCGCTGCAGTTTCAACCGGCGCCCGCCTGGTCGAGCTCGACCCGACCGATCAGCAGGAGGGTGATGCCATCCGGGGCCGGCGTGCCATATTCCGCGACGATCTGCTCCGGGGACACGCTCATCCCGACCGAGTAGTGGCCGTGCTCGTCCTCGGTGTGATGGACGAACGAGTGCGGCACGGGCGTGAGCCGCGCCATGGCCTCGGCTGGGAGGCCCAGGCTCACCGCCAGGTTCGGGGCCGGGTCGGCGTCGATCGCCAGCACGCGCCGCCCATCGCCCGCCAGCACGCGCGCCAGCGTCCCCGCGATCGTCGTCTTCCCCGAGCCGCCCTTGCCCGCCACCGCGATCTTCATGCCAATTCCTCCCGACGCTCCGCACCCGCTGCGAGGTCACCATCCAACTCCACGGCAAAGTCGTCGACTTCCTCCACCCAGGCCAGTCCGTGCGGCGGCGGGGGGCGGTGGGGGAGCATGGCGGTATCATGCTGCGATGCGAGCTGCCGGATCGTCTCGTCGAGGTACGGCCCCAGATCGGCGAAGGTCCACCCCTCCCGCGCGAGGGTCGTCATGGCGAAAGCCGCTACCATATCCGCTCGGTGGGCGACCATGCTTGCGGCGATATCGTGGGCCACGGCCCGGCACGCGCTCTCGATGAGTTCGCGGTCTTGCGCGCGAATCACGGGGACGGCGGGGGCGTAGTAGCGCTCGACCGCGAAGCGCCGCTCCGTGGGGGCGACCTCCACCTCAATGATGACGCCGTCACGGAGCGCCCGCCTGACATGGTCGAGTACCGTGGGCTGGGATAGGCCGAAGGATGCGGCGAGTTGGGCGACCGTCTGTGGCCGCTCGGCGAGCGCGGCAACTAGGCGCTCACGCGCGGTGGGCGCGGCGGCATCGCGGAGCGTCGGCCTCACCGATCCGCGAGGGGACACCTGCACCTGCTTGATCCAGCGGAGCCGCTTCTGCTCGTGCGTGCTCATCACGTTGCCTCTTAGGGGAAGGGCTAAGACCTAATATGGATGTTGTACCACCGGTCATCTCCAATGTCAAACAACCGATCGTCGCTCACGGCTCGTGTCGGCTCGATCGCGTTGTGCGACGTGGCGGCATTCGTCGCCTGTTCCGAGGCCAGGAGGTGCGGATCGACGAAAAGGTAGTACTTCCTGCCCTCAGAGGGCGAATACAGGAGTGCGGTCGGCACGCGCGTTGCCGAGAATGAGCAGTACTCTATGAGAGGAGACGCGCGATGATGTGGGTTACCCATGCACAGGCGAAGGTCGACCACATGGCCTGTCCCTGGCTGATCGCGCACTTGTCGTCCTGCAGGCTGCGTTCATCTTTGTCGCGCCGGAGGAGATCGCGCGGGTTGTTGCCGAAAATGACGCGATCCCGTACGATGCAGCCGAGGTCGCGCCGGGACTTTAGATCCACGCTGTTCCTCCGATGCCATCATCGGCACGTATCATCTGACCGATCCGGCGTTGCATGCGTCGGCGGGGACTGTCCGTGGTGTCGACACCGCCGACAAGACCCTGACGCCCGGATCGATCGGACTGGAGGCGATCACCGAGGGCTTCGACCGGATGGCACAGGTCGTCGGCGATAACGACCACGTGGCCAACCGGCGCGCATGGATTATCTGCGACACCCTGTATCGGTATTGCGGGGCGCGCTCGCCCGCCTGCACCGGGCCTAGTCGACCGGGAGTACGTGGTATGTCAGCCCGTCCCGCGCGGGCGTCGCCGCCGCCGGGAGGAGTGCGATGGGCCGGTTGTCTCCGGCTGAGACCAAGCCAGGGGAGCGTGTGGGCGGGCCGAAGGCCAGATCGCGCCTTCGCTTCCTCCCCCCGGATGCCACGTCCGATGCCCGCGTCCTCCTCGTCGCGCGGGGCGTGCGCGCCTTCGGCGACGGCTTCATCAGCGTGCTATTGCCGCTCTACCTCGCCTCGCTGGGGTTCACCGGCCTGCGTATCGGCGGGATCACCACCGCCACGCTTGTCGGTTCGGGGGCGCTGACCCTGGCGGTCGGGCTGCTCGCCTACCGCTTCAAGCGCCGTCACCTGCTCTTCAGCGCCGCCGTGCTGCTGACGGCGACCGGGCTGGGCTTCGTCTTCGTGCACGCGTTCTGGCCGCTGCTCGTCGTCGCCTTCGTCGGGACGTTGAACCCGTCATCCGGGGATGTGAGCGTGTTCCTGCCGCTGGAACAGGCACTCCTGCCGCAGACCGTGCCCGCCACGGAGCGCACGGCGCTCTTCGCTCGGTACAGCCTGGTCGGCTCGCTGCTCGGCGCGGTGGGCGCGCTCGGCGCGGGCCTGCCGGCTTTCCTGGCGACCCATACGTCGCTTGGCCTCGAGGGGGCACTCCAGGGGATGTTCGGGCTCTACGCGCTCATCGGCGTGGGAGTCCTCGTGCTGTACCGCGATCTCTCGCCGCGGATCGAGCCCGGCACCGGTGCCCCCGACGCACCCTTGCGCGAGTCGCGGCGTATTGTCTACACCATGGCGGCCCTGTTCAGCCTCGACTCCTTCGGCGGCGGCTTCGTCGTGCAGTCGCTCCTGGCGCTGTGGCTCTTCGAGCGCTTCCACCTCTCCGCCGCCGCCGCCGGCACGATCTTCTTCTGGGCAGGGCTCTGCTCCGCCGCGTCGTACCTCGCGGCCGTGCCGCTCGCGCGCCGGTTCGGGCTGGTGAACACGATGGTTTTCACCCACCTGCCCTCCAACCTCTTCCTGATCCTCGTGCCATTCATGCCGAACCTGCCGCGGGCGATCGCGCTGTTGCGCGCCCGCAACGCCCTCTCGCAGAGGGACGTGCCGACGCGCAACTCCTACGTGATGGCGGTGGTCACCCCGCCGAACGGCCGGCGGCGGTCAGCGTGACGACCGTCCCGCGCACGCTCGCGACGGCGGCGAGCCCGCTCCTCGCGGGCTGGCTGCTGGGGCTGTCCCCGTTCGGGTGGCCGCTGGTGATCGGCGGCGCGCTCAAGGGAATCTATGATCTCGCGCTGCTCGCGCTATTCGCCAGGGTGCGGACGCCAGAAGAGCAGGACCGCGAGCACCAGCGCGACGAGTAGCAGACGCCATCACCGGTGCGGCATACGCTCGTGCTGACCGGGCCTCCTGTTCCTGAACCGCCTTGCGGTAGTGGCTTGTTATCCGGCCCCTGGGGGCGTGTCATGCGTGTTATGTGTGCGCGTCGTCGAGCCCGAAGGCCTCGCGGAGCGCCGCGCGCTGCAGGCGGTGGCAGGTCTGGGCCAGCGCCTCGGGCGAGCAGGGCTGCCCCTGCTCCAGCCACCATTGCACCAGCGCCACCTGCGCCCCCGCCAGATAGTGCGCCAGCACGTCGAGCGGCATAGTGCTGTCGGCCTCCGGGAACGCGGCGCGCAGGCAGGCGGCGATCTCCCGCGCCCGGCCATCGCGAATGCGTCGCAGGAGCGTCGGGCCGTCCTTGCCCTGGAACAGACGCCGGACCAGCGTCTGCTCCGCCGCGAGGTGGTGGTAGGCTCCGGCGGTCGCCGCTGGGGCGTCCGGCGACAGCAGTTCCGCCCGTGACAGGGGATGGTGCGGCCCGAAGTGGAATGTGCCGACGATGGCCTCGTGGCAGCCCAGGAACAGGTCGTCTTTGTCGGTGTAGTGCAGATAGAAGGTGGCGCGCGCGACATTGGCGCGGTCGGCGATGTCCCGGATGGTGATGGCCTCGTAGCGCCGCTCGCCGACCAGCGCGATCAGGGCTTGCTGCAGCAGCTCGCGCGTGCGCCGCACCCGCCGGTCAGGCTTCGTCATCGAATAGCTCCGCGATGCGCCATGGGCGGTTCATGGATGATTCCTCGTTCTTGTCCAGAAAACGACACTTCCCGCGCTTTGGGCATGGTCTCCCGCAGCGGCCCATCGTACCCTATACAGAGACGAATACATCGTACTACGCGAGGAGGAATACGCATGGTGGGACCGCAGCGCGAGCCCGAGCACGAACCGATTCCCAGCGCACCGGCCTGGGTGAAGGCTTTCGGGGTCATCGTCGTCGTCGTGCTAGTGCTCTTTGTCGTCCTCCACCTGACCGGCCACGCGCCGCTGGGGCACGGCGGATGATGCTAGCACCCGGCCTTCGCAGGCTCGCGCTCACCGCGCACATCGTCGCCTCGGTCGGCTGGCTCGGCGCGGTCGCGGCCTTCCTGGTGCTCGCCGTGGTCGGCCTGGCCAGCCCGGACGCGTCGCTGGCGCGCAGCGCCTACGCGGTGCTGGGCGCACTGGCCCGGTATGCCATCCTCCCGCTGTGCCTGGCCGCGCTGGCGACCGGCGTCTTGCAATCGCTGGGGACGGTGTGGGGGCTCGTCCGGCACTACTGGGTGCTAGTGAAACTCGTCATCACCCTCCTCTCGACCCTCATATTGCTGGTGCATCTGCGGCCCATCAACGCCATCGCCGCCATCGCCGCCGCTGGGCCGATCGGCGATGGGGAGCACCTCCAGCTCCGCGTCCAGCTAGCGGTCGCCGCCGGCCTGGCTGTGCTGGCCCTGCTCCTCGCCACGACGCTGTCGGTTTACAAGCCGCAGGGGCTGACCCCGTACGGGTGGCGCACGCGGCACGCGCGCCGGACGGGGTCGCGCTAACTGCGGCGTGCGCCGCCGAGGTGAGTCGCCGTGCCGATGATGCCGATGATGAGTGCGACGAGCGACGCCAGCAGCCCCGGAGAAGGGTGCCGCCGTGCGAGGACGGTTCCAGCAGGAACCAGCCACCGCGCACCATGCCGACCTGCACGGGCGCGGCCGTCGTGGATCCCACGGTACCGAACGAAAGCACGCCGTGCCGTAGCAGCGGGGGGCTTGCCGACATTCGCTGATCTGGCGAGGCGTCACGAGATTCGCGTCATTGTTGCCGCGCTGTCCCGACCGTATACTAGGAAGTGGAAGTCGGGCGGTATGAACGGCGCGATCAGGGGCGATGTGACAGGGCGATCGGGCATGATGCCGACGATGACACGGCGAGGCGGGCGCATGTTCGCCCGCTTGTGCGCGGACGTACTCGCGCTCTACCTGCTCCACCACCTGATCATGGCCACGCTCGGGCATGCGTTCGTCATGGGTCCGCTGCATGACGGCGGCATGATCGACTCGCACGCGCAGCCCGTCGCGATGCTGGACGCGCGCGATCCGGGTCCGGCCGCAGGGCATGAAATGCCCTCGCTACCGCTGCCGCTCCTCGGCGATTGTCCCGCGCAGCAGGCGGTGTTCCCGCTCCTCCTGGCGCTGACGCTGTTGCTCGGGCTGGCCCTGCTGACGGTCGAGCAGGGTGGGCGCGGTGCTGCCGCGCGCCGTGCGCGCCCCTCCCGCGCGGTGCTCGCCCCGCTCCTGCCACCGCAGCAACGCCGCGCCCTGCTCCAAGTGTTCACCATCTGATTCCCGTCTCGCACCCACGTATACCGCCGATCGATCGGCATGCGCCTGCATGCCGCGTGCGAGAACATGGGAGATGATGACGGTGAATCCGACACGACGCGCGTTCCTCAAGACGCTGCTCGTCCTGCCCGCCGGTGCCGCGCTCCTCGCGGCCTGCGGGAGCAATAACGCCGGGACCGGCACCATGCCCGGGATGGGCGCGGGCACCACGCCCATTGCGACCGTGCCGGGCGGCACCGCGAGCACGACCGGGATGCCCGGGATGGGCACCGGGTCGATGGCGACGGCGACCATGCGGGGGGCCGCCACGGCCGCGACCGGGATGGGAGGCATGGGCACGCCCGGCGCGACGGGCATGGCCGAGTACGACCAAAGCTTCATCGATCAGATGGTCACGCATCACCAGGCCGCGATCGACATGGCGAAGGTAGCCCAGCGGAAAGGCGAGCACGCGGAGATCAAGACGCTCGCCGACGCTATCGTCAGCGCCCAGGATGGCGAGATCACGAAGATGAAGGCGTGGCGCAAGGCCTGGTACGGCAGCGACCAGATCCCCGCGAGCACCATGGGGGGCATGGCGGGGATGGGCGGCATGAACGTCGACCTCGGGCAACTCGAGAACGCCCAGCCCTTCGACAAGGCCTTCATCGACGCCATGACCCCGCACCACCAGAGCGCGATCGCAATGGCCCGGGAGGCCCAGACGAAGGCGATTCACCAGGAGATCAAGGATCTCGCCGGACAGATCATCGCCGCGCAGCAGCAGGAACTCGACCAGATGCAGGCCTGGCGTGCCCAGTGGTATCCGGGTTAAGCCGACGGTACGACCGGCTGACCGCCAGCCGGGGCCGGAACACGGCGTGACCGACGGCGTGGTGCGGGTGCGATCCACACCGGCCCGATCGGGCCTCGGCTGGCGGTGGCGTCGCCTCGCCAGCCGCTACGCGAAACACCAGCACGATCGACACCGGCCCCAGGCTAATGCCGGTCGTGCTGGGGAAGGAGATCGCTGTGCCGACCACCTCGCTACCGCGGTTGCTCGGTTTGCGGGGCATCGCCGCGGGCCTGGCCGTGGCCCTGCTCGTCGTGCCCCTGATCGGCCTGCCGACGGCGGTGGTGCCGAATCGCTTCTTCGTGCGGATGACTCCGACCAGGCCGCAGGATTACCTCTTCCTCGCGCTGACCGCGCTCCTGGTCGGCTTGATCGCGGCGACTTATGCCGCGCCGCAGGGACCGTTGCTGCCCGGGGACGGGGGCGGCTCGGCGGCGGCGGGCTCCTCTCCTTCCTCGCGATCGGCTGCCCGATCTGCAACAAGCTCGTCGTGCTCGCCCTCGGGCTCGGCGGGGTGCTGCGCTGGTTCGCGCCGATCCAGCCGTTACTCGGGGGGCAGCACTAGTCCTCCTCGGCGTTGCGGCCTGGTCGCGGCTCCGGGCACTGCGCGCGGACTGTGTGCGTTGCGCCCCCTGATGCCGTGAGATAGGGCCGAGACGAGGCATAGTATTGGTGGAAGAGATTTGCGGTGGAGCGGTCCGGATCCTAGGCATGGGCACAGGTACAGAGGATGGCCTCCCCGGTGGCACGGAAGCAGGCGGCGGCGACCGGCGGCAGCGCACGGCGTGCGGTCTCGATCGCGCAGTGCCAGCAGGGGGCGAGTGGCTCGACCGGCCCGCCCGTCGCGTTCAGCAGCGGGACGCCGAGCAAGGCCGCGCCCACGCGGGCCCGGAGCGGGTCGCCGAATGGCCGGAACCCCGCCCCGCCCCCGGCGCGGAAGGAGAGCTCGCCGACCGGTGCGAACCCGGCCTTCGCGATGCCGTGCGCCGAGGCCGGATTCTCGGGGGCGAGGATGATCCAGAGTCGGGCGGCGGTCGTGGACTCCTCCCGGACGATCCCCTGGAGGAGCTGCGGGTAGACGCCGCGCCCGCGCCAGGCGGCCAGGGTGGCAAAGTCCCAGAGGTAGCGGTCGCCGCGCGGGAGCGTGAACGACACGCCGAGCTCCCCGATCGTCGCGCCCGCGACCGCGACCCAGCCGTAGGCCACGGGAACGTCGTCGAGCGCGGCCACGTAGGGGCGGTGGCCGCCCGCCAAACGGGTCGCCACTCCTGCGGGGTCGAGCGCGGCGAGCCGCGCCAGCAGGGGGGTATCGGTCGTCGTCGCCGTCCGTAGGCCGGGGAGCGCGGGGAGCGCGGGGAGCGGGTCGCCGCTCCACCAGGTTGCCAGGGCCATGATCGTTTTTCCCTTTCGTCGCCGGCAGGGCGCCTCACGCCCCGTCGGCGTACCTTGTCTCGTGTCGTACCAACGCCGCTGGTCAGTCCGCCATCTGGGCCTCGCGGGCCGTCGCGTCCGCCGCTGTCGCCGCAGGTGCGGGCTGGCGCAGCGTTACCAGGGCGAACGCGGCCGCGACGAGTGCGATCCCCGCCGCGCCGACGAAGGCGGCGTGGAACCCGGCGACGAGCGCCGTGGGGTCGCCGTCCTGCCCGATACCCCAGGCCGCGGCCACAGCGGTGAGCGCGGCCAGCCCGAGCGCGGAGCCGACCTGGTAGGTGGTGTTGACGATGCCCGAGGCCAGGCCGCCCTCCTCCGGGCGGGCACCCGCGAGGGCCGCCATCATCGCGGGGATGTAGGCCAGCGCCATCCCGACCGCCGCGACGAGCGTGGCCGGTAGGACATCGGCGAGGAAGTTCCCGTCGGGACGCACGCGGCTGAGCAGGGCGACCCCAGCCGCGAGGACGACCAACCCGGCGACGATCGGCGGCTTGAAGCCGAGGCGCGCGACCAGACGAGCGGTGACCGAGACCATCAGGATCATCATCGCTGCGGTCATCGGCACCAGGGCCGCCCCCGCCGCGAAGGGGCCGAAGTGGAGTACCTGCTGCAGGTAGAGGTTGAGGAAGAACCACATCGGAATCCAGGCCTGTCCTGGCCGAGAAGTCGATCCGGACCCAGGGCGCGCCGCACGGTAGCCGCAACCGGGGCCCGTAGCTACACTCCCTTCCCACCCGGAAGCGCACCATCACGGGAGGGCGTTGTCCATTCCGACGCACCTGTTCCGCCACCTGATCGCGCGCGGGCGCGTCGTCGACCAGCGCCTCCGGCACCGGCTGATGGTCGCCACGCGCCCGGCCGCTGCGCCCGTCGCAATTGGCGCGCTCAGCGATCTGATGCGCAGTAGGCCGGCGCTCGCGGCCGAGCATGCGCTCCTGCGGCACCAACGCGCCATCCTGCGCCGCGGCGCCAAGCGACCGCGCTGCACCCCGGCCGATCGGGCGTTCCTGGTGCTCCCGGCGAGCCGCGTCCGCACCTGGCGGCGGGCGCTCCTCATCGTCCAGCCGGACACGTTGCTTCGCTGGCATCGCGAGCTTTTTCGCCGGTACCGGCGGCGGAACTCCCGCGCCGCAGCCCCGGCGCATCGCCCGCCCCTCGCACCCGAGACCGTCGCCCTGATCCGCGCGATGGCGCGGGTGAATCGCCTCTGGGGCGCGGAGCGCATCCGGGGCGAGATCCTGAAGCGCGACCTCCGCGTCGCCAGATCGACGATCCGGCGCTCCCTGCGCGGGGCCCGCCCGCCGCGCCCTGCCGGGCAGTCATGGGCGACCTTCCTGCAGAACCACGCCGGGGACAGTTGGGCCGGCGCCTTCCTCCCGGTCACCGACCTGCGCTGCCGCCCGTTGTTCGCCTTCTTCGTGATCGCGCTCGGGTCACGCCGGGTGGTGCATGTGGGCGTCACGCGCCACCCGACCGACGCCTGGATGGCGCAGCAGCGGCGCGAGGCCACGCCCTGCGGTCAGCATCCCCGGTACCGCATCCGCGACAATGACCGTAAGTATGGCGGAGTCTTCGCCGCTGTCGCAGCGATGAGCGGCATCACGGCGCTCCGGACCGCCTATCGCGCACCGCGGCAGAACGCGACGTGCGAGCGACTCCTTGGCAGCGTCCGGCGATCACCTGCTCGTCCTGGGCGCGGCCCACCTGCGGCGCGTGCGCCACGACTATGCGCACTACTGCAATCATGACCGGCCGCATCAGGGCTGAGCGCAGCGGGTTCCCGCCGCTCCTGCGGGCGGCACGTCGGGCAGCGCGGTGCTCGGCGCGGTGCGCGCGGTCCCGATCCTGGGTGGCCTCCATCACGCCCACGCGAGAGCCGCGTAACGCCACACGGATGTACTTTTCGCCCATGACAGGACAGCCCCGACCCTCCCACTGGGGGAAGTCGCCAGCCAGGGGAGCGTCATCGAGCCAGTGTACAAGGCAACGATTTGCCCGCGGACGCCCAAAGGTTATTGCGCCGCCGTGGCATTGGCCATGCCAGCGTGGAGGCATGGGCGTGCAGGGAGTGGTGCGCGACGAACGTCGGGCCACCATTGGGCCGCCCCTGCGCCTGCCGCCTGGTATCGCGAGCACGCTCGTTCGGCTGTGCGAGAATGCGGTCGCGGGTGGTCGCTGCAGATTTCGGGAGGGGTGAGGGTGGTCGGACGAGATGCGCAGTCGGCGTTGCTGGTGTCTTTTGGTGAGGTGCGCGAGGGACCACCGGAGGCCGTGCCCGAGGACCGCTGGCGAGCGCTCATCGCGGCGGCGCCCGATCTTGCGCAGCGCCAGCCGCAGGAGCTTGTTGGCCTGTTGATCGTGGCGCTCGGGCATCCCGCGCGTCGGATCGCTCTGCCCGCAGCCTATTTGCTCCGGCATCTCACGGGGCTGGACCACGGCTACCGGCCGTTCGGTTCGGTCGAGGCGCGACACGAGGCGCACGCGGCGTAGCGGCGGTGGTGGCGAGCCGCATGCGCGCCCGATGTGACGCTGACCGCGATTCCTCGCGCGACCCTGATCGTGGATGAGATCCCCGGCCGCATCGTCGGCGACGATGATGAGCCGCCCGGTCGCGTCCGCTTGCTGGATGCCGCCGGCGCGATCGCCTGGGAGCACCTGCACCTGAAAATGCCATACGACGCGGCCCCGCTGCCGGATGGCGGCTACCTGGTCGGCATCATTCGCGCGCGGGCGGTGTGGCAGATCGCCCCGGATGGCGCGGTGGTGCGCCGGCAGCCGGTCGGCGGCTATCCATGCAGCCTGGAACGCCTGCCGGGGGGCAATATCCTGGTGGCCGGGTGGGACGACGACGTGCCCGGGTTCGTGCGCGAGTTCGCTCCGACGGGGGAGATTGTCTGGCGGCATGAGCCGTTGCGGTGGCCGTGGAAGGCGCAGCGGCTGGCCAACGGGCACACGCTGATCGCCGACGCGGGGACGGGGCGGGTGTACGAGGTGGACCGCCAGGGCGAGGAAGTCTGGGCGGCGGCAGGGCTCGGTCCGGACGAACCGGCGCTCTTCGACGCGCTCGGGCCGATCTGGTGCCAGCGGCTCCACGATGGCAACACGCTCGTCTCCATCCGCGCGCGCAGCCGGATCGTCGAGCTCGATCCCGCCGGGCGCGTTGTCTGGGAGATGGGGCGGGAGATCGTCGCCGAGCAGTACTCCGCCGTGCGCCTCGCCACCGGCAATACGCTGATCGCCGATGCGGGGCACCACCGGGTAATCGAACTCGACGTGGACAAGCGGATCGTCTGGGAGCGCGGCAGTTTCGGGTATCCGGCGAAGGCGTATCGCTGGTAGGCGCGCGTAGTCCGTTGCTAGGAGTCAGGTGTCAGGTGTCAGGTGTCAGTAGGATAGCGCCCTCCCTGGACAGGCGCGCGCGCCGCGCTGATACCCCGGTAGTCGGACCGGTGAGCGAACGATTTGTTCAGTGGCTCGCCGATCCGGCTGTTACGAGTATCCGCAGTACGCTACACGTGGGCGGGGCGGAAACGGTCCGGCACCCGAACGCGGACGACCGCGACGGCAGTGACGGAGTTCCGGGTGCGGGGCTTCGCAACCATGGGTACGCCTCCTCCCACGCTCGCTAACACGGGACCCAACTAGTACACGTGGGCGGAGATAGCCCCGCAGTTCAGGCGACGAGCGCCTTGCCCTGGTAGGTCCACTTGAACGGCTTGGCCATGGTGTGGTTGTAGTACGCGATGAAGGCAAGCACCGTCGCCTGCAACTCCTTGACGGAAGCGAACGAGCCGCGTCGGAGCAGCTTGCGCACCAGGATACTCAGCCAGATCTCGATCTGATTGAGCCAGGAGCTATGCTTGGGGGTGTAGTGGAAGACGAGGTGGTGGCAGGGGTCACGCAAGAAGGCCGCCCGCGTCCGACGGTTGGCGAGGATGCCATGCTTGCCCTTCTCGCCCAGGTCGTCACCCACGCCGGAGCGCGCCGCGACGTAGCGCACCAGGGACGCCGAGCAGTGGATATCCAGGTTATCCACGACGAAGTGCCAGCGCGTGGCGGTCGGCTCGGTCGCCACCACGCCTTGGATGTGCGCCAGGAAGTCGGCCTCCGTGCGGGTGGGGCCGCACGAGGGCGCCACGAGTGCGGTGCCGTGGCGGATGTACTCGAACTCGCGCCGCTCCACCTTGCCGGGGGCGATCGGCAAGCCGGGATGCTTGCGTTCCAGCGCCTGCACCCCCGTCAACTCGTCGGTACTCAGCACCCGCTCGCCGCGGGTGGCCAGCGTGGGCGCGGCGTGGTACAGCACGATTCACGTCGGCCACCTTAGCGTCGAACTCCTCATCGTCCGGTGGGGTCAGCCAATAGCGGCTGCGATGGGGCTGCAGATCCCCCTTTCGAGGAGGCGCGCGGCATGGCGGCGGGAGATGCGCGCCACGATGCCCCGCTGGACGAGTTCGTCGGCGACCTCGCGCCCCGTCCACTGGCTGATCGGCCGGCCCGACGTGCTCGGTGCCTCGCAGGCCAGCGCGACGATCTGGCACTGCTGCTCCGCCGTGATCGTCGCCCGGCGACCGGGACGAGGGGCATAGGCGAGCCGCTCCGCCACCGTCAGGTCGGCCAGTTCGATCGGCGCTAGGCCGAGCCAGCGCCCCCGCCACAAGCGTACCGTCGCCAGATCAACCCGCTCCCGGCGGGCAATCTGCGAGTTGTTAAGTCCCGCGGCGGCGGCCAGGATGATCTGCCCCCGTATGGCGACCTGCTGCGGCGTGCTATGGCGGCGCACCAGCTGGTCCAACTCGTGCCGCACCTCAGGGGCCAGTGCCACCTCTGGCGGTTTGGGGCCGCGCATGCCATCCTCCTCGCTGGTCAGCCCGTGTCCTTCCTCCATTGTCGCCAACGAGGATACTACAGAACTATCTCCGCCCACGTGTACTAGCTGACAGGACATCTCCCGTGTTAGCGTGGTGTAAGCGAACGTCGTGACAACTGCGCGGCACGGAGCGTGTTGGGCGAAGTTGCGGCGGCAACGAACCGGCGAGTGGCCGGACTAGCGAGTTCCCTCGCGTCGGCACCCGCTTCCCGCGACCGCTGACGACCACGTTGGCGACCATTCTGAGGTGGGGGCGCGATCGGGACCGCGACGGCGTGCAACAACAAGGAGTCAGCTCAATGTGGCAGAGCCTCCGGCGGCTGGCCCCCTACGGCGGCCAGCAAGCCCTATCGGCTACGCCGCGCTGGCAATAACACCGCGGCTGGTAATGCAGTTTCGAATGCAATTGGGGCGATAGCGGGGGACATGGGGCAATCCATCGCGACATGGCACCCCGCCGTTTTCCGGGCCAGCAAGCCGTTCCTGACAGTGCGCGACACGGGGCGACAGGTTGTCTCACAGTTCACATCCGTGCGGTCAAGGCCGTATATCCGCACGCGACACACGCGTCCCAATGGGGATGGATTATCAGCGTCCCATCTTCCTGCGAACGCCGCAGGCCCGACGCATGACCTCGCTAACACGGGCGCGAGACGGCGGGCCGTGTTAGCCGGGTGTTAGCGGGGGAGGTGCCGTACGATCGGTGCGAGGGACGCCGCTGTCGAGGGATGCAGGAGGAGGGCACTGGCGCGCGATCGGGGGCGTTGAGAGGAGCCGCTGGATAGCCCGATGGCGGATCAGCGTGTGGGCCATTGCAGCACACTCTCTCTACCGATTCAAGGGGGGCAACGATGTTTCGCCTCATCCATCGGCGACCGTTGACGACCATTTTGACGACCATTTCGGCGGTAAGGGGCGGCAGGCGTCGGGATTGATGGGGCCACGAGCGACAAAAAAACGCATCGTGGCGCGGTTTGCGGGAGGTCGCGGGACACCGCAGGAGTGGGCACGCCAAACTGGGGGCCAAGTGGTCGGAGGTTCAAATCCTCTCGCCCCGACCAAGCGGGAAACCGCAGCAGAGCATGAAAGAACGGGGGGCGGCACGCTGTGCCGCCCCCCGTTCTTTCATATGTCCGATGCCAATTCGGTGCCATTTACGCGAAGAGCAGAGCCAGCGGTATTGTCAATTCAAGGCCTGTTCGGCGTATTGGCACGCGTCGCGCGTCTGCGAGGCTACGACCCGACATTCAGCAAATACACGCGCAATGCGGACGGAACCCACACGCAGCGACGCCCTCCTGGCGCGGTCAACCGTGGCCAGACGCGATGGCGACGCGCCAGGCGCGAGCGGGGCGTGCCGCGCCGGGCTGCTCGGCACGCCCTGCATAGCGCGTCTCCGGAGAAAGGACCTCCCGAGGCAGCCAGTTAACCACCTGTGCTGTTCCAACCGCCGGTCATGATCGCCCCAGTAGTACACGATTAAACTATTGCGCACGCCCACTTGTGCCCGCCAGCTCGACGGCGCGTACGCAGAACTTGGGATTGTAAGGTTGGGGCGTTAGCTCGCCCATCTCGGACTCCTTTCTCGGAACTTACATCCCCGATTCTCAACTGTCCGTGAGATCGGAGCAAGCCCATGAGCGCATAGCATGCGAGCCGCCCCACTACCCTTGCATACCCGCCATTCGGACAGTACGTCCGACAATCACGCAAAACGTGCTATCATCGCGCCGGTCGCTCGCTGGGGCAGGGTCGCCCCAGCACATCTCGTCGGCCAGCCACAAGGGGCGGGCGGGGGAGCACGGCGCGGGCGACGCGTGTGGGAGGTATGGGAATGCAATTCGGCGTGTCATCGCTGGTCGGGATCGAGCCATTGCCCTTCCCGGAATTTCTGCGGCAGGCACAGACGCACGGTTTGGAAACGGTGGAAATCAATGTCGGGCCGACCTTCCCGAAGATCGCCGGGGCCACCTACCCCGGTCACCTCGATCTGATGACCCTGGAACGCGACGGTCCCGGTGCCACCCTGGAGCTGGTCGCTCGCCACGGCATGACGATCTCGGCCCTCGCACCGATGCTGAATCTGCTGACCCCCGATCTCTCGTTGCGCGCGGAGCGGATCGCCGCCTTCCGCACGGCGCTCGACGCCTGTGCGGCGCTCGGTGTCGGGACGATCGTGACCTACGGCGGCTCGGCGTTCGGCATGCACTTCTGGGGATTGCCGGGGATCAACAGGGAACACCCCTCGAACAAGGTGGCCGACAATCTGCGCGAGTTCGCCGCAGTCTACACGCCATTGGCGGCATACGCGGAGGAGCGCGGCGTGCGGATCGCCTTCGAGACGGCCCCGCGCGGCGGCGGCGAGGGGAATCTCGCCCACGCCCCACTGCTCTGGGACCGGCTCTTCGAGGCGGTCCCTTCCCCCGCGCTCGGCCTCAGCTTCGATCCGTCGCACCTCATCTGGCTCCAGATCCCCAACATCCCGGACCTCGTCCGGCGGTACGGCGCGCGCATCTACCACATGGATGGCAAGGACACGGAGATCCTGCCCGCTCAGCTCGCGGTGCAGGGCATCCTGGGGAACGGCTGGTGGCGCTATCGCCTGCCCGGTTGCGGGGCGCTCGACTGGGTCGCGATCCTCTCGGTGCTGCGCGATGTGGGCTACGATGGCGCGGTCGACATCGAGAACGAGGACCCGCTGGCCCTCGGCCTGGCGGGCGCGGCATGGTCGGCGAACTATCTGCGCGGACTCTTGCCGAAGCAAAAGACAACGCTAGGGTGACCGGGCGCACCGCCGTGTGGCGGGGCACGAGGAGAGACAGGAGGGGTTCAGGTGGCAGGGAAAGTACGGATCGGGCTGGTCGGGTGCGGGAAGATCGCGCAGACACACGCGGCGGCGCTGGCAAGCCTGGAAGAGGCCGAGTTGGTCGCTTGTTGCGACGCCGACGAGGGGCGCGCGCGGGAGTTGGCGGCGAAATACGGGGTGCCGCACACCTTCTCCGAGATCGGCGCGCTTTTCCGCAGTGGCACGGTCGAGGCGGTGTGCGTCTGCACGCCCCACCCGACCCACGGCCCGATCGTGATCGCGGCGGCGGAGGCGGGCATCCACGTCCTCTGCGAGAAGCCGCTGACGGTCGATCTCGCGGAGGCGAATCGGATGGTCGAGGCGGCGGACCGCGCCGGGATCGCGTTCGGCGGCATCTTCCAGCGCCGCTTCTGGCCCGCCGCCCAGCGCATCCGCAGCGCGATCGACGCCGGGAAGCTCGGCACGGTGACACTCGGCGAGTGCGCCGTCCGCATCTGGCGCCCGGAATCGTACTTCGCGCAGGATGCCTGGCGCGGCAAGTGGGCCACCGAGGGGGGGGGCGTGCTGATGAATCAGGCGGTCCACGCGATCGATCTGCTGCAATGGTACATGGGGCCGATCAAGGAGGTCTTCGGGCGCTACAACACCTTCATGCACGGCGCGTACATCGACGTGGAGGATACGGCGGTCGCCACGCTCGTCGGCACGAACGGCGCGCTCGCCACGATCCAGGCGGCCTCGACCTACACCCCCACCTTCGGCTTCCGCGTCGCGGTCCACGGCACCTCCGGCGCGACCGCCAGCGTCTGGGAGATGCCGGAGGGCGTGGAAGGGATCAACGACGTCTGGAACGTCCCCGGCGAGGAAGCGTTGCAACACGACTGGCAGACCGACCCTGCGCCCGGTCGCGGCTTTCCTGGCTTCCACTTCCTGCAAATCCAGGACTTCGTCCGGGCTGTGCGCGATGGACGACCGCCCGCCGTCACCGGGGCGGAGGCGAAGAAGGCGCTGGAGATCATCCTGGCGATCTACGAATCGTCGCGCACGGGGAAGGTAGTCACCCTGCCGATGCAGGCGGGATAAGCGTCGCGCGGATATGATCGCGGCGGGGCCGCACGATGGGTCGCGGCGTAACGAAGAAACGAGGGGCGATGACACTAGCGGGCAAGGTGGCGCTCGTCACCGGTGCGAGCAGCGGGATCGGGCGCGGGATCGCCGTGTCGTTGGCCGAGGCCGGGGCCGACGTGGTCATCAACTATCAGCGCGACGCGGACGGCGCGGAGGAGACCGCGCGCCTCGTCCGCGAGGGCGGGCGTCGTGCGCTCGTGGCGCAGGCCGACGTCGGCGACCCGGACGCGGTCGTGGGTCTCTTCGCCGCGCTCGATGCAGCGTTCGGGCGGCTCGACATCCTGGTCAACAATGCCGGAATCGGCGGCGGCGGCAGGCGGATCAGCGAGTTGGACTTCGCCGCGTGGGAGCGCACCATCCGCACGAATCTGCACGGGCCATTCCTGTGCAGCCAGCAGGCCGCGCGCCGCCTGATCGCGCAAGGGCAGGGCGGGCGGATCGTCAACATTACCTCCGTCCACGAGGAGGCGTGCTCGATCGGCGGCGGGGCCTATTGCGCCTCCAAGGCGGGGCTCCGCAACCTCACGCGCACCCTCGCGCTCGAATTCGGGGAGCATGGGATTACGGCCAATGTCGTCGCGCCGGGGATGATCCTGACGCCGATGAATCGTCGCGCCCAGGAAAACCCCGACTACCTGCGCTGGGCGGAGGAGCAAATCCCCGTGCGCCGCGTCGGGCAGCCGCGCGACATCGGCGGCATGGTCGTCTTCCTCTGTTCGGAGGCGGGGTCGTACTGTAGCGGCAGCACCTTCTTCGTCGATGGCGGCTGGATGCTGACCTATCCGCCGGTCTGATCTTCCGCCTCGCCACGGTGCGGTGTGACAGCGGGACTCCTCGACGGTCAGTGACCGGCGCGCGGGATGGTAAAACCATCCCGCGCGCCGTTTCTCACCCATACTCCGGATCCCCTCCGTTCGGTTTTACCTTTCCGCGACGATAATCTGGTCTTTGGCCGAGCATCGCCGAGATACACGTCACGATCCTACGATTACCCCCTTGTCAGCGCGTGGGAAAGCGTTATACTACCCACCAGAAAGAACATTTGTTCTATACGTTCGGGGGGACATCCCGGCAAGAGGGGGCACCGTGCGCGCGACACCGACCCTGCGATCCCGGCGAGTGCTCATCCTTACGGCCCTTCTCCTGATTCTTCTCTTGCTACTTCCCACGCCCGCCGCCGCCGCCCCGCCAATCGCCGCCGGGAATGCGATCGTCCTCGATGTCGCGAGCGGTCAACCCCTCTTCGCGCAGGGGAGCGGCGAGGCGATCGCCCCGGCATCACTCACCAAGATCATGACCGCGCTCGTCGCCCTCGAAC
>JAABUT010000793.1_pt1 | contig 43272 bp, 48 predicted proteins | sample 5559281 | NCBI WGS metagenome assembly JAABUT01 (sample SAMN10711880, study PRJNA513359) | rock metagenome | isolation source: Antarctica rocks | place: Antarctica: Victoria Land, Ricker Hills nord | collected 2016-01-04
GATTGATTGATTGATATTTATACGCCTATGCTAGCTTACGCTAATGAGGGGAACGATATTTAACATCTTATGTGTCGAGCGCATAAGTCAGGAAAGAAACCGTAAAGGTTCAAAAACCCTCTCGGAGGAAAACTTTCCCTTTTCGATAACATTTCTTCCCCTGTTTTCCACTTCCCGATGCGCCTCCCTAGTCGGTGCCGGCTTCCTCATCTTGTGAACGTGGTTATCTTTCACACCTGCATCTGATTCCGCTTACTTTGGTCCCTGGCGATTTTTGTACCCTCTGCGTTGACGGACTGCGTCAGCATCGGCTATGCGATGCTGTTCTCTTGCCAGAGAGAATTGGCTCAGTATACCAGACCGGACGAGCCATCTAGCCGCTGCCCTTGTTCCCTGGATTGTGCCGAGGATTCGGTTAAAGTCAGTTGTTCAGTTTTACTTTACAAGAGCGATATTTGACTACATCAAAGATAAGCCATACCATCCAAAGCCCCCTCTTGCACAATGAATATTTCACAGCGGCAAAGATCCTTGCTCACGATATCCGAAGTAATCAATTACATTATAAATTACCAACTCATAACCCTCTCTCTCCATCTCTGCTTCCAAAATTTGATAAAAACACAAAACAAGGAAACCCCCCACCTCACTCCACCCCCCCACACTCCCCCTCAAACCCCCAAAACCTCTCCGTAAACTCCGCATACAACTCCTCGCACGCGCGCTCCGTCGCATCCGGACTCCACAGTTCCTTTTTCGCGCGCACGACCGTGTTGGTTAGGTCGGCCGAGTACTGCGCCAGGATGCGGGATTCTTCGCGCAGGTAGCAGGGGGGGCAGAGGGGTTTCGGGGAGGTGGTGGTGGTGGAGGAGGAGGAAGGGAGGGGGCTGATGGTGGTGAGGGGGCGGGTGTGGCCGCAGCGGGGGTAGAGGAGGGTGGTGGGTGTGATTGTGGTGGACATGGTGGGTGTGGAGTCGGTGCTTACGGGGTGTTGGTGGTGTTTTTTGGGGGGTGTGGTGGTTTTGGGGTTTGAGGGTGTTTTGGCAATTGTATTGTTAGGGGTTGGGTGTGAGGGTATACATCTTCGAGGGGTCCATGGTTGAATGGCATTGTGCTCTTTGTGCAAGGAATGGTGTAGAGGGTGTGGGTTGTGGCGTTTGTGAGGGATAAAGAGAGATGACCATGGGGGTTGTGCTTGACAGTGCGAAATTGGATTTCTTTGTGGAAATAGTAAACCATCACCGGTTATTCATGGGTTTGAAGACTGCGGAAACTGGGTGTGGGATTGTCTCTTGTTTGAGCTAATGCTGTCTAAGCAGAACGTGCCAGAAGAACAAGACAAGTTCTAGAAACTTGTCTCAGCGTGTCTCAGGGCCCATGGGAGAGAAGAGCTATAGAGAGCCTTTGCTGTTTGGTATCGTGCGCTCACATGTTCCATTGGACGATCTTTGAACAAGCGTAAAAGCATAGCTCAAATAATTGAAACAGAGAACCCATAGCTTGAGGGCAGACAGGTTCGTCGTATCTGATAGATAAAAAAGAAAATCCCATCACCATGGCCATTGCTCTAGACTGGAGACCAAGAGCAACCATGCATTTGGTCAGTTATCAGTTATCAATGAAGTGATGGGTTTGATCTGCCCCTATTCTCAGACAAGTCTGACATGGCAAGGTCTGACGATGTATACTGAAAGGGTTGAGGCGTTAGCCACAGCCTAACGGTCCGCTTGGCCTTGCGTACAAAATGTGGCCCAGGTCCGCTTGCTGAGACATACTGAAAGGGTGTAGGTAGAAACATGATTCCAGCGTCTTCGTCCAACCCAGAGCTGCACGGGTTGGTAGAACAAAGGGATGATGGAAGAATTGCAAAGAAATCCTGTCATACATAAAGACTTTGTGTTCCAAAACATACAATGCCACTTGTTTCAGAAATCCAGACAGAGCAGGACAAAGAATCCCTGGAATCCAATGGTTATATGAAATCCACTTGTTTCGTACCAAAATTTGTCTTCTCTTTTCAGCCAGTCTTCCATCGAAAAAAGTAGAACGCGCTTTTCCATTCAAAAGCGAAAAACCCACATACAGAGATTCCGTTCATCTCCAACCCTCCAGTATCGATTCGAAGTCTGCACTATGTGCAAAGCAGTAGAACTTTTATACGGATGTGGCCATCCCCATAGCTACCCTCTTGTCAAAGAATGCTACGCTGGGTTTTTCCCCGGCGGCATACTCTGCGGACGGCAGAACACAGAGATCGTCGACTCCTTAGCCCTAGCAGAGTATCCATACTGCTTCGACTACTGCTTCAAGAAAATGAAGCTCGAAATCGAAATCGACTATCTTCTTAAGGGCGCCAAGCTCGTGGAAGACGCACGCAAAGTCGGCTGGACCGAAGCCGACATCCAAGGATCGCATTTGGACCTAGAGATGGAGCTTGAGCAGGAACTCAACTCCTTAAGGGACGTTTGCAATCTACCCAAGCCCACGCAAGTTCTAGAATACAAATCAGTCCCATCGCAGAAGTTGAACGAAGCGGAAAGACGTCGTTGATTCCGGGATCAAGCTAGAAAGGAGTCTCTTCCGAGGAAGACCGACTAGAAAACGAACGGTGCGATGAACATCTCACTCTCGAGCATTCACAGCTGCCTTGTGGGGACCTAATGATGCGGCGTAATCCGACCTGATAATACCATAGAAAATACAGAGATTACCTCTTACCTGTAAAAGCCTGTGCAAATCAACATAATATCAAGCGAAATCTGATAGACGAAATATGTGCGTACTTAGCAACAGTCTTCCGAGTAGATAGAGGGAATGTGTGTACAAGACGATGATACCAATGTATTTAGCGAAAGTCTTCCGAGTAGAAACGTGACTTAGGAAAATTGCCAGGTTACTTATCAGAAACAAGGCGGAATTGCTGGTTCGGCCAGATTTGATGTCCTGGTCATAAAGGATTCGTTGAGGTTTTCAAACGGCGTCCAGATTCTTTGCTTGATTAGAACTATTTCCTCCGTGTTGAATAAAAAGATCTCGGCCGCAGCACAATAAATTGTCATTAACAAAAGCATTCTGCATCAAGATACTCACAATGTATTTCTCCTCGATCAAAAAGGATCGTGAACAAATACGGCTGTTTGAGGAGTGCGAGAGATAAAGCAAGCTCTTGATATAAAAGATCCAAAATCGTAGGAATAAAGTCTCTGTACTTATCAGTGGATACTCTCGTAACAGCCATCGAAGTTGATCACCACCATTCGGAGACACCCCAACAACTTCTAAGATTTTGATCAACACCTCACCAAGACACCCTAAAACTTCTAGTTCTTAATCAACACTCGAAGGATGTGCCAAGAACTCATAGAAGTATACTTTGGCTGCGGCCATTTTTCCATGTTTGCCTCAATGGACGAGCGGGGTACAGGTTTCTCTTCTGACAAAAACCTGCTCCAGCCCTTCGACCTCGTCGGTACTCTGTACCTATGAAGAGATGTCGTGTGCGAAAATTGTAAGGAGAACCCAGAGCAGATGTCACTGGACGAACAAAGCGAGGAATGTGAGGATACCCTTGAGGAGGATAGAGAAAGCGACGCAATTGCGTTCCTGGCCGACCCCAATGGTGTGGGGGAAAGATAACGTGAACCAGAGGAACCAGAGGAAATCAACGTAATCACCCACGACGTACTTCCATCCTCCGAGCGCGAGGTCGTGGAGCAGTCGCCTATAATCCCGGATTATTCCACGTTGGATGGTGGAAAAAGGCCTCAACTCGGAGGAAGCGCAAAGTATCCTATGCATGCCTAGTCCAGAGTTCCTCTGTGGAAATCTTGGCATCTCGAGGCTAGTTTCTGGCTCTTGCCATCAAATTGATTGATTACAGTGCGTCCTTAGCATTCAGAAGCGGATTTATCGATAGTAAGTAGTAATATATTATACAGCAGTCTTAGATGCTTGTCACCTATAATTGTTTGAAATTATACGCATATCCTTTGCCATCTATTCTTCATGTCGATTATCTCTTTCTCATCGAATGCCATTTTCTGAGTATACTAAAGCTTCTTCGTAAGATCACGAGATGTTTCTACTGACGAGCAGTTTGTTCGTTCATTGAACGGTGACAGTGACGTCATTGGGCCCTGATAGTGGCCGGGCAATCGTTCGGAAATTTGATGAACTTGGTTTCGACAATGGTGTTCCTAGGTCTACCACTGGTTGGGAAGACATACTCGAAGAATAGATAGAGTGGGAATCTGTAAATGCGTGAGATGACTGAGACATTGGTGATATGAGGTATGCTAGTCATAAATTTCTACTAGATAAGCTGCTCAGGTACCTTCATTTATTTAGTGGAAGAGGATAGTAGAGCAAATATGAACCTCTGTATGACATGAAGGTTGTCCCCGAGGCGGTGAAATGTTATTCATTGGTCGTTTTGGAGATTATCATACTATCTTTTGATGCGTCTTAGCAAATCATAGAGTTTGTAGGTAACGCAAGTATCCGTAACATCTTTGTAATGAGATGGCCCTTTCTCGTTACAAGAGGACTGAGAATTGAGACAAGGTAGAGCCGATGATTGACAAATTTTTGAGCCGTCTCTTGTTTGATCGTGATGCCAACCTTAGGGCGTAAGCATCTTGTGCCATTTCAAAGCATAGACCCGAACAGCGGTATGCGGTCTCTCAGACAGTAGAGAAATCAAACACCTAAAGGTCATATTAATTCAAGCCAGCCTCGGATTCTCCCAACATAACCTACTGGGACACAACTAACGATGATCGAGGAAATGAGGCTTCAGGGTGAAGTACTTTGGATTGAAAAGAGCGATGTCCCGAGTAGGCTCGTCTGAGAATTTAAGATGCATGGTCCTGCATTTTCGCTATATCCTACAGCACATCAGCTTCTGAGATTTTGTAGATCTCCACTGTGTCAACCACCTCTTTCGCAGTCATTCGAGACCTTGGAGCACAGCCTTTGATCATTTTGAGAGTACTGCTCTAAGACTCTTACCAAATCCAAATCTTCCTTACTGTCTGCTTAGAACGGCTTCGCAACCTTCCTACTCTCCGTTTGTCCTGTAACCGGATCTTTGAACTCCTTCCAGCTGATTGGAAACATCGTATTTCCGGCTTCGCTTTTCGCCATAATAACTCCCAGCTCATTCCTAGCAGTGCTAAGATAGTAATTCGACTGGTCTCCCAGACTGATCTGTATCATGTCAGTCAAACCCTCTGCGTCGATCTCACTCATCCGTAAATGGTTTGAAACCCCTCTGCATCTCCCCAGGGACCCAAAGATATCATTCAAGACTAGACGACATACCACAACACCTCTAACCACATCCCCAACCCGAAAACTCTCCCCAATAACCACCTTCTCCTTTTCCGTAGCCCTGACGTCCTCTCTCCTTAACACCCCCGCCCACTCATCAGCACACACTCTACCTGCCTCCCCATCCCCTACAACCAAGATTGCCACATTTGCCTGCTTAGTCGTGAGTCTCGTGACGCGGCATAATACTACGCTTCCAACATCAGGTAGGGTGTTTGTATTTGAAATCGTGGACGAGGGTATAAAGGTGGTAGTTGGGGAAGGAAGGAGGCGCGGGATTGACAGAATTGGGAGGGCGGAGGTGGGACTGCGGGTGATTTGCGGAGCGCCGGCGAGGGACGCATAGAGTTGAGAGTCATGGAGATGAGTACCAAGACCAGGTGAGTACTTGGATGAAGGGCCAAGCAGTTGGCCAGGGAGGGCGAAGTTTGGGGGTGCCATTGGAAAAAATGGAGAAATCTCGGTTATTCGGTGAAATATACAATGAATGACGCTCTATTGATTTTTATCGCGGCTCATTTGTGGCTGTTACACAGAAAAATGACAGATATGCCATATCCTAGTAATCATATCTAAGTAATACTAGAAACAATAACTCTTTCACTACAGGTAAGTCGCTCAACCACCAGTGATATAATCAAGGTTTTCGCTGACCCTCCAAACTCCCGCTGGATTTGGCACCTGGATGATACCGGATCGTGGGTAATGCCGTGAACGCCTAACAGCACGAAGCAAGGCCATACCAAATGAAGATTGTAGATCAGGGTTCCCCCACCCGCTTCATTTATAAGCATCGAGTACTGATTTCAACCTTCTACCAGTGTTGACTTCGGACCTTTGCCAAGCAGTTCGAGAGACCGTCGTGCCAATGCAACTACTTCACCCTCGCCATCCTCGCCATCCTCGTCGTCAGATTCAATATTCTTATCAGAGATGGTCTTGATCATCTGTATCACGTCTTCAGTTTTCGATATCAGACTGATCAGCTTCTTGTCCTCTGATTCGAGGAGCTGAAGCAAAGTCCATATGGCTATATGCTGGAATGTAGGATCCCCACTGGCCAAGAACCGGGTGAGATAGCCATGAATACCACCATTCGGTTCTGTCCAGTCTTGGATGAATATTGAGTAATCTCCGACTAAAGTAATGTTAGCAGAGTTTGGCTTGGCACTTAATTTAGCATTAATTTGGAACATTACCTTTCGAAGAGAGGTTACCCAGAGCTGCTGCACTATTCCCTTGGACCTCAATTGACTCCGAGTCAGTCAGCGGGATAAGGACATCAAATACTCCAAGATTTAGTAGATGAGATTTGAGCTCATCACTCAGTGCTAAGACGGCGATCGCAGCGGTCATTTCCGATTGTACACTTAGTGGCACCTCAAGGACTAGCTGCTTGCATTTCTGTACCGCGCCAGCTTCTAACACTAGTTGCTTGTTGCGATCAGAGCTGGCAGCTAGGTTCCGTAAAGTAGAAATGGCGTGACATTGAATTTCCTCATTGTCTGTAGATCCCAGAAGCTCAACCAAAGGTTTCAGGAAGCCGGCTTCGATGATTGGTGATTCGTTGAGGGGATGTATGGAGATGTTTCGTATACAAGCAACAGCAGATAGGATGAGTGGGAGATATGATGATTGGAGTAGACGAAGTAGTGGTGGTAGGCCCCGAGCTCGTACAATTTCCAGCTGATACTTCTCGTCTGACGCAAGGTTTCGTAGGGCCAGGGCAGCTTGACACTGCACTTTGGGCGAAGACGAATCCATAAGATGGACTAAAGATTGAACAAGGCGTGACTCTGTCTGGGCAAGCTTCTTCCGATTGCCAGAATCAACGGCAATGTTGCTGAGCGCAGTTGTACAGTAGTATTGGACATCAACGTCCGGGGACGATAGAAGCTGCACTAGGACGGGGATAGCACCGGCTTTAACAAGCTGTTGGCGGTTGTCATCTGAGGCTCTGTCAGCGTATAGTATGGAGAAATCTTGTAATGGTCCTGACTGACCTGAATGTGTCATGTTCAACAACGCCCCCGTCGCATTCCGTTGTACCCGCATGTCTTTCGATTTTGCTAACCTCGTCAATGGCACTAAAGCTCCTGATCTGGCTATCTTTGCTTTGTTATCCTCATGTGTTGCTAGATTCGTAATGCAGCCAACGGCGTTGCATTGAACCTCGACATTTGGCGAGGTCATCTGCTTTATAAGTGGTTGAAGGCCTCCGAGAGAGACGATTGCGACCTTGTTCTCAGCTATTGGGTGTTAGAGTAAGACTTCCAAATGATTGCCAACATACTATTAACAGCTAGGTTGCCCAACGCGGCGCTTGCAGCTCGCTGGACTTCAATATCCGAGCTTTGGAGGAGGAATAGTATTGGCTCAAGGGTATACTGATCGACTTCTCTAACATCTGCCCATAGTTGGTCAATACGGCGGATATTATGAGGTGTACTGCGTTCCCACCTCTCTCCGTGATCTCGGCGAACGTCAAGCTCGCGCTCCGTTGGAGATCGACATTCTCAGAGTATACCAACGTACTCAAAGACCGCAAAGGGTCGCCAGTAAAGAAATCGGTTTCGCCCCTCTATCGCCATCGTCAGCACAAAAAGACTCGGGCGGCAGCTGTGGCTACAGACATTCTCGAGATACTGCAGCAGTTGTGCCACTGCGTCTCTCTCACTGTCTGCCAATGCAGGCTCATACAGGCCATTTCCGGAGCGACCTCATGCGTTCAGATTAGCGAGAGCCCATCTGAACAGCCATCAGAGCTTGTGGGGATTACCTTTGAAACAAGAGCTGCAGTTGCCCATGCCGAGGAGCGAGTGCCTGAAGGCACTGATAGCTCGAGTCAAGGATGCTTGACTATCGTTGCCTTGCTAAGCGTTGTATTCACGCATGTTCACGGAGGAGCATCCTGCAAAATGTCTGAGCTTGGTCGACACAACGGAGGAAGGAAGTCTCGTGGTCCAGAACTGCCTTGTTGGAAACTCACATGCCCGCTTGAAGGTGCACTTATTACGCTCAAACCCAGTTTGAGCCTAGCGTTCCCGCTGTCCAGGGTCCAAGCTTTTTAGCGAATATCAAACCTCGTCGACGTTCTTGCAGGCATCAGGAAATAGCTCAGAAGGTGACAAGCAAGCTTCTTCGGAGGCTCGAAGTGAATAAATCAACAAGACAACGGCCATAGCAAGAAGTATATTGCCAGGCTATGCTTGCCTTCAACAGATATACATTGAAGCCTACAGTATTTCTACAAGCGCTAGATCTCCTATTGACTTGCCCACACCAGTTGTCTATCGCCATTCTCTGTACACATTCTCTCCAGTATCTCCTCCACCTTCTCTTTGACCCCAACCTTCTGGTTCCTTGCTGCAACCAACTCCTTAATTAAATCTTCCCTGCTCAGTGATTTTTCTTGTACCATCAGCTGCACATCTCGCTCTCTCGGTAGTCCGATACTTTTCCCAAACGGATACTCGACGTAGTTGCCTTCGGCAGCCAGCTTCAGCATTTGTGCACCCGCGACCGTGAATATGTCATTGACGTCTTGGTCACTTACGTCTTCCAGGGTTGGTGGATTCCATCTCGGTACGGTAGGCGGCTTGTTTATCAATCTTGCAGACACCCCCTCTACAAAATCAGGGTGCACCATAAACTTTTCCGCAATGTGATATTCTCTTCGGAAGGCGTCCCCAATGCTCCAAGCACTGCCTAACCTCATCTCTTTCAAAGCAACCTTCAGACTCGTCGGGCTCCTCTCGGACAACGTCTTCAACGTCTTCTCGGCCCACTCACGCATGGGGCCTCTCTTTTCCTCTTCTAGAGCTTCGATTATCCTCTCCATGGTGTCATGTTGAAAACACTCATCGACTGCTCTCCTTAATTGACCTGCCATCAGCATCGGCACGTCATGTGGCAGCCCTGTTCCAAACTCCTCGATTGTTGTATCGATCACCCTCAGTCTAGTCGCGAGCGGCTCATAATCCCGGAATATCAGCTCACTCAAGCGTTCTGTAAGTGTGGGCAAACTACTACTGTGGATATAATGTGTTGCTATGCCTGCGTAGAATGCGTTTACCCCCTGAAGTCGTTCCGACGTCAGCGCGAGATAAGTTCCAACGCTCCCATCCATCCGCGGCAGGAAAAAGCTAGCTCCAACATCTGGGAAAAAGCCGATGGTCGTCTCAGGCATCGCAAAGACAGTGCGTTCGGTTGCGATTCGAATAGGGGCGTGAGCGCTGAGTCCAACGCCTCCGCCCATTGTGATTCCGTCCATGTAAGCTATGTAGGGCTTGGGGTATGTTGCTATCAGATGGTCCAGGGTGTATTCCAGGGCGAAGTAGGCCTTTGAGGCAGCTTCGCCATCAGGACCTGTCTTATTCTGTTTCGCAAGTGCTGCCACATCGCCGCCAGCGCAGAAAGCTTTGGGGCCTGCACCGCCAATTATGATTATGTTGGCTAGCTGGGAATTTTCCCATTCCTAGAAAGCTTGATTAACAGCCTATCATAGGCATATGAGAACGGAAACCCCTGTATACCTTTAATCTTGGTATTATTTTCCTGGCCATGGAACCATTAAGAGAATTTAGCTTGTTAGGGCGGTTGAGCTCAATGGTCCGGACGCCGTAGAGGGTATTGAAGAGAACATCGTCTGGATCGTCACCTGGCTCTTCTGTAGGGAACGGATATGAGGTTGACATCTATGCTATATCAGTTCTGCTAAGAGCCTTGGGACGGTGCTGAGATTCAGTGTATACCTTTGCTGCTTGTCCTGAGAAAGCAGGGTTGAGAATCTTCGCCTTGAGAGGCATGGAGGCTGATCGGGACCGCGAGATCCAGCTCAGCGGTGGAATAGCTGATCGATAACAAGGTCGTAAAAACATCAACGGAAGTGTCTAGGGTGTCGTCTAAACTTGACTATGGGTGGAGGTGATGGATTTGCGGAACGGACCTCGGCTGCAAAGTGGAAGCTTGACGAAGTCTTGAACAATCAGGATAAAAAGTTTTATGATTGCACAGCTTTATATACAATTAGAAAAGCTTTAGGGTCACATTTGTATGGTGGAATTTTGAATTGTATCGCTAAAAATTACTATCATACAGCAGAAGCCACAGTCCTGTTCAAATCACTCGAGTGCTCCCGTATTATAGAATCCAGTGCCCTTTTCTCAATGATAATCCTCCCCAACTCCAAGAGATCCTTGACATCGACATCGTCCTCAACTTTGACCCTCCCATGCTCACCAGCTTTTCTCATAGCCTCGACCAAATTCGGCCTCCTATCCCGAGTCACAATCAAAGATCTGCCGTCGGGGTTTCCCCAATGGTTCACCTTCATAATCTTATTAATCCATCCTCGCCAATTCTGCTCCAGGTCAAATTGATTGTCAACGACGATCAGTTCCCCTTTCCTATAGCGATAGCTAAGTGCGGTCCGCCAAGCCAAGTCATAGATCTTTCGTGGTAATTTTGTCGAGAAGTCTCTGGGATGAGGTCCGAACGCAACACCTCCTCCTCTCAGCATTGGACTGTTTTTATCACCTAATCTCGCGCGGCCAGAGCCTTTTTGAGGTCGAATTTTGGCTCCGCTGCCACGCACGTCGTCCCTCCACTTGGTACTTGCGGTTCCCTGACGTTTAGCATCGCCCTCAAAGATCACAGCTCTGTGGAGAATATCACGACGCAGAGGTAGGTGGAGATGGGTTGCGGGATAGTATGCAAAGCGTAGAGGCTCCATTGTGGGGAATTTGTAGACTGTTGTTAGGACCTCTGGTATAGGTGGAGCCGGTCGTCGAGGAGGCGTAGAAGCCCAAGATACCATCTGGTCAGCGCCATCAAGTGCACCTCCATTAAATTGTGGAAGTGGAGCTTCTGTGGCCATTGACCGTGAGAGGCGAGGCGCGAGGCATTGCTGTCCCAATGTTAACGGTGCTGGATAATTAGGGGGTGTTGACATACTATAAGCGGATCTCTCAAAATGGCGGTAGAAGCCACCGTCTTGAGGGTTACCGCAGAGTTTCTCAAGCTCTGTAGTGCCATGATGATTCACAATGTACTTGGAGGGCGAATAGGTTGACGATCAAATCACTGACGGAAGATGATTTTGCGGCGGCCGAATTTCCTTGGCGAGATTTCGCGCCAAGGCGCAGACTTCCATTTCTTCGTATTCTCGCAACGACAGGTCTACAACTGGCATGACGACCCCTATATACATCGTCCGGCCTGCGTTACGATGTCTCCGACGCGGAGCAAGACGAGACTCGGCTCTCTGTCCTACATCGCGAGGCCTCACAACAACTACCTCGAGATATAATGAAGCTCCTACGGAACCCACTGCTACTCCCATTCCCCCTCCCCCTCCCTCCTCCCATACCCTTGACCCCAACCTTGTCACCACTCGCAAAGAAGAATGGCAGCTTCTCTCCACTGGCGTCCAACCTATCGGCTCTCGTCGCCGCCGCGCCGCGCTCCAATCCTCGTCCAACATCCCCTTTGAGCAACTCCCCTACCAATGCTTCCAAGAAGCACGCAAAATCCTTGCGACGGACCGGGCCGAGAAACTCGCTCAAATTGAAGAGCAGCGAAAACGCATTGCCAAGTGCGCGGACAAGCCTGCGGAGAAGCAAGGCGGGGAGAATTCGAAAAAGGGGAGATTGATCGCAATGCATATGCACTTGGAGCATTTGAAGGTCTTGGCCGATATCAATGATCCGCTGATAAAGAAGAGGTTTGAAGACGGCCACGGTACTTTACCCATTAACTACACCCCTCCATATCTCACAAGAAGCTAAACCTCTCTCAAGGCGACATGAACCGCCCCGTCTACCGCCACCTCGCCAACATCGCCTGGCGCTCCTACCGCCGGCCGCTCCTTCTTCAACGGATAACTCAAATGTCGGTCATCCCCGACCTCCTTCCCGCTCTCTCCCCCACCGCCGAAGTCACCCTAGCCTTCGGAAAACGCAACATCCCGCCCGGCGAATTCGTCGACTCCCTCGTCAGCGAACCCCCCGCAAGACTGGGCGTGCAAGTCTTCGACAAAGGGCCTAGACTAGTCACGGTCGTAATCGTAGACCCCGACGTCCCGGATCTGCGAGCTGACGCCTTCAAATCCCGCTGCCACTTCCTCGCCGTCAACATCCCCGTCTCCCCCTCCAGCCCCTCCGTCCCCTTATCCCGCCTCTCTCCCACCGCCCAAATAATCCTTCCCTGGCTCCCGCCCTACGCGCAACAAGGCACCCCCTACCATCGCCTCAGCGTCTTCGTGCTCCAGCAACCCGAATCCCGCGCGCTCGACTACAAAACCACCAAAGAGTGGGCGCGCCGCGAGAAATTCAATATCAGGGGGTTCATGGATAGGTTTGCCGTGAAGGCGGTCGGCGTGCACATGTTCCGCAGCCGGTGGGATGAGGGTACCGAGGAGGTGATGAAGCGGGCTGGGGTGGAGGGGTGGGATGTCGTGTTTGAGCGGAAGAAGCCCGAGAAGCTGCCGTATAAGAAGAAGGATGGGGCGAGGTATCGGTGAGGCGGAGTACTGTGTCCGTGTAGGTATATGCAAAGAGCGCGTCCATTGGGGGGCGTTCGAGCTTGTGTCGTTTGAGATAGCGGGAAAGCGGAGGAGGGTTGTAGATATAGGGAGGATCGGGCGGTAGAAGCATAGCGTAGGGCTGAGTATGCTCAGGAGATGGTTGTATTTTAGGTCTGAGAATAACAAGAAAAGAAAAAAAGAAGCCTCGAATCTCCAACCCCCTCGCCAAAGGCACCGTTACCGCAACCTCCCTCACTCTATCTTAATCCCCCGGCACCCCTTCCCCCAACAAACTTCTCCCAACCCCCCACACACCCCTCTTCAACCCCCCCATTTCCCACGCACTCCCCCTTCAATCCCCCCCCCATTTCCCACACACTCCCCCTCCAATTCACCCATCTAACCTCCCACCTCCCCCACACACCTCTTCCCCCAGCTCATCAGAACCCTCCGTGAACCCCCATCCCCCTCCCTTTCTCCCCTTCCAGCGCTTCTCCCCTTTCAGCGCTTCTACCCTACGCAGAAAGACAAAAGAGAGGAGTGCAAGAGACGGGTGTGGATAGTGGAGGAGAGCGGAGAGCGCCAGACAAAGCCGTCCAATACCTCAAAACAGCCACAGCACACACACACCCCAACCACGAAAGCGTCAAGGCCAGCAGTTTGGGAAAGCACGTGCAAACCGGCCAGTTGCATTTGCGAAGAACGAGTAAAAGACTGCTAAAATGGGAAGATGGGGGTGGGAGTGGAGAATATGATGGGTTGGGAGACGGGACCGGGGTAGTCTGATGATGGAGATTTGGAATGGGTTTGAGCTAGATAGTTGGGTGGTTTAAGTCTGGGAAAGGCGGTGGGTGGTTTAGGACGACGACAACGTGTTATTGTCAAGAAAGAGAGTAGATAGACGCAACGCAAGATCCATATCCAAAGGAGGTGCTGTAGTGGTTTTGGAAAGCAGAAGAAGCAGGCTAATATATATGGATTAATATCGTACGCCATACAACCAAAGAGAAGAAAACCTCTACGCAAGAAGAGAAGAAGAAGCCATCAGTCCACTCACACCTGCTTCCAATTTACCGTATTCTACATGTCAAAAATGTAAGAAGAAGAAGAAGAACCACTTGCAAAAATATAGTCCCGAGCTGCCAAAAAACCCCCCAAGCGTAACTAACGTCAACAGGGCATATATTTTCTCTCCCATCCCACATGGTGATGCAACGTACTAAATATTCGTAAGCTGCCCGCAGGTCAGTTAACAAAAAACCGGTCGGCGACTACCACCACAGCCAAGTGGTTCTCGTAACCGTAAAGCATGTGTTATAACTAGAGAGAGAGAGAGAGAGAGAGAGTAAGAGAGCAAAAAAGCGAACAAAAGAAATGTGATGATGTGAGAACATCAATGAGCTAGACCCAATGCGACGGTGAGATATGGGGTCCTTGGGAACCATATGACATGGTGAACGTGACTGCATCGGGGCTGAGTAAGGTCCAGCAGGTCATCAGCGGCACGATAGACGCGGTATAAATACTTTGAGCATTCCTGCGTCGATAACTGAATAAGCTGTATACCTTGAGAATGGAGGTGAGGTACTCCGTATTCGCCATCGTTGAAGTGGCGCATTTCACCCAGATGGCCACAATTAAATAACCGAGGACCGCGTGGACCGTTAGCCTGTACAACGTCATATGTTTTGCATCTTCACAACAAAACTGCTACAGAATGTGTTTGTATTCTGGTGCTTAGAGCTAGGACGCTACGGTCTCGAGGATTGACTCGCTCTCGATTGAGAAGCGACCATGCAAGCTCTGAAAGAATCAACAAGCTAACGCAACAAGCTAAGAAGGAAATCCTCGAATTCCAGCTTGTTGGTTGAAGCTACGAGTGTAATCGTTTCTGTGTGATCGAAATGAAGTGTATTGACATATAGGAGCCGTGGAGCTGCTGCTGTTGTGTGTATTCATTAGATAAGAGAACCACTTTTCGACCAGCAAAGAAAAAAGCGCAAGATACACCCTCGCCGTCCAGGCTTGGTGTCCGTGGTATCATCGATCATAAGCTCCCGTCATCAAGACATCATCCCCCCCAAAAAACCCAAAACCCCCCCCCCCCCCCCCCCCCCCGAAGGTGAGAAACCCCTGCTAGGCTGCTAGCGAAAAGTGACGCCATGGAGAAGTACATATGGAAGCGCGACGACCCTGACTTTCATTCCGCAGCTTCAACTTGCTGCGCGATGCCTTGCTCGCTGGTGTCGTGCACGAACTGAGCAGACAGTAATGCCTCCAGGTCATGGTCCTTGGGCGATGCCGATGGTGGCGAATCCTGCACCATGGGAGGAGATGTGCCGTCGTTACCGCCTTGGTCGGACCCAGTGCTGGTGCTACCATGCCGGCTAGTAGGCGCAGAGCCAATTGGACTCTGCTCCTTCTTGAATTGATCTTCAGGTTGTTCCGAGACATCACCACCCCGCTGTTTTAGAAAGAACTGGATCTGCTCGCAGCCACAAGCAGTGTGCTTCAAGCACTCTCCTTTCAGAAACAGTATCTCATCTTTCAACGAACCCAGCATCAAGCGAAGCGAGCTGTTGTTCTTTTGCAGGTCCCGAGCTCGTGTCTCGAGGTTGGACGTCCATTCTTTCTTTTTTTGGCGACATTTGGAAGCTGCGACGCGGTTGCGTTCTAAGAACTTGGAGCGGCGGATATCTTCTGGATTGTTTGAATCGGCTTGTGCAATGTTCGAGGAGTGTGCCAAGCTCGATCGTGCTGCGCTCTTGCGACTGCGTTTGGGCGGCGTAGCGGCTTCATTGGAGGCTGCCGAGCCTCGCTTCCGCTTCTTCCCACCCGTGACCGAGGAAGCCAACGCAGGCTGCGTTGGCTGCTGCTGCTTGTGCTCATACTCAAACAGGCTCGATTCGTCGTCATCAGGTGGCGTGGTTTGGCCGTACTGTATGCGGGTGTCATTCGGATACATACTGGGAACGATGTTCTGAGATTGGAATTGGTACGCTGGCCATTCCTCTGGTGCAAGGATGGCCGAGTCCGGTGGCGAAAGAGTCTCAAATGGTATGTTGTTCCAACCGCTTCCCATTGCTGGGTTTGCGGTAGTCGGAAACGGGGGGTTGAAGGGAGAACCCGGGTTCGTTTGGGGCTCGAAGTCGAAGAAGGTCGCCATGTCATCCCCACTCGTTATTCGTGAGTACTCGTTGGTGCGCTGTTGCTGCAGAGTATCTGCGTGCTGGCCCAATATCCCTCCCAATACGTTCATGGAGTTCGCGTTCTTGCCGCAGTTCCTGAGCATATGGTTGCTATTGTTCTTCTCGATACTGCCAAAGCCACCAAAGAAAGCCTTGTTGGGCTCGATAAGCTCTGGAGACATGTACCCTTGAGTTGCGGTGGCCATGGCCTGTGTTTGTCTTTGTGTGCTCGATTGAAGTAGGGTCATGAACACGAAGCTCACGGCCGTTCTGTCGAGTGGCAGAGAAACAGCCCAGCTGCAAGGGACTTTCTCTTATTGATCAAAAAGGCCAGCTCCGAGAAGATCACGACTCTGACAAGGTTCTGGTGGGGGAAGTTAGAGTGAGCTGATACATGATGAGGACCAAATTACCGACCTGAACGGCGGCTAGGTCTATCTACGGGGTGGCGGAGAGGAGTAACAGTAAACGTACAAGTTGCTGGGGTGGAGACAGTAACAGCAAAGCGACAAGAATGGGTTGTGTGGCGTTTGAGGATTTTAGTCTGGGGGGGGGAGTGGAGGTTTCGGAGGCTGCACCGCTTCTCTCACCAAGCCGCAAAAGCCACCATCGGATAAGGTAAGGTAAGGTTAACGTAGGCAGGTAATCACGGTAATTTAATTTCTTAAGACAGCAGTCAGCAGCAGCAACAATGAACACCAGCGCGCCTCTAAGGATTTAGATGGGGGGGATCAGATCAACAGATGGAAAAAAGATCCTTGGGGGGACCGAATGAATTGACGACGCACTAAGGTAGCGACTTTCCCTCCACTGTGGCGTGTACAGTACTGGATTTATTACAGTAAGCGAATGGAAGCAGTTCCCCCTCTTTTCTTTTCTTCAGTGTCGTCGATGGGCCGGAGCCTTCACCGTTGGCTCATCGCTGATCGCTCCATCGAAACAAGCACGGGAGCGAATTAGAGGATTGCATCCGCCAGGATGGGGCAACCCAAGCCAGCTTTTCCGATCTCGGTTAAGCGTCGTGTCTTAGTTGGAGGGGCACTCCCGATCGGATCGAGAATCTTGCGGGCGATCGGTCATTCCCAATCTCGCTCCCAACATTCATCCTCGGTCTGGCCGTTCAATCCCGCTTTTTGCTTACCTTACCACAGTACCTTTTAGTCAAGCGCCTTACCTTATCCGACAACATGGCATTTGCAAAATATCCATGTTGTTGCGAGCGTGGTTGCGGAACTGTCTTGCCAACCAATCACGCCTCAAGGCTCCTCTACCAGCGTTCTTCTTTTTTGCCACCTGCCCGGCTTCCCTTCCCTTCCCTTCCTTGATCACTGTTACTTTACGGAATACTATTTTGCATACCAAGCGTCGAGTTTCGGTTCCATCTCCTTGAACGCACGCTATTCTACCACATTAATTCGCAAGTGCAGATCTTTTAGTTGAAAATTGCCACCGTCCATTCTCCCGCGCAACGCTCTCGGTCAAAGATTCGCCACGTCTTTGTTGTACACAGTAGTACGTTAAGGTACGAGGGGTTTCGTTCAAGGTCTGTTTCTCGAGCCGGATGTAGGATCCATTGAATTCCGTATCATTCTACCGACCGACATACCTTACGATCCAGCCGCGATCAATGCTCGGGCAGTGAATGCTCTGTACGGAGATTGACACCAAGAGTTCTCGGACTGCGCTAATGCACCCCCATACAATTTTGTATGTATTCAAATAACTAGCGCCGGAGAAGATTACAGTCCCCCACCAAATTTTTGATAAATAAATCTATTCTATGGACATCAGCAGCTTCCTAAGCAGCTGTCTCAATGTCACCGTCCATAATAATGCCCAACAATGGAAGGAATACGACGCCGGCTCAGAGATTTCAAGCCATGACCTTGGCTAAGGCGGGAATATCACGTCACATACAGCAAATTATCGAAGGAGAAGGAGGTAATGACCATAGAGGAGGTAAATCAGGAGATGACATACGGCCCTAAAACAGGACCGAGCGGAAGGAGCGATATCAGCGCCGTAAGGCATGTAGGAGGCCTGGCGGTAGCTAGGTGGAGGTCGACGAGGTGGAGGTCGACGAGGTGGAAGCCGATGAGGAGGTTGATTAGGACTGGTAAATTTGGTGTTGTGGCTGGGACTGTAATCTTCTCCGGCGCTATTTATTTCAATACATAGAAAATTGTATGGGTGTGTATTAGCGGATTCCGAGAACTTTTGGTGTCATTCTCCGTACCGAGTGTCTTGACGCAGATCTACCTCTTACAACCAGCCACGATCGTCCGGAGACATCTCCGTCCCCAAGCCTTCATTCCCCCGCGCTCTGTGGCGAGACTTTGATATCAAGCTTAATGCATGAAACGCACGAAGAGACAGCCGACATCTCTGGCGTCAGGTAAAAGCCTGCGGGAGTGGGGCTATGGGAGAATGCAGTAGGTACATCCGCCACGGGACAGTGTATCCGTACTTTACCTAAAGTAGTACTGTAATATCAGAGACATGAACGGAGCTCTCTCCACTCCCTCCGTAATAACAACATTACACAGTAAAGTACTTTTCACCTCGTTCGCCACCATCACCTCCTTGTGGTGCCCTCAACGTACCGTAGTGACCCCGCTATCCCAAGGTAGCCCCTCTTCTGCGTGCTGTGTGTACTTTAGTCGTAGCCTACCGACCGTACTACGGAACAACGACCGAACCTACGCCGAAGCGACGGCAGTACTGGGTACCGCAAAGTAATCGTCCACACCGCACGGAGTAACATCGGCTATTATCTTTCCTACCTGGCCTAGGGGGTGGACGGTGGTGTGTTCGCTGTCCCGATTTACAGTAAAAGCCCTATCTGCGGGCTTCTGTTGAGTGAGGGTCATTGTTGAGCCCTGGCCGGTAAAAAACGCCTTGTGATGGATCCAGTCACTTGGAACAAGAAGGTAAATAAAGTAATCAGGAATTGACAGGTGGGATGCGTTCGATAAGGTACTTCAAACGACTCGACATGCTCGATTATCAAAGGCAGTAGAATACGGATTTCTTGTTGATCACCTCCACCGCAATAATTCACAGATCTTAAGATTATTGCTGGCACAAGTCTTATTAGTACACTAGACCTTGAATTTCATGAAAAGTCTTTTCCTCAATCGAGGATGTTTGGTCTGAGCAACTTGCGGTGGTTACCATGGCAAGCTGAACAAACGGCAGGTTCTTCTAATAGCCAATACAATTCATAAGGATCCATTGGTACGAGAGTAATTGGTAGGCTACAATGATACCGGGGGGAGAATGTCGACACCGAGCCCCTAATTACAGCTCTCCTCGGCATTTCGTATCAATGCTGCATCATCGATGGGACCTCGAACCTAAGGAAACGACATTGCGTCGGTCTCAGAAAGTGACCATCTATGGTTCAACCGCGAAGGACACAAAATGTCTTGGGCCAGAGGAAAAGACTTACATTCCGAAAAGGAACAATCTTTCGAGGCATAATAAAGGAGTTCTACAAGCAGAAGATCATGCCGCATAAAGTCGTGCTCTTAATTCGGGAAAAGGGAGAAGGTTTCTTTTGCTGAATAGCTATTGTCAGCCTCGGTGTAAAGACTTCTTTTCTGTCGGAATTATTCTCTCGTTCTTCACACTAAGCCGTGACTTCACGCTGTTGCTGAGAATATCAGTATTGCAATCTCTGTCTACAATATATCTTCCTCGTCATTACTTGCGAAGTTCCTGAATGATCATATACTAACCTTCGAAGAGCTGCTTATATCTGATGGTCCGGGTGATTCAATAACAACGCAACCACCCCTCACCAACACCAGCATCTCACTCCGCGAATAAGACCTGGTCCATCTCTGCGCTCGCTCGAATCTCCACGTCCGCAGCCTATTCTCAAACCATGCGAGATTACCCCTCTAGAGGACAAGTCTGTGGGAAATAAGGATTACGATACTGCAAATGACTCAGTTCGTGTATGAACAAAATCTCGCTATGATAAAGCAGTTGAAGAAATGTTGTCCTGAGAGACCAGTCTCGACTACAATATCGCGCAGAAATTTCGACAGGCTTATGAATGATTTGAACTATCACGAACCGAATCAGAAGTAGAATATCTTTTTGCATTGTCAGACTGCTTTACTAATTTACTGATCATCTTTAGATGGCCTAGATACTCTTATAACGGTTTCACCCCGAAGATGATCATTCAGTGCATGCCGAGTTCACTTCATCAAAGTATCTCAGAAGCATTTCTTACAGCAATTCATCGTACAACAGCTGATCTATCGCTCTCTGTTGACTCAACAATTACCACGGCGTCGAATGAAAGTTTCAACGAATATTCCGGACAATATGATGGCTACGAAAAGATCCTTAATGCTGCTATATTTTTGAATGACATCAACGGAACTACGCAAATCAAGCTTGCTATGAAAGTTGGATTTGCGAAGAGCTATGAAGACTTGATACAGGATATCAGGATGTGACTAGAAGAAGCCGATGCAGCTGTAGCATTACTGATCAAGATCGAGGAAGCCTCTGTGTACAGAGATCCGTCGTGTCAATTCAGTGACCAGGAAAAGGCAGAATTATATTGTCAAGAGCTGAGAGTGAAGGCCCAAGATTTCAATGCTGATGATCAATTCGGCCCGTCTACTTACAAGGGATTTCAGTGCGTAGGGAAGATATCATCTGCGAGCTTGGAGATATGGAGACGGAATTCAAAGACCGGATTAGCAACAAAGGACCAAATCAATACTGTGGGTTGTTATAGCTTGTTATGAGAGGCATTCGCTGATTGCTAGTTCAACCATGATAGGATCTTCTTGCCCCTCATGCTCAATTTAGCATCAAGCTCAGTGAGTTCCTGTCTATCGATCCGCAGCATGACCGTACGATCTCCCTTGAGACGGAGCGATTGCACGTGGAGTTGAAGAAAGCGATTCGACGCCTAGCGCTTCACAGATACCTGAAAGCTAAAGGAGAGTGTGTGAAGCTGGCTGAGGATATGCGGGATCTACTGTAGACCATCAGCCGGGATCAACGACCTCGCACCAGTCCTGACCATGAACATCTATACTGCGTTTTCAAGGAGTTGAGGCTTGGCAAAGAGTTTCTGTGGCCATTGAAGTGCTTTTTTGCGTGTCAGTAGTGCCAGGGTATCGCGAAAAGCAATTTTCTTTGGTCGGTTGCAAATCGTGTTTTCGTACAACCATCGCCCCCACCCTTCCCCTTCCCTGCTCCGCAACCCTCCATCCATCCACCACCTCAACCCTCTCATCATCAACCCAACCGCACCCTCAACCACACCGTCCCGACCTCTAAAACCCCAACAACAATAATCCCCCCAGCACACCCACCCCAACCTTCTCTATCCTCAACACCCCTCCCGCCCATTTTCCCTGGGGGACTCTTTTGACGAGTAGAGAGTGCGACGAGTCGTTCCCTTTGGTCTTGAGTTTCGTGGCTGTTGATTCGGCGTCAAATCACCACCTCTATTTCTATCTCTATCTCTATCTCTATCTCTTTTCTTTTCTCTTTCTTTCTCTCCCTCCGGATTCAGATTTTACGTTCCTTGCGTTTTTCGGATAGGAGCTGTTGCGAGTTTGGTTGGTTTCTGCATGCAATCGATGATGAGGAACTTTTGGGGGTGTTTTGAATGTCATTAATACATTCCGAGGGTTTTTCGAGGTTCTTTTTTTTTTTTGAAAGAAAGAAGAGTCAAGAGAGAGAGAGATAGAAGTTGTAATCTAGTGAAATGTTTGAATATTAAAGATCAACGATAATGTTTCTTGGAAGGGAAAAAGGTAGAAGAAAAAAGAAGAGAAGATGAAGAGAAAGAGAAAGAGAAAGAGAAAGAGAGATTAGTGAGAAGAAGAAGAAGAAGAAAGATAGATATGATTGACGAAGCGAAGCGAAGAAGGAAGAAGTGTATGTTTGTTGAATATAAATGTCGAGAATCACGCAGTATTTCTCATACTCAGATAAAGAAAAGCTTTACTCTAACGATAAAATATACTCTCTCACAAACATCAAAAAAAAACCCATCCCCAAAGAAGCGGTCTATCCATTCTCATTCGTTCAATTTCCCGCATTATAAAAAAAAATCACCTTTCGCACATCAACCAGCCAGCCAGCCGCGTTTGACATGCTCGACGGTCGAAGGTTTTTCGATTTCGTGCTTTTCTCTCTCATTCAATCCTTCATCTCTTCTCTCTTGCAATCATTCTTCTTCATCGTCACACTCACATTCTTGAATTTCTTCAATCAGCCTACTGTTCCTCTCACATACCCGCAATCCTCACCACTTCTCACAAAACATCGCACCACTTCTCAGTTCTCATTCTCGCCCAAGAAACCCCCCTATCTACAATAGACCCAAACAACCCACCTATAAACCTCACAACCCCCTTCCACCCCTTTCCCAATCACACCCCCCCCCCTTCCCACCTCAAAAACCCCCCCTCTCATTTCACCACCATCACACCCCTCTAAAAAAACCCACACAATCCTCAGCTTCAAAAAAAAGAATCACCCACCCTCAGCAAAAAAAAAGAAACCCTTCACGAACACAACAGATCTCACCGAGCAAGGAACTCGATGAATTAAAACCAAAGTGGCCTGGAGAAAGAAAAGAAAAAAAGAGAAGAGCAGTCAAGCCAATCTTAGCTATTCAAAAAAAAATCCATTTGAGGAAAAAGATCAAAATATCTCGATGCTTGTGATTGATTGATTGATTGATATAAATATTGAGAATTTTGCTGAAAAGAAAAGAAAAAGAAAAAGAAGTTTTCTTTTGATTCATGTACAGTAGTTCGTGAATATGAAAGCACCAAATAGCTTACCTACCTACCCATCCTCGCGGGGGGGGATTATCATCAAGAAGAAGAAGAAGAAGAAGAAGAAGAAACAGCTCAAAAAGCCATGCAACAGATCGATGTGCCGTTCAAGACGAGAAAGAAATGGGGAATTTACACGGTGAGCTTGAGCCGGAATATGAAACAAGACTTTTCTGGTCTTGTTGCTTGCAATGACTTGTGGACCGGACCGTGTTGTCTTACGATTGCTGTAGCTAGAATGTGAATATAGCAACTGAGTGAGAGTCGTAGCAGGCACGGATATTTATCAAGTTTACCGACGGACGAAGCACAGGCTACAGTTGGGAGTTCCATGTAAAAACGACTTGATTCATTATATCCTAACTATTAACCCCGTCCCTATTATCTACAAACTCCCTAATATATCGCACTAGTAGTCTGCTGCTCCGTCGAATTCCCCCCCGTCGCCCCCGTCGCCACCGCCGGTGCAGTCGTGCTCGGCAGCGGCACAAACGGCTCCGTATGCGTCGCATTCGCGGTCCCATTTGTCGAGTACGTGCCCGTCAACGGCTTGGACCCATCCGACAAAATCTCATGGTTGATCACACGATCAAAGGCAGCGAGTGAGCCTACGGGCTGGTAAAAAGGGACTTCGTGGCCGGCCTCGTACATGCGCAAAAAGGAGAGCTGGCCGTACTGGCGGACTTCGCCGTATTCGGTGCCGTCGACGACAAAGGGGGCGTAGCCGGCGGCGTTGAATTCCTTGGTGTGGGCGTATTGGAGGGCGAGCGAGACGGCTTGGCCGCCGAACCAATTGCAGATGTAATCTGCGTCTCCGTAGACAAGGGCGACGCGGACGCCGTTGCCAAGGATTTGCTCGAGGTCAGTTTTGTAGATCGGGTAGACAAAGTCGCCTGTGGCCTGGAAGGCGTAGGAAATGGCGGCGTAAGACTCGGTGTAGTTAAGGTTGACCCCAATGGCCTGCTGAGCGCCTGCGGTGTTGAGAAAGTCGACAAAGTAACGGTATGGGGTGGGATCGTTGTATGGGTGACGGATATCGTAGACGCCGCGGCCTCCGTAGGAGTAGTAGGGCCCTTCGACGTTGTCACGGCACATGTTGGTGGCTTCAGCGCAAATATCTCTGCCGACGGCGGTGGACCGATTGGCTTGCCGGCAGTAGTCGACCTGGTCAAGGCAGCCGTTGGTCATGAAGCAGGCAAATTTCATGTACTCGTATACAGTCTGATTGACGGCTTGTATTCCATAAGTGTTGTGGACCGCGAACTCTGGGTAGTATGGAGCTTGAATTGCTTCGTCAATGATACCGTTGATTATGCCAAGGGTATCAAAGTTGAGCTTGACGCCCTTGGCGGTGCCGTTGGTAATTTCCTGGTTCTGCATATAGAAGTAGTCGTAGAAAGCAGGGCCGTAATGACCGCCGTACGACTCGGTCCACAGGTTGAAAGTCTTCTCCATCTTTCCCTTGCCCTCGACCCTGTTGTCTAACGAAGGAAGAGCAGTCAAGAAAGCTTGGAGGACATGCCACGCCGCAACGGCAGCAAGTTCAGTGGTGTCAAGAATGGAGGCATCAGCAACCGGATAACGGCCATCAACTGGGCCAAAGGTGGAGTTCTCATCCTCTCCAGTAAAGGGATTGATGCTACCCGGCGCCTCTTGCTGGTATGAAAATCCAGTACCCAGGGGTTGCGAAAGGAACAGCATGTTCGACTTTTCGCTCCATGAGTACGGGTTCACTTCAGTTGTGAGGTTCTGAGTAACGTTGCAGGGGCCAAGTTCTACCAAAGTTTAGCCATGCCGATAAGACAACGCTACTGTGCGAAGCGGTCATGCAGAGTCGGTAACACATACCCTGAAAGAGTCCAATCAGCGAGTCGCTGCCAGGACCGCCGTTCAACCATAGAGTAAGAGGCTTGTTTGCAGGGTCATGTCTTGCTTCGAAGAACCAAAAGAACGTGTGTGCGTCTGGCGCAAGATCGACGTAACCAGAGTATGAGTTGACGCCTTTGGTAGTCTCACAAACACCAGCCTTGCCAGGCTCCTTGTAACGAACGGCTGTACCGCTGGGTGAGTGAATCGTCTTGTAGCCAGTAACATCTGCCGGAAGCCCTCTTGGGTCAAGCTTTGGGAGTGTTTTGGGGTCAAATTGAGGGAATGCGGCAACAACAGCAGACAAGCTCAAGGCCAGCGAGGCAGACTTGACGATTGGAAAAAGCATAGTGAAATGATTGGTTGGATACTATGTTGTTGGAAGGATATCTGCAGGAAAAGGAATCGAGCATGAGGGCGAGGTAAGCTACTTATATGTGAGCTCCAAAAAAAGAACGGTCCATCAATGCCATGACGGCTGCGCAGACGTCGACAGCAGCTTCACACGAAGCTACTGCTGCAGTGCCTTGCTCGTTGCAGCATAGCCTTGCAGACAACACCTCGGTAGTGGTATGGGACGAGGCCTACCTAGGCAGGTACTGCACCGCCACCTCACCATTGGGTTCTTCACTGACTGCAATGTGCAGATTCTTGCAGTCCGTTGTCCGTATGAAAGGCCGGGGAAGCGATTGTCTTGATCCAGCAAGGAGCGAGAGAATCCGTGAGGTCGATGGGGCTAGTGACCCCACTTACCCGATTGGGAAGGTCAGTTCCGCGATATGTACCTTACTTTATGCAGTTGGTTTCCCCGCAGAGCCTTGCTCTAGCGGAGATTGAAAAGTCTCTCGTTCGACTGACAAGCCTGTCGATCGGCCGCTCTCTATTCCGTAAACTCTTCCACGATTGTCCGCAGACAAAGGCCGTTGTTCGTGTATTCGAAGGGATTGGATTGTTACCAATTGGCCTCACACAGTCGTTCTCAGCCACCCGGGAAGCCACCTCGGGCCCTCGATCCAAATGTTGGCCTGGCACCGCACGCGCAAGACACATTGCTATTCTAGTGATTCGGTGGAGATAAGATAGCCGGTAGCGTAGATAAACGATTCGGGCCGATCAAGGGCTCGTAGGGCTGGATTTTTGGCTCACGTGACTTGGCGATGAGGGGGTTGACGCGAGTTTCCCGATTAGATAAAGCGTGCCGCTGTCAGCTATGTAGACTAATGTAGTAGATCCACTACCTGATGTGATATCAGAAAAAATAAACCAATCCTCGCTGTGTGAGACTCAATAGCTATTCTACGAGAGTCTGTGAAAAGACTGATACCAGATTATTCTACAATGTTTTGTTCATACTTCCAGTGCCTAATAGTATCGACAAAACAAGTTCGAGACATTTCCAGCACTTTGAAAGCTCTGATCTATTATGTCTGACAAGAGGCCGTGGTTTGCCACGGTCTCTTCTGCGATGAGCACGCTTTGATCTGGGGCATGGAACCCAAGTATACAATTCGTTACAATGGCTTGCAAGGGCCTCTTTACTATCTACATATCTCTGGGCGCTGGATCCGAAGGTCTTCAGCCTCGAAAGAGATCGTCTACAGTTGGCGCAGGTACTTCGGATACTGGCTCATACCGCATCGAGGTCTGAAGCACTGGGATTCGGGACACGAATGCTGCGCCGTGTTACAGGGATGTATAATTAATACTTTTGCAGCCGTACTGCCAGAACTTGTGAATCACACGCAAAAAAACAGGGCCCATTCGTCACAACACAAATCTCATGTTGCCTCTATTGCTACATTGTCATATTCTCAAAACCAATGTTTCCAGCTCACCCCCCTGACCCTCTCCCATCCCCTATCCAACGCCCCAACGACCTCGTCCTGCAGCGGGCCCTTCTCAAGATCCACAAGATTGCTCTCCAAACGCGCCGCACTACTCGCACCCATCAAGTCTGCGTCGCCTGTCTCCCCGCCAAGCAGGCTATGATGCGCCAACCACCTCAGCGCACACTCCCTGAGCGTCAACCCATGCTTCTCAATGACCGGACCCAGCAGCTCCAACGCAGCAAAGTACTCCTCGGTCCCATAGCTCCCATTTTTGTTTCTCTCATGCGACTCACCGCCGGCCAGGAAGCCCCCCGCGATAGCATTGAACGCGTAGAACTTGATACCGTAGTGCCTCAAACAAGGGAAGAGCTCAGGCTCTACGGCGCGATGGAGGGCGTTGTATTTGCCTTGGTAGACTGACGGCTTGACCCATCCCTCGCGATTGCACAGCTCGCAGATCTGCGCGACTTCCCATGCGGGGAGACTGGTGAGGCCGAGCTGGGCAAAGAGGCCTTCTTGGTGGACTGCGTTGATGCCGCGAAAGATTTCGCTTTGGGGGACAGAGCGGTCAGGGCCAAGATAGTAGACGTGCAACTTGTGCATTCGGAGCTCTGCGAGGGACTTCTGGAGAGTTAGGCGGAGCATATCGGGATGGTAGCGTTGGTCGAAGTCTGTGTGTGCGCATTAGCGTTTCAATCGTTGCGGAGGCGGAAGAAAGTAAAGACGTACTCCAACCCTCAGGTATGGCAGTCTCGGGATTCGAATGGAGCGCGGGGAGGTACTTTGTACTTATGAGTAGACCTCGCTCCTGACATTTCAATTCGCCGAGCATGGTCTCCGATGTGCCGTTCCCGTAACGGCGCGCGGTATCGATCTCGGCGTGCCTAGTTGGATGAGCCGTGATACTGTTGAGGCGCATTCATGGACTTACCCATGCTTCTGGAAGACGTCCAAGATTGAGTCCCCAGTCTCGAGATCAGTGACCCGGCAATGTGGTGCCACGCCTTTGAGCAGAATTAGCATTCTCGAACGCAGAGGAGAGATACAATGGTTCACATACTCTTCAGGCCCAACGACATCGCGCCGAGTACGACTTTCATGATGGCTTTCTAGCTCGAAGCCATGACTTTGCTGATACTTTTGTGGATGCAGTGCTTTTGTAGGTAATTGAAGCATATTGCACATCGGCTTTCTGCTCTCATAAGAGCGACGACAGTGGGTATTACAAAGCCAAGAATGACAGGGTTGTTCAACGTACGAAAACTACGGCGCGAGTGGTACTGTCGATAGGTCGTTTGTTGAATGGAGTTTGCAACCTTGCACCCCGCACTTTCGCTCATTCTTCGCTTCCTGGTCGCGAGTATCAACTGAACGGGTTAGTGGCGTCAAGTGCTAAGCTTGAAATGAGGCTGCGCTGACATATAATTCCACGACCTACGTTCGCATGCGTACATGAACGTTGCCTATGACGGAAATGAGTGGCCTGGCTGTAAAGTCCGCTGCGCATTTGTCATTGGGACATTTGCTGGGTCTAGCCGTGTCAGGAAATACTCTCGAAATGTGTATCTCCGCCAAACTCTTGGTGTCCAATGGTAAGAGATGCTAATTCTCAGGACGAGCTCATTTCATAAGTCCGTTGATTGAGCCGATCCCGATCCGCAGGTGGATTCCTCTGCCTATATAAAGCTTTGTCGCATGCGGATGCTGTAGACAACATCGATACTTCGTGAACGCTTACCTTGGATTCGAAAACTTTCTCCAGCAAGAAAATGCCTGCGCCGCCCGTTCCCGTCTCGCTGCAAAGCAGTACGAATGCCACCAAAGTCGAGTATGTCCAGCTGGGTTCCTCTGGGCTTCGAGTCTCCGCGCCAATCCTCGGTACCATGGGTATTGGCAGTAAGGACTGGCAGAATTGGGTGGTGGAGGAAGACGAAGGGTTGGAGTTATTGAAAGCCGCCTGGGACAGAGGTAAGTAGGACATGTAGAAATACACTGAAGACTCTGTAATTGAATCAATATAGGCCTCTCAACCTGGGATACCGCCAACGTCTATTCCAACGGCATAAACGAGGAGATCATTGGGAAAGCGATCAGAAGGTTCGAGATACCCCGACATAAGCTTACCATTTTGGCCAAGTGCTTTGGAACGGTCCCAGAGGAACCGGGCATTTTCAACTGGCCGTTTGAGGCGCAGATGGAAAAGAGCAAAGACTATGTCAACCAAGGCGGTGAGTAGCTCTGTGTCGATATGAAGTGTCGTCCCAAAGGTGCTTGAGCTGATAATTTCGGGCCGGGTAGGTCTATCATGCGGCGCGATTCTCAAAGCCGTCGATGCCTCGCTCAAGCGTCTCGGAACAGACTATATCGACCTACTCCAAATCCACAGATACGACGCCTCGGTTCCTCCGGAAGAGACCATGAAAGCGCTTCACGACCTCGTCCAAGCCGGCAAAGTCCACTACATTGGTGCAAGCTCCATGTGGACATACCAATTTGCCCGCATGCAATTTATTGCTGAGAAGAATGGCTGGACGAAATTCGTGAGCATGCAGAACCGGTACAATCTATGTTACAGAGAGGAGGAGAGGGAGATGAACAAGTTCTGTAACGAGACTGGTGTGGGTTTGATCCCATGGGGGCCTTTGTTCTCAGGTTTGCTGGCAAAGCCATGGGGAGTCGAGTCTGCCAGGTCGAAGATCAGTGTTGCTATGAGCGGTGGGGTTACGGAAGCAGATGAAATCATCAATAAACGAGTTCAGGAGGTGGCTGAGAGGAAGGGCTGGAAGATGAGCCAAGTTGCACTGGCGTGGATCAGAGGAAAGGGTTGCATCCCCATCGTCGGCTTGACCAGTACCAGTATCGAGAGGCTTGATGAAGCGTGTGCTGTGCGGGACATGAGGCTAACTGCAGATGAGATGAAGTATTTGGAAGAGCCATACGCTCCAAAGTCAGTTGCTGGACACGTCTAAAGTCAAGGTGGAAGCTTGGGCCGAGATGAGAAACCAGGAATACCTTAGGTAAACATCGCCTTAGTTTTAGGGTTCTGTTCAATGACTCCTCTTCTCTGCTGTCGATCTCTGTCCATGTTCAAAAAGAGGAGTGGGCCACGAAGCGGCAGCAATGCTTGAACATTCAAGGTCGTCAAGCCAATGAAGACGGTCACGGACTTCGCGTTATGTCCGAAGCGCTTTCGTCTCAAGGCCGAGAAAGGCGCGCCACATGCAATAAACAAAGCTCGTAGGTCTTCAGCTGCTCTTGATCTTGATCTTGCTCGTCTTGTTCTGTCCGAAGTGCTATGACTTTTCCAAGCCGCGGGTGCCGCACATGCAAGTAGCGTCGCGTCAAGGTGTAGCTTTAGAAGATGCCCAGATCGAACATGTGTTACCAACAGACACTGGCCCGGATTGTTATCGACGCCAAAAGGCGAACCTCAGTTGCCACGGCGTTGAGGAAGACCGCAATTTATCTTCTTGAATGAAAATGAGTACGCAGTCGGTCGACGGAAACGTCCACGAGGGCCCAACGTAAAGACGGCCGTGGTCATCCGAGACAATCTCCAAATAGCCACGTCGAGCAAACCCGAGAGACTCTTCAGATCTCCATATGAAGCTTTGCCGATGGAAATACCGCCTGCTGAGCCACAGAGCTTCTTTATATTACAAGTTCTAGACATTACCCTGGACTGGCACCGCACGTGGAAGACATGCAAAAGACATGCAAAAGGGATCGTAGGGCTGGGCTTTTTACTCACGTGACTCGGCGTTGAGGGGTTGACGCGTCTTTTCGGCGAGCTTTCCACAACTTATTCAGAGCTTCGAAGCTATTTTCACAGCGTATCCTCCAACCAACCACCTTGACAGCACATCTTCCAAAACATTTCAGTCCATTGACTTCCTCCTCACCTCCCCACTTCTAGATATCCCTCCCCATCCTCACCATGGCCTCCGAAGCCACCCCCCGTATAAACGCCAAATACCTCCAACCCTTCACCAACCAAACCGTCCGCATCCTCGGCAAAGTCTCTTCTTTACGCGGCGAAACCGCCACCATCGAAGCCAGCGGCTCCATCAACGTTCACCTCACCCGCGTACCCACACCCCATCTCCTCCGTCAAAACCCCTTTCGTAAAAAGAAAAGAAACGAAAATCAGCTTAACAAGAGCTAATTCAGTGAAACAGGACTCCCACCTGACACTAAACAACGCGGTAGAAATCGTAGGCAAGGTCCAGCCGGACCTCAGCATCAAGGTCTTCCAAGCGACGGATTTCGGAGACGGGATTGATTTTGCGGCCGTGGAGGCCGTGGTGGACGCGACGCATCGATACAAGGAGATTTTCTACGAGGGGAATGATTGAAGGCCCGTATAAGCCAGGTAAAGGGGTTGGCTGGAAGTTTGGGGGAACAACTGCGGTGGAAAGGGAAGGGGCGGCGTTGAGGGTTTGTAGGGCATCTTTTGGGGAAGGGCGTATGTATGCGAGGGTGGGAAGGAGATTTGATGTTTGGAGCTATGTGTTGTTCAAGACGAGTGTAACGTCTGATAAAGGGTAATGCACCGGTGATGGTTCCGCACTAAATGCCCTGAGGAAGTGGACTCGTCGAACAATTGAATGAATGCATGGCTGAGACAAGACTCCTGACGACGACGGAGGGGTTCTTTGCATTTATCGCTACCCGAACATCATGCTTTTTGACGCGGTACTTTCTGAATGGGCAAAATACTTCAGGATTTGGGTATTAAGATCCAATCTGCTGCTAGCGGAGCTCTATTTCTAAATACACAGCTAAGCTGCAGAAGAGGATATCCTACCCCTCCTAATATCCAACCCGCTGTAAAGTATTCCAAAGCCTGGTGTTGCCAAGCAACCAGTACACGCCTGCTAAAGTTCAAGTTGAAGCGCAACCATATCATCTGTAAGAAGTATCTGTACACGGAAAGCAATTCCTCACACTTTGCGTTTCCCTTTAGCAGCACCATAGTGCAGAGTTAACGATTTTCCCTTCGTTATTAGCCGCCCATATCTCAGCTAGCCGGAATCAAATATTTAATAGTAGCGTGCCCATTCTCATCCACCGTCAATCCCGGTGTCTTCGGGCCCTTTGCAGCCCCAGTCTCATCCGTAGGCGGACTTGCGGCTGGTAGCTGATAGTCGCTCCACAGTCCACTGTCCTGCTCAACGGGGTCCACATAAAGCCCAAACCAAGCTGGAGGGCTACTGGGCATTGCCGCATCAGTGCTCAAGAAATCTTGCGGATCGAATTGGGAAAAGTCAAAGTTATGGTGCAGTTGACTGGGACTGTTGTCCAGCGAAGGTAGGGAAGGGAAATCGAGATTATTGTACGGAGGACTTCCATTGTTAGCTTGGGCAAGCAGTGAATTGAGATGGGCTGTGAAGGGTGTCATTTCTGCCAGCGGCTGACTGCTTGACTTGGTGGGTGTACGCTTAGGCGTAGTGGTCGGTCGTAAGAGCGCCCTGGCGGCAGAGGAGAAGAGGTCGCTGGTTTTGGGGGTGCGAATAGGTGAGGTAGACTTTTGTGGAGTCTTGAAAGAAGATCCACCAAGTTTGCTGCGCGGCGTCGGAGTTGTAGGCCGTGGAATGTATCGACCATCATTCTCTGTTAAGAGATGCGCAACACCTTCTTCCTCATCCACAGGCGGACGGTTCTCCTTGTCGGCCTGATCAAGATCTGAGCTCGGGGTTGTAGTTGAGCGTTGCGAGTTGTCTCGGACCTTGTTCTCTGTGTTGAAATCATGGTCTCGCAGCGTTCTCCCCTCTTCAGACTGGCTCGGGGAAGGGAAAAGCAACCTCCTTGTAGGCTTGGGAGTAAGGTCCTCGACTTCGATAGGAATGTTTTGCGTGCCTATAAATCGAGCAGGGGAAGACTGAATGGCTCGTTGCAGCGCTACGGCTGCCGTTGCATCACTCATAGTATTACCCTTCGCCTCCGTGGGGGCTATTTGCACACTCGATGCTCTTTGTCGTTTCGCCGGAGGTAGCTGCGTGTTCCCGGCTCCCTCTTCCTGGTTAGCGCCGTCTGGAGGTGAAGATGCGTCAGAGTGTAGAGCTGTGCCATGTGACGCATCACTTGCAGCATGGTTGCTCGCTGCTTCTGAGTCTTGCTTCCTGGCCCTTGGTGCCCGTTTCCGCTTCTCATGAGGACCCCTTTGACTGGGATTTTTCTCCCAAAACTCCTTTGGCCGCATACATTTGCGGGTGTGCAGCCAAAGCCCACATGCTGGAAAAAGGTTAGTAAAGCTCCCAGCACTGAAAAACTGTGACTTACGGTTACACAGCAAGATTTCGGTGAACCCCTCATCCGTAGCCAAGACAGTTTTCTTGATGATTCTGTAAAGGTTTATAACTCCATTTTCGTCTGTTTGTAGTGTTTGCCAAGCAACAATCCCGCCCTCTTCTTCAGAAATTCGTACATGTTCTGGTGTTCCGCTATGCAACTTGACCCAAGCTTTCCTCCATGTTGGTGTTTCTATGGCGCCGCAATTTTCACAGAACGGCGGCATTTCTCCAGCTGCGATGGATGTTTCTAGCCGAGTCTGTATTGCCTTCTTCCTCCTAGCGCCGGCGCCACTTCCAGGTCTACCTCGCGAATTTGGTCTTTCTGGTACTTCTGGAGCTCGTGGAGCGGTTGGCGCATCTGAAGCAGGATATAGCGCTTGCATGCCTGACCATGTCTGTGACCGATATAGATTAGATGGACGTACAGGGTCACTAGCAGGGACTGCTAGCGTAGGTAAAGCTCCTGACGATGCTGTACGGCTCAAAGGATGAGATTCGGAGGTATGTCCGGTAATCATCCTAATTTGAGCAAGGGTCTTGTGGTCTGGCTGTTGTGGCCGATCAGGATCAAGACTCGTAACACTGCTCTCCACTACACTATCCTCGAGGTTCGAGGCCGTAGGCAGATCTTGGCGCTTGCTGTACTGGGCCGCCATCTCAAGATCCTCGTCGTCAAGAGGACGATCTTCGTCATCCTCAAATAAGTCATCGATCGAACCACTCATGAATCCGGAGTCAACATCTCGAGACATTGTAGGTAAACGGGGACTAGAAGGAGCCGTTGAGACCCCGCGATAGACGGGTGGCGAAGAAGGGATATCCGGAGGAGTATTTGAGTCGCTACCAATTCTGCTCTGTTCAGGTGAGGTCATGGCGGAGTCCGATGGTTTCGAAATTCCTTCAGAAGGAGGGTATGGCGACTTATACTTGGAGTTAGTCATGGTGACCGATTCGCGGCGCAAATGACTCTGAGGTGCAGGAAGAAGCGGTCTTCTAATTATATTGGAGGGCTCTGCGATAGGTGTTGGAAGCCGAGGTGGCCCTTCCAGAGAATTTACTGTGTTCGCCATTGGGCGTACCGCTGTTGGCTGATGAATGCGGACCGACGCCGCGGCACTCGCTGCAACCCTCAGGGAATCAGATTGGCTCCCAAGACCAGTTTTGCTAGGCCAATCCGCTTTCATTACCTTGGCTCTTTTCTTAGCTGGTCCTTCTTCAAAACGCTCATCATTGCTTGCAAAGCCACTGTCTATTGACTCCCGTCTAGTGAGATCCTTCCGTGGAACGCCGCGACCACGAGTCGATACACTTGATGCAGACCGCGGTGGCCTGCCTCTCCGTTTTGCTGTCGTGGCCGACTGAATGCTCGAGGCTGGGCTCGCAGCTCGAGGGAGCTGTTGCAGCCCCTCGATAGAAGAATAACTGGGATTCTTCGAGAAAAGGCGCTGACTTCCAGCATCCCCCATAGAACCCTCGCTAAGTAGACGTTGGACATGCTCGATTCCAATCTTGTCTTTTTGTCCAGGGCCAACTGCAGGCGATTGACTTCGACTTTGATTGGCCGCTTGCAGGATGGCAGGGTTCGATTGAATGAACGAAGTCCAGGCTCCGGCATCGAATCCTTCGGGCATAATTCTACTAATGTCTCTGTATTTCTTCATGCTTTCGAGATACTCGCTCTGTAGGCATGTAGGTACGGGAACTAATCTAAGCTTTACTTCAAGCGTTTCTTGTGATCCGCTCGAAAACAGGCCCAGAAGGTTTTTGCAAACGCGTCCCGTCACGACAGTCCGTGACTGATGTGCAGGCGCAGCGGGCGTAGACGAGGAAGAGGCGAGTACCCACGAAAGCATTCCCTGACCCACAAGCGGCGTCTCGTACTCGGAATAGTCGTACGCGTAGACAGTATAGTCTTGCCCGAGCTTTGCGACCAGTTCTGGACTGGCTGAGACGATTGCCTGGATACATGTCTTGAGTTCGATGACACCAACCTGCGTATTCTCATTAAGGTAGGCCGTTCGAATGTCAAGGGGCTGTGGCCACCGAGCAAGACAATTGGTTTTGTTTTCGTCGTCGAAGGTATAGAGTACTTTCACTACAAGAATGATAAGATTAATACTGTGCAAATCTTGCAGGACAGGTAATTCTCACGTCGCATGGGGCGTATTGAGACATCTTCTGATGTCTGAGGCTCCATCACTGATCTGCCGGCTGGTGCAGGAGAAGACGCGGTGGCTCGATTGGGATAGCCACAGTTTGGCGCTGTGAACGGTGAAGACATTGCATGCCTAATCAATTCCAATAGGCGGAACCGCAGAAGATGAGCAGTGTACTCTAGGCAGCAGCGTGGTGCCCACGGGGACTCTCAATCGCTTCAGCAAATCTCAGATGATTTGGCTTTGGGTCATGTAATCGTGAGCATTGCTGGATGACGATTAGAGGTCGCGAACAGGTAATAGTGTACAGAACATGCGTGACAAACACCTCTGTAATGTTAGGACTTCATCAAGAATAAATACAATGCAAGTTGTGGTAGAAAATGCTGGAAACGTGAAGGTAGGTAGTTGTACTGTGTAGAGATGATAGCTCGAAGAGCATTCGCGCCTGGTGATACGCGATTTGACGTCGCGGGGCTGGAGTATTAGTTAGTAAGTATTGACTAATCAGCCGCTAGCGTCAAAGGGCTACAGGAACCTCAGTGCTTTGTGGGATGCAAAAGCTATTGATCTAAGGCAGACACTACTCTTTAATACTACAATATGGCGGACGCAAAGATCCAGTATGTGACTCATACCATACGTATGACACTTATTAGAGCTAACTCATTATGCAGGGATCTCCTGAACAAGCCCCGAATGGAGCTCACGTACGTCCAACCAAGGGTTTACTACGCGCTCTAAAACTTGATGCGCTTTGTGCATATCGAGCTGCCTAAAGTAGTTTGTGATACTGATCTTCGTGTAGGGAGTATGAGATTGCATTACTCGAAGAGCACGAATTCACCTCGGGACCTCTCTCCATCCTACAAACCGCTGTCCGTTCGCATACGCAGGTGCTGATTTCATGCCGCAACAACCGGAAATTATTGGCAAGAGTAAAGGCCTTTGATCGGCATTGCAATATGGTATTGGAGAATGTGAAGGAAATGTGGACGGAGACGCCTAGAGTATCAGGGGGCAAGAAGGGGAGACCAGTCAACAAAGATAGATTTATCAGTAAGATGTGAGTATTCCTGGATTGGCCGACTTTGGGGTGTGAATCCTGATATTGATTTTCGATTACTAACGAGTATATGCACAGGTTCCTTAGAGGCGACTCGGTCATTTTAGTCTTGCTGAGTTGATCAATCGATTATTGGAGTAAAATGTCATTCGGGGAGAAAAGGCGTTCAAGCAAGCCAAAAGTACATGGACTCTGATGAAAGCAGTAGTTATACCCATTTATAGGCCGTCCGCAAGTCCCGTAAGGAATTCACTCAGTCCGTATGCACCAGGATCTGGCACCTCTTCGAAACCCGAACCACCTACGTATACCGTCCTACCTAAACTCGCTTTCATACCTTTCGTCCCATCAGCACCTTTCTTTGCCGCCACTGCCGCTTGTATAGTATCTCCTGTCTTTTTGAGTACATCTACAAAGGGGAATAACGCATCCATCAATGTTCGATCCCCGGGCTGAGCAGGTGTGTACTTGCTTAGAGCTTTCAACGATATTTCAAGAGCCTGTGCCCAGGTTTTGGCAGTGACTGGATTCGGTGTCGAACTGTCAAGGCTTCGCAAACTTGCCGCAAGCGAATTAAGAAAAATGGCATATATCGCCCCAGATGTTCCGTCCATGGTGGCCTCCACAATCTGGATGATTTTTGTCAAGTCCACTAGGAGATCTCCGGATGATGTGGAGCTTTCCAGCATCTTCACAACAGCATCTGCGCCTCGCTTTAGACCAATGCCACAGTCCCCGTCACCGACTATTGTATCAAATCTTGTAACTTCGCTTTCCGCAGCTATCACACGCTGCAGACCAGCTTGCAGAGCGTTTCTCCAAATATCTGGATTGACTTCTCGCATGTCAGCTTTTTAGTTCAAGATTTCGGGGCCCAGTCTAGAAAAACCTTTCAAATTACTTGGTTTCGTCTCATCTTCGCCTGACGGTGCTTTCTGCTTGACTGCTTCGAAGTTTTGCTCCCACGTCTCTTTTTTGATAGCTGCAGACCACCCGTTGGCTTCGGCTGGTGCGTCTATCAACTCCAACATTGATTTCCCCGGTCCAAGGCCAGTATCAGTCAGCTTGAGGACCGAAATGATGAAGCCTGGCCCGTTAAGACTTCCAAAGAATGTCCCTGCGATGATTCTTTTAGGCTTTAGGTCATAACTTTCTTTCAGTTGTTTCGTGACCTCGCTGACGATCCCACCGAGCTCCAGGTTGCTTGTACCACCGAAGTTATTAATCAGCAGTACCGTAGAATCGGAACTCTCTATGTGCACATAGGCCCGGTCCCTGTCACCCGGATCGAGCATCTGCGCCAACATGATTTTGACCAGACCTGGCAAGTCTGTCCTCACCTTGTCGCATCCTGGCTCATTATGTACACCCATCCCAATCTCGACCAGTCCGGGTCCTAGTCTTTCCTCTTCTTCTTTTGCTTCCTTCAACGCTCGACCGGGCTGATGTACTCTGCTTAAGCTCGCCCCCAGGCTGACCAGGTTATCTGCCACTAACCTTCCCACTCTTGCACATTGGTCCAGACTTTCTCCCTTCTCGGCCAGGGCACCGCATACCTTAATCACGAGTGCTGTTCCTGAAAGGCCTCTCCTGCCCACTTTGCCGCCCTTTGCTCGTCCTACACCCACATCATCACCAACGACTACCATTTCCACTTTCTTTCCTAGGGCCCTTGCTTTTTCTACTCCCATTCCAAAATTCAGCACGTCGCCTGTGTAGTTGGTAACGACACACAGAGCTCCCTTCGAGTCTGCGGGCAGTCTATGCAACAAACACGCTCGAATCTGCTGAGCACCTGGAGAGGCAAAGATGGTGCCTGCGACACATGCGCTGAGAACGCCCCGTCCCACGGTCGAAGCCCATCCAGGCTCATGACCTGAGCCACCACCGGAGATGACAGAGACATTTTGATTATTCGTGAGTGAGGCAGGATGGCGGTATACGATCTTGTTGGTCTCATCGAAGAGGAGAGAGGGATTCGTCAGGGTAGTGGCGCGGAGGGAAGAAAGTACCGCTTGGATGGGGTCGTCGAGGTAATGCTTGGCTAGAACGGTGTCGAAGGTCAGCATATGACAGAGGGGGCTAGTAGTTCCTTTCACACAGACCTGACATCTTGGAGATCTGCAGAACTGCAGAACGAAAAGGGGATTCGATTCGGTTAATTGAGAGGCAATTCTTGAGGCATGAGCCTCAAATGTTACCTTACCCCATCGCGCTGAGAACAGGAAACTTGCGGGGCTGAAAAGTGCGGGGAATGGTGGGGCATGAAGATTCCCGGCAAAACCTGCCAGATGGGTAAGTAAGCTTTGGGGACCAAGGGACTGTCAGCATTCATTTCACACTTCTTAGGTGTTTCCACTCTCAATGAACGTAGGGACATTGACGAAGGCTTTCCCTCGAAGACCACTGAGAGCCTTGGCAGCAAGTGTATGGTTTCTGCCGTCTTTTGAGCTGTCAGAATCACTGACTGTTCCCAGCTCGCTCTAACGCGCGCCATGCATATTCAATCGATACCAATGTGTACGCTATAGACTTCGGAGCCATCGATTATGGTTTCGAGCTTTGCTAATGCTTAGTACTGGAATAGGGACGGGGTCCAGCAATAACTATGCGTATCTGGTGGTAGACGACAAATCGAAAGATGCCGTGATCATCGACCCTGCCAACCCCCCTGAGTACACTCGACGGCAGCCAATAGCAAGGCATATGGGTTGACACACATCTGCAGGGTAGCGCCAGTATTGAAGGAGCAGATCGATGCTGGAAAAATCAATTTGACCGCCATCATGAATACCCACCAGTGAGTTTGCACGAGCTTGGTGGTAGGGGAAGACGCTGAAATTTGGAAAGTCACTGGGACCATGCCGGTGGGAACTCTAAGATGGCAAGATCAACAATCCGCCCTCAATAGCCTGGATCCTAATGGAACGACCAGCTTGCGCAGTTCAAGGACCTGCCCGTGATCGGCGGAAAGCAGTGTGAAGCAGTTACTAGAACACCAAAACACAACGAGACTTTCAAGATTGGCCAGGAGATAACAGTAAAAGCATTACACACGCCATGTCATACTCAAGATAGCATATGCTGGTTGATGGAGGATGGTAGTGATAGGGTGGTATTCACTGGTGATACTCTATTCATTGGAGGTACCGAATCATACTCTCTAAATATGCCATGGCTAATAGCTCTTGCTAGGCTGTGGGCGCTTTTTTGAAGGAACTCCGGGAGAAATGCATACAGCTCTCAACAAGACTCTGGCTGCCCTACCCAATGATACCAAGGTATATGTACGTGCTCGGACATTCTCAAGCCTGTCATGAAGTTTCTGATCCTTAGACAGCCTGGCCACGAGTACACCAAGCAGAACGTCAAGTTTCTTGCCAAAGTCCTACAGAATGAGGCAGTGAAGAAACTGCAATCATTTACAGAGAACAACAAGGAAACACAGGGCAAGTTCACAATCGGGGACGAAAAGGCAAGCTCTCCCTCTGACGGCAATTGAGAGATGAGACCTGACTAGCTCTAGGAATACAACGTGTTCATGAAATTAGAGGTGAGGGTTTCGAAACCTCGACCGGAAAGTCACTGCTAATTATCGTAGGACCCGACGGTGCAGAAAGCCACTGGGAAGACCGATCCAGTGGATGTCATGGGAAAATTGAGAGAGATGAAAAACAATATGTGAATCCAGTGAAACATCGGCGCTGCTCCTCTGCTCCTGATCAGGCATCGAAGAAGTCTACGTAACTGACAATTGCGTTGTTTCAGGACTGCATCGGATAAAGAGACCAAGTTATGAGCCTACGTAATATAGCACCATACTCCAATCATTTGCAAGTGAAAGGCATGGAATTGCGTTCCCATGCTTTTAAATGGCTGTCATATCTGTCAGAGGTGCAGCTATCGTCATCATGACGTACGGTTTGAATTGCTGCTCAGTGTGAGTGTGAGCTTGCATGACCGTACTTTATGTTGAACACTCCCGCTGTTCAAAGTCAAAGCTTAGCACACTTTTGAAGTACAAAAATCCTACACACTATCAGAATCTCGAATACGTTTGATCAAGACAGCTTTTGCCTACAGTCACAACCATGAGCAGCGCAGATAACGTCACAAACAATGCTATAGGCAACCCTCTCTCCACCAAGAGCCAAGTGCTAGAGACTGGAGCTGCGGCCGCACAGGTCTCGCCTCCGCCCATATACTTTCTCTAACGGAGTTTTCTCGCTAATTAGCTATTACGTTGGTACAGAACTTCGCCCCCTTGAAGCAAATCTGTGCTCACCTTAACGCCCTCCATGTCTACGCCTCTGAACCCAACCGATGCGTAGAATCGAACCATTACTGCTCACATCTCAATGAAGGTAAACAAGCCAGTATCTTCTCTTAGTCTTGCCGAGCGGTCGACATAATGCTGAACGATTCTGTACTCAGACGTCCGCCAATGCCTCATTTATGATACTCCCGCTCCCAACGCCCGCCTTATCGGCGTCGAGTACATGATCAGCGCCACCCTCTACAAAACCCTCGATGCCGAGGAGCGCAAGCTCTGGCACTCTCACGTCTTCGAAGTTAAAAGCGGCATGTTGATCATGCCAGCCCCACAAAGCCTCCCAAACGGAATATGGGATGTAGCGGAGACGAAGGAGATGGAAGAGGTGGTGGGATTGTATGGAAAGACCTATCATTTCTGGCAGGTGGATAGAGGGGATAAGCTGCCTTTGGGCCAAGCGCAATTGATGATGAGTTTAACAAATGAGGAGCAGTGTCCAGGATTCAAGGAGGTTCTGGGGGAGCGGGATAAGAGATATGGGGTTGATAGCCAGAAGAAGAAGGAAAAAAGGCAACATATTGCGGAGCCGGAGATTCATCCAGATTCAGACAGCGTGTGGAAAGACGAGAAGGCACAGGGAGGGGAGAAGTAGGATATCGACGGGCTTGCAGGACAACGACATTGTTTCAATATTGGGCACACTAAGAACCCACCTCCACTTATAATCTCATCCACCAGGCCGTCTATCAAAATCGATGATAGTCTTGACTAAGACTGGTCCATTCTCTGAGTCTTTCTGCAATTTCTTCTTAATGCACCTGCTGTGAAATTGGATTCCTCCTAAAGGCGAGAAGACCGATTAGACATAGATGTTGACTGACGTATATAAATAGCTGTGAAGCAATGGCCAGACCACCGCCTCTGTGGTCAAGCACCCTTCCATCCCTAAAGCCTATGCCCACCCAATGCCCGCCTTCTCAGTCCCCCAAGCGGTGTATATGTTTCCTCCAACCCCTTCTATCCAGCAAAACACTGGACGTCGAACTCAGTGAAGAGCCGAGTGGAAATCGAAGGGACCTTGTCATCACTAGGATGCGTAAGATAGTGTTTCAATCTTGCTTCTCTGTCCACACTTGCGCGCCCTAGGAGTTGGAGACGGCTAGCTCTAGCAATTATCGAAGCATTGTAAAAGGAGAGAACGCTTGAATGCATTTCACATGAAGGCATGACGAGAGGATGGCTGCCGTTACGACTTGAATGGAAGAAGGCTTGCGATCAGCAGTATGCCATGATGGATTTCGGTTTATCACAGGATTTGCGATGTGAACAAGCTGGATCCTGTGTTCTGGGTGAACTTGGAAGTCTGGACACGAGTAGACTCAAATGTTCAACCCCGTAGATGCAAACAGCCATAGCCTCATTAAAGGATCAAAGCTTCCTGGACTTACAGCAACGTTTATCGTGAATTTCGGGAGTACCTTACGGAGGATTCAGTCGAGCAAGTGATTTCGCAAAACGGCGCTAAACCCTACTACAGTAGTTCCTCGCTTCCGTATCGCTTGGCACACATTGAAGGTCGACATACATCCAACGACGACAACAACTGACTGCGCAGACTCTCTACCACAAACGGTATACCTCCTCCGCTCCTCCTATCGATTCTTCTTCTAGGGTTTGAAGCTGACCTCCTTCCGCCAACAGAAAAACCCACTTACTCCTCCCAACACACAACCACAACCATGTCCCACGAATCGGTCTGGTACTCACGCCCACGCACCTATGGGAAGGGCGCTCGTGAATGGTATGCTTTTCCACATCCCCCCCTTTCTCCCTTCCCTTACAATCAATCCCCCATCTATTGATACAATTTCATGCCCTTCCAACGCTCCCTTAATCCCATGATCTCACTTGATTTCGAAATGGAATGGCATGCTGATTTGACGACTCCAAACAGTCGGATATGCACACACACAGCCGGTCTCATCCGCAAATACGGCCTCAACATCTGCCGTCAGTGCTTTAGGGAGAAGGCGGCGGATATTGGGTTCCAGAAGGTATGTGATACCTCCTCGAGCTTTGGATTGGATGAAGCCTGGCGGGACGTGGGAGAGGAGGGCAATAGAAGGAAATCTGAAGGAAATCGGAGATGTGGATCAACTTTGTCAGAGGTAGACAGCTAACCTGTACGATTCATGTAGCACCGATAAAGGACGAGCCATCGAGAGGTGAGGGAAAGAGGGGATGTTGTGGATACGATCGGTGTTTCCAGGTGCTTAGGCTATGAGAGCTTCACGAATCGGTAGCAAAGACAAGAATTCACTACAAAAACCTCTCACAGTTCCAAAAAGCTACCTACATGGATGCAAACAAAATATCTGCCTTTCCCTCCTACAGCACCACCAAGCGCACCACCTGCAAAATTCCACCCACCAAACCTACACATATTCCAACAAGCCGCACATACCTATGCCGTTCCCCCAATCAGTGCACCCCCTTCAGCATCAGGACTTCCCACTCCATCCATATCCCTCCACCCAATACCAACGGACCCCAAACACCCCTCAACACCATCATCCCCCACTACCATCATTCCCCAACCATCACCCCTGCCCCCCCAACTCCCAACTCACCCTCAAACCTCACCCCCCTCCCTTCTCCCTTTCCCCCAGTCCCCCAGTTCCCCAATTCCCCAATTCCCCAACCCCAACCTCAACCCCAACCTCAACCCCAACCTAACAATCCACACACCCTCAAATCTCACCCTCAAACCTCACCCTCAAACCTCAACCCCCTTCCTTCTAACCCTTCTCCCTTCTCCCTTCTTCCTTGCCCCCAGTCCCCCCACCCCAACCCCAACCCCAACCCACAACCTAACAACCGACCCTCAACTCACCCTCAAACCTCACCCTCAAACCTCA
>JAABUT010000794.1_pt1 | contig 43253 bp, 28 predicted proteins | sample 5559281 | NCBI WGS metagenome assembly JAABUT01 (sample SAMN10711880, study PRJNA513359) | rock metagenome | isolation source: Antarctica rocks | place: Antarctica: Victoria Land, Ricker Hills nord | collected 2016-01-04
CGCCTAATTGGCTTAGCTTACTCAGACGCATATCCTGATCGAAAAATCCATAGTCTCTGTGTCGTTTAAATCGCTTCATAATAGTGTAATATACTAAACATCAACTAATTATAAATAATGACAAAAACTAATTTATTGTTAAATCAGTTTTTAGAGGTGCCCTAAAATATAATTTCTTTTCATACAGCCATTAAAGAAGAAATAAACCCGATAATTTTAAATACCAAAAATCTTGATTACTGTTTTAAATTTGATATAAAACGCAAGGGAAGAAAATAAGTTTTATGTAATATTAGCTCCTGAACTTTGTATGTTTTGCATGACAGTTGTATTTTCAACTTTTCATAAATTTATGTCTACTTATCCCCGGGCAATTATAATAGGTGCAGGTGTAGCAGGTTTGGCCACTGCTATACGGCTCGCTGTTGAGCAATTTGATGTGACCGTTTTTGAGAAAAATAGCTTTCCGGGCGGAAAGCTATCTCATTTTAATTTAGGGGATTACCAGTTCGATGCAGGCCCAAGTTTATTTACACAACCTCAAAATATTGCAGAACTATTTGAGCTGGCAGGTGAGTCTGCAGCAGAATATTTTGAATTTGAAAAAGTCCCTTCTTCGTGTAAGTATTTTTTTGAAAACGGAACAGTGGTAAATGCGTATGCAGATGCAACGGCGTTTGCAGAAGAAATGAAAACAAAAACAGGTGAGAAGCCTGAAAAGGTTATCTCTTACCTGAAGCAATCGCAAAAATTGTATGAAGATATAGGAACTGTTTTTTTAGATTATTCTCTAAAAAAAAGAAACAGTTTATTTAAAGCGCCTTTGATAAAAGCAATAAAAGCTGTAAGATTAAAATTCGTTCTTGGCTCGTTGGACGGGCTGAATACAAAACATTTTACCCGCCCCGAAAGTGCTCAGTTATTTAACAGGTTTGCTACTTATAATGGAAGTAATCCTTTCAAAGCCCCCGGTATGTTAAGTTTAATTCCTCATCTCGAGCTTGGCCAGGGCACTTTTTATCCAAAGGGAGGAATGAAAAGTATAACAGACGCATTATACAAACTTGCACTGAAAAAAGGCGTGAAATTTGTTTTTGAAACACCTGTGCAACGAATAATAAATGTTGACGGACAGGTAAAAGGTGTAGTTGTTAACGATGAAAATTTTTATGCTGATACTGTAGTCAGCAACAGTGATGTATACTTTACTTATAAAAATTTACTGAACGACGAAAGAGAGGCTAAGAAATTATTGAAACAGGAAAGGAGCAGCAGTGCGATTATTTTTTATTGGGGAATTAAGAAAGCCTTTCCGGAACTCCAACTGCATAATATTTTTTTCAGCAAAGATTATAAAAATGAATTTGAGCATTTATTTGAAAAGAAGACATTATCTGAAGATGTGACTATTTACATAAACATAACGGCCAAAATGGAAAGCGGGCAGGCGCCAGAAGGAAAGGAAAACTGGTTCGTAATGATTAATGCTCCTGCCAACCACAAACAGGATTGGGAACTTTTGAAAAAACAATGCCGGCGCTCCGTTATTAATAAACTTAACCGCATGTTAAACACAGATGTAGAAAGCTGGATAGAAGCAGAAGAAACACTCGACCCGGTAAAAATTGAGGAGCAAACATCTTCTTTTATGGGCGCTTTATACGGAAGCAGCAGCAACTCGAGGATGGCTGCTTTTTTGCGTCATCCAAACTTCAGTTCTGCTATTAAAGGTTTGTATTTTGCCGGCGGAACTGTACACCCCGGTGGGGGAATTCCGCTTTGCCTAAAAAGTGCGAGACTGGTAAGCGACCTGATTAAGTCTGACGTAAAAGAATTAAAAAATAATCATTAAAGCGGCAATAAGGGTAATGAAGAAATGGAAGATTAATAAAATTACAATAGCCACTTTTATTGCCGTTTTATTTCACATTTGTGGCTTTATAGGCATGTTTAATTCTAAGCACAATTGGTTTGTGTCAAACACTCCTTTAAACCTGCTTATAATGTTTGCTTTAATTATCTGGACACATAAAGCTAAAAATGCTGCTTTTTTCGCTTTTGTTTTTATTTGTTTCGCCGCCGGAATGCTAACTGAAATAATCGGAGTTAACACCGCTTTATTATTTGGAAAATATGAATACGGGAAAGTACTGGGCACGGGAATATTGAACGTGCCATGGCTGATCGGTGTAAATTGGGTTACCTTAATATATTGCTGCGGACTTGCTACTGAGCATTTGCACAGGAAAATAGAACGGCAGACCTCCACAGCAGAAAGCTTTCTTACTCCCCGGATTATATTAATATCTTTTATCGTTGATGGCGCTTTACTTGCAACTTTTTTTGATTTTGTTTTAGAACCGGTTGCTGTTAAATTAGGCTATTGGAAATGGTTTGGCAACGGCAATATTCCTTTCAGCAATTATTTGTGCTGGTTTTTAATAAGTGGTTTATTGTTAACTGTTTTTAAGCTGTTAAGTTTTCCGAAGCACAACCAATTCGCTGTACATTTGTTAATTATTGAGTTCCTTTTTTTTGCAGCATTAAGAACTTTTTTATGAATTGGTTAATTTACATTTTTATCGCTGTTGGTACTTTTTGCTTCATGGAGTTTGTAGCATGGGCAACTCATAAGTATGTGATGCACAAATGGCTGTGGTTTTTGCACGAAGACCATCATACCAAAAGTCATGGTTTTTTTGAAAAAAACGATGCTTTTTTTTTAATATTTGCCATTCCAAGCTGGTTATCTATCATGTTAGGCAGTATGAAAGAGATGTACTGGATGGTAAGTATAGGGGCAGGAATAGCTTTGTACGGATTAGCTTATTTTTTGGTACATGATATTATCATTCATCAGCGTTTTAAAATTTTTTCAAAAAGTAATAACCGGTATGTAAAAGTTGTTAGATGGGCACATAAAATGCATCATAAGCACCTGGAGAAAGAAAATGGAGAAAGTTTTGGAATGCTTATTGTTGCTGGCAGGTACTGGCAAAAAGTAAAAAATGATATCAGAAGGAACAGAGCGGGTTGATATATTAATAATAATAGAATAGTTTGTAAAAATTTTAAGTATGAGGCCGTGAGTAATCATGGCCTCAGTAATTTCACCATTAAAAGAAACAAATGCAAACGGCTGAAGATATAAGATTATTAAACAGTAAAATACAAAATAACGCTTCGTTTATTGACAGGCTTAGAGCGGAGTTGGGCAAAGTGGTGGTAGGCCAGTTGTATATGGTAGACAGGTTAATGATTGGTCTGTTAAGCAATGGGCATGTGTTGCTTGAAGGAGTTCCGGGATTGGCGAAAACATTAACCATTAAATCACTTGCGCAGGCAGTTCAGGCAAAATTCAGCCGAATACAATTCACACCTGACCTGTTGCCCGCGGATGTAATAGGTACAATGATTTATAACCAGCAGCGTAATGAGTTTTTAATTCGTAAAGGACCGATTTTCGCGAACTTCATACTGGCAGATGAAATAAACCGGGCTCCGGCAAAAGTGCAAAGCGCTTTATTGGAAGCAATGCAGGAAAAACAGGTGACCATTGGTGAAGAAACACACAAGCTGGAGGAGCCTTTTCTTGTATTGGCTACTCAAAACCCAATAGAGCAGGAAGGCACTTATCCGCTTCCTGAAGCACAGGTTGATCGCTTTATGCTAAAGGTAGTGGTAGGTTACCCATCGAGAAACGAAGAACAAATGATTATCCGCCAACAGGTACAAGGTATGGAAGTGCCAAAAATAGACCCTGTTGTAAGCACATACGAGATATTGCAGGCAAGAACACTGGTAAGAGATGTATATATGGATGAAAAGGTAGAGCAGTATATAATAGATATTGTATTCGCAACCCGCTATCCTGAGAAATACCGGTTAGAGCGTTTAAAACCATTAATTAGTTATGGCGGTTCTCCGCGCGCAAGCATAAACCTGGCTTTGGCAGCAAAAGCTCATGCATTTATGCATAAAAGAGGCTATGTAATTCCTGACGATGTTAAGGCCATTTGTAAAGATGTAATGCGGCATCGCATAGGTTTGACCTACGAGGCAGAAGCAGAAAATATTACCTCCGAAAGAATTGTGGATGATATTTTAAACGTTATTGCAGTACCATAGAGAATGTTGACGGTTGACCGAAAAAAATAAAAGAATTGCTTTTAATAAAATATTCAAGACGACTTCGTATAAAAAATTAGATGCATGGAAAAAGCAATGCTTTTAATAGAAGAAATATATCCGTCAACTTTCACCCGTCAACTTAAAACATGACTACAGCCGATATACTAAAAAAAGTTCGTGAACTGGAAATTAAAAGCAAGAAATTGACTAATCATCTTTTTACAGGTGAATATCATACCGCTTTTAAAGGGAGGGGCATGTCGTTTAAAGAAGTGAGAGAATATTATCCTGGTGACGATCCGAGGTTTATTGATTGGAACGTTTCGGCAAGAATGGGTCATACTTTCAGTAAGGTATTTGAAGAGGAAAGAGAACTTACAGTTTACTTATTAATAGATGTAAGCGCAAGCAGTTTGTTTGGCACATTTCGCCAAAGTAAAAAAGATTTGATAACAGAAATGTGTGCAGTACTTGCTTTTTCTGCTATCGCTAATAATGACAAAATAGGATTGATATTTTTTAGTGACCATGTGGAAAAATTTATTCCGGCAAAAAAAGGGCGTGATCACGTTTTATATATGGTAAGGGAAATGTTACTGTTTAAATCGCGTTGTTCGCAAACTGATGTGCTGAAAGCGCTTCAATTCTTAAATAACACTACCCGCCACAAGAGTATTGTGTTTGTTTTAAGCGATTTTGCCGATGCCGGTTATCACGAAATTTTGCGCATAGCTGCAAAGCGACACGATGTAATAGGTGTGCAGGTATTTGATAAGCGCGATGAGCAGTTGCCTCCGGTAGGCTTGATGCAGTTGCGTGATGCTGAAACAGGAAAAATGGTATTGCTCGACACAACCGATCCTTACACCCGCTTCAAATACAGTCAGCAATTTCAGAAGGTGCTTGAAGAAGCAAAAAATGCTTTCAGAAAAGCCGGAGCAGATCTTTTACAGGTATCGACAGGGCAGGACTACGTAAAATTATTACAGCAATTTTTTATCAGAAGGGCATAAGTGAATTACAGGAAATTATATATTGTTTTATGTATTGGGCTAATCTTATTAAGCATTGGGTCATGTGTGTTTTCGCAGTCAGTTAAAGCTGCGGTGAACAGGGACAGGATATTTATAGGAGAGCAGATTAAATTAAAATTGTCTGTAGAAAAAGGGAAAGCAGGAATAACATGGTTTAATTTTCCTGACAGTATTAATCATATTGAGATTGTAAAAAAGAATAAAATAGATACTGTTTTAAATGGCGGCTACACCAATTATTATCAAACTATTTTAATCACCTCTTTTGATAGCGGGAGATGGCAGTTTCCACCTTTGTCTCTTCCAAACATCAGGCAGACTACTTTGCCAATAAGCATTGATGTTTTACCCGTTGACGTCTCCAAAATGCAGGACTATAACGATATAAAAGACATCGAAGAAGTGAAGCTGGAGAATAACGGATTTATTACTGCTATAATAATTGCTATCACGCTTATTTCAATAGCTGCCATATACTGGTTATTTATAAAAAAGAAAAAAACAGTAAAGGCAGATACCGGCTTAAAAGGAAAACTTTCACCGCTTGAATGGGCAATGGCAGAACTGAATAAATTAAATGAACATAACCAGCATGCACCGGCTGAAGTAAAAAAATATTATTCGGCTTTAACGAATATCAGCCGTACTTTTTTCAACATGCAGTTGCAGCAGCGCTCGTTGCAGCAAACAACAGATGAGTGGATGATTAATCTTCAGCCTTTGTCTGTAGATAATGAAATAAAAACTTCCTTTTTTCAATTTCTCCGGCTGGCAGATACCGTAAAATTCGCTAAATATTTACCGCCTTCCAATGAGAATGAAACATCGGTTTTTGTAATAAAACAAATGCTGCAAAAGGTTTCGCTATTACATTCAAGCATACATTCAAATTATCAACCTAAATAGTTCTGATGCTGTATCAATGGTTTGAAAATATCACTTTTGCCAATAAGGAAGCTTTGAGTTTGTTGCTCATCATTCCTATATTAGCTTTTTGGTATTATGGTAACATTCAGAAAAGGCAAGCCTCAATGCTGATTACTACCACTCACTTTCTTAATTCGATACGTACATTCAAAACCTGGTTTCAGCATTTTCCTTTCGTTTTGCGCTGCCTTGCTTTGGCCTGCCTGGTAATTGCACTTGCAAGGCCGCAACATAAATTTACCGAACAACAGACCGAAGGTGAAGGTATAGACATAGTTCTCTGCTTCGATATTAGCGGCAGCATGACGGAAAAAGACTTTATACCCAGCAGACTTGAAGCGTCGAAAGAGGTTGCAGAGGCTTTTGTAAATGAGCGGCCGGGAGATCGCATTGGTGTTGTCATTTTCAGCAGGCAAAGCTTTACGCTCTGTCCCATTACTACAGATAAAGCAACCGTTTTATCACAGATTGCTAATATCAAAAGCGGCTACCTGGAGGAAGAGGGCACATCTATCGGATCGGGGCTGGCTACAAGCGTAGACCGTTTAAAAGATCAAAAAACCAAAACCAGGATCATTATACTATTGACAGATGGAGTAGACTTTGGCGGTTTAATTCCCCCCGACATTGCAAAGGAGATGGCAAAGTTGTACAAGATAAAAGTGTACACCATAGGTGTCGGCTCAGAAAAGGAAATAGATGAGCAGGTGCAAACGCCATATGGAAATATGACAAACCGTAAAAAATTAGAATTTAATGAAGGCTTGCTAAAAAATATCGCTACTGAAACCGGCGGGCAATATTATCACGCAACTGACGAGGATGCATTAAAGAAAATATATGCAAGCATTAATAAGCTTGAAAAAAGCCGCATAAAAATAACTACATACGAGCGTTCTTCCGAAGAGTTTCTGCCATGGCTTTTAGCAGCTATCGGTTTACTTTTTTCAGAAGCAATTTTGCGATATACATTTTTCAAAAAATTCCCTTAAGTTAACAAGACGTTAAACACATAGACGCATAGGAACAATAGGAAAGTATTTTTATCATATCGAATGTGCCTATGTGCCTGTGTGGTAAAAAAGCGCTTTTATTTTAGGTAAAAAGATAATAACCCCAATAATGCCGCTGATAACAGAAGCCCATAAAACAGCAGCGGCAGAAATATCTTTAATAACCTTTACCGCAGGATGATATTTTGGATGAACGAGATTACAAATTTTTTCTATAGCGCTGTTTGTCATTTCCATTGAAAGAACAGATGCAATGCATAAAAGCAGCACAATCCATTCACCTGCCGAAACAGTAAAGAGCAAACCCATGACCACAACAAAAACCGCCACCATCAATTGTATTCTCCCGTTTCTTTCATGCCTGAAAAAAACAACGAGACCATTAAAAGCATACACAAAGCCTTTAAAAAAATTAATCATTTTACCTTAATTGGCTGAAGAATTCTACTTATTAATTCAAATAGCTTAGCTTTCTTTTAGCTATCTCTTTTAGAAAACAACACAAATTTCAACTGTTTCAATAAAAACAGTATTTATAAAAATTATTTCAACTTTTTTAATTATTGCTGATACAGACAAATGATTATCAGACACATTTTTTAAATCATTTACTTTACTTCGCCAACCATATCAGCAGGGATAACCCACTGGTCAAATTCTTCAGGGGTCACATAACCTAACTTCACAGCCATTTCTTTTAATGTGGTTCCTTCTTTATGCGCCTTTTGTGCAATTTCAGCAGCTTTATAATAACCAATTTTTGTATTTAATGCGGTAACCAGCATTAAACTATTATTTACATGTTTTTTAATGTTTGCTTCAATAGCTTGTATGCCTTTTGCACATCTGTCGTTGAAACTTACACAACCATCGCCTATCAATCTGGCACTATGCAGGAAGTTGTAAATCATTAATGGTTTGAATACATTCAATTCAAAATGTCCCATTGCACCCCCAATATTTATGGAAACATCGTTTCCTAAAACCTGTGCTGAAATCATTGTCAGTGCCTCACTTTGAGTAGGATTAACTTTGCCTGGCATAATAGAGGAGCCGGGTTCATTGTCGGGAATAAAAATTTCTCCGATACCGCTGCGTGGACCTGAAGATAACATGCGAATATCATTTGCAATCTTCATCAGGCTGACAGCGACAGTTTTAAGGGCTCCATGTGCTTCTACAATGGCATCGTGCGCTGCAAGCGCTTCAAATTTATTTTCGGCAGTCACAAACGGAAGCCCGGTAAGGTTTGCAATATGTTTTGCCACATTTTCAGCATATCCCTTCGGTGTGTTGATACCCGTGCCGACAGCAGTGCCACCAAGAGCTAACTCCGACAGGTGAGGTAAAGTATTGTTGATAGCTCTTAATCCGTGATCGAGTTGGCTCACATATCCGCTGATCTCCTGTCCCAGCGTAAGAGGTGTTGCATCCATAAAATGGGTACGGCCTATCTTTACCACATGCATGAATTCTTTGCTTTTTTCAGCAAGCGTATCTCTTAATTTTTTTATCCCGGGAATGGTTACTTCAGAAAGAATTTTATAGGCTGCAATATGCATAGCCGTAGGAAAAGTATCGTTAGATGATTGGGATTTATTTACATCATCGTTAGGATGGAGAAATTTTTCTTTATCGGTAAGTTTTCCGCCTTTTATTACGTGCGCCCGATAAGCGATAACTTCATTTACATTCATATTGCTCTGTGTACCACTGCCTGTTTGCCAGACAACCAGGGGAAACTGGTCGTCAAGTTTTCCTTCAAGAATTTCGTCACAAACCTGCCCGATCAGGTCACTCTTTTCTTTTGATAAAACGCCTGCCTCAAGGTTGGTAAGAGCAGCAGCTTTTTTAAGGTAAGCAAATGCCCTGATGATTTCTTTAGGCATTTTATTTATATCCTGCGCTATCTGAAAATTTTCAATACTTCGCTGAGTCTGAGCACCCCAATAAACATCGGCAGGAACATTTACTTCGCCCATTGTGTCTTTTTCTATTCTGTAATCCATATGACGTTTTTAATTGAATAAATAAAGCTATTTAAGTTTAGCTACAAGCTATTAGCTTCAAGTTGAAGCTCTCCGCAGTTTAAGTGAATTCATACATGAAAAAAGCATCTTTTGTTCTTCAATTATTTTAAATATTAAGTTATTACAAGAAGCTTCTTCATCCAAATTGAACGGCTTTAGCTATTAATAGTTGAGTTTCTAACTCATAAGCTGGCCCAAGAGAAATTTCAATAAATCTATAATAATCTTTTTCACTTTGCCTGCTGCTTCCTTCAGCAATATTTGAAGATATTGAAACTGCTGCTCTTGTTATTTGTGAGCTTAATCCAAATTTTTCAGAAGATGGAAATGTTTTGGTAAAATTAAAAGCATCTACGGCAATTTCTAAACCTTTTTGCCAAATTTTTAATTCTTTAAAATTTTTCATTATAACTTTTTGACATTCTCTTAAGCTCCATATTTGTGTAATCAGTTAATCATGGCACTGCCCTTAAAGCCAAATTTTAGCTTGCGACTTGCAGCTAAAAGCTTAAAGCTTTCTCTACCTTCCCTTAAACGCTGCTTTTCTCTTCTCTAAAAATGCTGATACTCCTTCCTTCATATCTTCGGTACCAAAGCAATTGCCGAAAGCGTTTATTTCTGCTTCGTAGCCGTTTTTTGTTTTATCAAATACCGCGTTGGCTGCTTCTATGCATTTGGCAACTGCCAGGGGAGCTTTTAAGTTTACTATTGCTAAAATTTCTTTTGCTTTATTTAATAATTCTTCTTGTGGCACTACATCGTTTACAAGGCCATACTGTAAAGCGGTATTTGCATCAATTATTTTTCCTGAGATCATCATTTCTATAGCGCGGCTTTTGCCAATCAATTGAGCAAGTCTTTGCGTTCCTCCATAGCCAGGTATCAGGCCTAAGTTAACTTCAGGCTGGCCAAACTTTGCATTTTCGCTTGCTATTCTGAAATGGCAGGCCATAGCCAGCTCATTTCCACCACCCAAAGCAAAACCATTGACTGCTGCAATTACAGGTTTAGAACAGTTCTCTATTTTTTTAAATATCTCCTGGCCTTTTTGAGCAATGTCTTTTCCTTCGACAACGGTCAATCCCTGAAATTCACCTATGTCTGCACCTGCTACAAATGATTTGATTCCTGCTCCGGTAATGATTACTGACCTGATTTCATCATTCTTAAACACTTCGTCCATTACTTCGTTTAGCTCTTTCATCACCAGGTTATTGATTGCATTAAGCTTATCAGGACGATGGATAGTTATAGTTAAAATGTGATTTTGAAAATCAGTGAGAAGGGTTTGGTACATATTTTACTTATTTAAATTCTGCAGACTGTTTAATCGTAATTATCAAAATATAAGGTGAAAAAATAGCACTGCCATTAATTCAATCAGAACGAGCGGTTTTCTTTCACCCACTCCTGTATATAAGCAGCAATATCACCGGTAGGTGTGCCCGGAGGAAACAGTTTTCCAACTCCCATTTCATTAAGTGTCTTCATATCTTCTGAAGGTATTATGCCTCCTCCCGTCAGCAATACGTCATCCATTTGTTTCTGTTTCATCAGTTGAATAACTTTAGGGAAGATAGTCATATGTGCTCCACTAAGAATGCTTATGCCAATGGCATCAACATCTTCCTGCAAAGCTGCGTTTACCACCATTTCAGGCGTTTGGCGAAGACCTGTATATATCACTTCCATCCCTGCATCGCGAAGGGTTGTTGCAATAATCTTTGCACCCCGGTCATGCCCGTCGAGCCCTACTTTTGCCACTAAGACTCTCAGCGGTCTTTTGTTTTGAGCAATCATTTTAAATAGAGAATTATGTTTGTAAAAGTAGTAAGGATTACTCCCTGAATTCATCTTTTTTTTCTTCGACAGCTGCTTCTATCACCACAGTGAGTTTAGCGTTTTCGTGTTCAAACAAAACAATTCTCTATTCGAGAATAAAAGATGTAATTGTTTGTTGACGGTTTTGTTTTGTTTGTTGCTATTAAGATGAATTATAAATGCAGTCTTGATAAGTGATCGGGAGTTGCAAAAACAAAAACTTTACAATGCAAAAGTTCATCTATAATTTTTTATGAAGTCATCAGCATCAGGGTATGAATTGGAATAGTTGAATGGTAAAAATATGACTCCGCGATTCTCAGCGAAAACCTCCTGAAAAGCTGAGTTTAAAAAAGACCGGGTAGTAACAAATGTTTTTTTACTTACCTGCATACTTTTCCAGGAACAGGTAACGTTGCCTGTTTTTATCCGGTTGGGCGTAAGTATCGACTCCTATATGCATAACCTGAACCGGACTATTAGCGGTTATAGCCGGCCAGGTTGGTACTCCTAAGCCATTGGGGTTTCCTGTTTTGATAAAATTAGCAAAATAAGCCTGCATTAGTTCGGAGACCTTATAATCTTCAGGTTGCCAGTCATACACCCGGTTAGTTGGAAGATTGCCTAAAGCATATTCAATTTCTGCAGAATGAACAGCACCGCCGGGGGCAGGCTTTTTAACGGCAGTTGAGTCATTAGTTTTAATTATTCCTCCTGCCAGGCCTGCGACGGCATTACCCATTTCGGCTCTCATTGCCGGCCTTGGGCGGGTATAGAGATAACGATATACAGGTTTGCTGCCCGTCTTGCTTTGCAAATCAGACCATCTCCATGTACTGTAACCTATAAACCTGTCGCTAGCCAAGTCCGTCGCTGCCGCTTGTAATTCCTCGTCTGTTGATCCATTATATAATTGAGAAACTTCGGCAGCGTGATTAGTATACAATTTTTGCAGCGCTGAAGTGAAGTTTTCTCTTGTAAATTTATCCTCGCTCATCAGCGCGCCGTAGTTCATCTCCTGGGAGTTCCATCCTACCAGCAGAGGCACATGCGCCTGTTGACCTTTTGAATATATCTCCACAGGAGTTACAGGAAAAAAATAGCCATCGGTGACAACAGAAAAATGCGGCGTATTTGGTTTGGCAGTAGTTGCCAGTAAGTCTTCTGCAGGCATTGCACGAAGTGCGGCTAAAGAATTAGCGCCTATACTTTTTCCAAACATAACTCCCGTCTGTTCGGCTTCGGCCAGAGAAACAGGTGGAGTCGAGCCAAGCAAAGAGCCGCTTTCCCCAATAGCGCCTGCTATCAGGTTTTTAGATAAAGGAGATGCCATTTGTGCGCTTACAGAAAATGAACCTGCTGACTCTCCTGCAATAGTTACCTTTTTAGGATCGCCGCCAAAGGCAGCAATATTTTGCTGCACCCAACGCAGCGCAGCGCTCTGGTCTAATAAACCATAATTGCCCGATGCGTGATGAGGAGATTCTTTAGTTAACTCAGGATGGGAAAAAAAACCAAACACGGTAAGACGATAATTAACAGTAATGGTGACAATACCCTTGCGGGCCATCATTTCACCATCGTATCTCGGCTCCGATCCGTCTCCGGCAATAAAACCTCCCCCGTAAAAATAGACCATTACAGGAAGGTGATCACCAGCCAATTTTGCAGGCGTCCATATATTAAGATAAAGGCAGTCTTCACTAACGCCGTTTGATCTGAAGTTCATATCGCCAAATACAGCTCTCTGCATAGCTCTCGGGCCGAACTTGTCTGCTTTTCTTGTGCCTTGCCAATTCTTTACCGGCTGGGGTTCCTTCCATCGAAGGTTACCAACAGGAGGCGCGGCAAAAGGGATCCCTTTAAAAGTTAGAATGCCGGATTCATTTATGCCTTCAAGTGTACCATTAGAAATTTTAACTACAGGTGTCATAGTTTTATTGTCTGATTGTGCATTTACCTTCGGCATTGCCACCACTGCTGCTAACAGCAGAACAAAAACATTTTTCATGCAAACAATTTATAAGTTAAAGATTATTCCGCCTCTAAAAAAAGAAATCTGTTTAATAATTTTTCTGCAACTTAAAATTTAAATGTCAGAAATAGAGGCAGTGTAAGCAATTATTTGCGGAGGAAGTGCGTGTTGCTGATAATATTTCAGCAGTTTCAGCGTTTTAAGGTTGGAAACCCAATTACAATTAATTCCCTTTGTTTTGCCTTACTTCACTGTAAGTCTGGCATATCCATAAGTCAGGAATAATGATATTGTATTTTGTTGCTAACCAACCGCCAACTTTCCAAATTAATGAAGAAGCAACAATGGCGTGCTTGTTTTGTAATAAATAGTCTAACTTATTTTGTTTAGCATCGGCAAGAAGAATACAATATTTAAAATCAGGATGTTCATTCAAAATCTGAATAAAACTCTTTTTATTATCAATTACCTTAATTCGGTCATTATATTTATTTGCAGATAAAAAAGTATAGCGAAGGCCACTTTCCGTTTCGTAGGGATGTTGCCTGAAGCTTATAACCAGTTCATTCTTCAAAGATTGGTTATTAAATTTCTTAATAAACATAAGCGGCTGTTTGTATGTTTCCATACTTAAAAGAATTACAAGAATGATATTTAAAATAAAAGAAAAATAACACGCCGCCCGTATAAACATGCCGAGAGAAGGATGCTTCCAGAGAGCTTTTGCTTTAGCTGTAAGAATGGGAGATTTATCGTAAGCCTCAGCCGCCAAATAAACCATAATAAGTAATACAGGAAAAATAAACCGCTCTTCTTTATGCGGCACAATACTATGCCCGATAATAAAAAACAGGCTTCCTAAAGCATAAGGATTTTTAAATAGAGTAAGCCCTCGCATGAAAAATACGAATAATGCCAGGCTTGCTAATGGAATTCCGGCGATCATAAGTATGACGATATAGGTCCACCAGGGCGACGTGCCAAATGAACTGGCTTTACCCTCAATTATATTAGTATAAAAGTAGCGGTAAGGCGTGAAAATCCACTCGCCATAATATATTTTATCTAAAAGAAAATTGAAGGCAATACCTGCCGCAAAACCGAGAGATACAAAAAATGCTTTATTCCATTTTGTATGATGCATTATAAGAAACCACACAGCTAAACCTGTAAGCGCAAAAATTATTTGAAACCTGCAATAAAAAGAAAGGGAAAAAATAATGCCTGTAAGAAATAAAAATAAAGCATTAGCAAAGGAAGCTTTCTGGGATAAAAGCTTCTCAAGCAGTATTACGCCTGAAACCCATAAAAAAGCGCTGAGGACCTCAGCAGAGTATCTGCACCGGAGATAAGGCATTAGCCAGAAGAAATTATTTATCCATAATAATTTTACCAGGAAAGTTTTGTTTTTAAACTTATCAATAATCAGGTAGTTGCTGACTGCAAAAAAAGCCACACCTGTTAATACACTTAATAATGATACAATGAAAAATCTGTCTTTTATTCCTATTAGTGTTAAGCACTTATAAAACAGACCAAAAAAATGTACCTGCAGACTTGGACGAATTTCTGCAGAAAACTCCCATGGTAATTTTGAAAAAGGTGCGATATGATATTTGTGAGCAGCAAATTCAATAATCTGGAAGTATTCGTCGGAATGATAAAAAAACGAATTCCAGGCGGTAAATACCTGAACGATGAGGCCTGCCAATAATGAAATAAATATCGGGTTGCTTATACGCTTGTGCCAGGTGGGTTTTGGTTGCTTCAATTTATTTTACAAATTACTAAAAAGAATAGACTATTCTTTTACGCATCATACTCTAAAACCGGTCTCAGCCATCTTTCCACCTCTTCTATCGGCATGTTTTTTCTTTCTGCATAATTCAATACCTGGTCTTTCTCAATTTTACCAATACCAAAATATTTACTTTCAGGATGAGCAAAATACCAGCCGCAAACAGATGAGGCAGGGTACATAGCAAGGCTTTCAGTTAATTGAATACCGGTAGCATTCGTAGCATCTAACAAGGTAAATAATTTGTATTTCTCGGTATGGTCAGGACATGCCGGATAGCCGGGCGCCGGGCGGATACCGACATATTTTTCTTTAATAAAATCTTCGTTTGTCAGGTTTTCATCTTTTTCGTAGCCCCAGAATTGAATTCTTGTTTTATGATGCAGTAATTCTGCAAAAGCCTCCGCTAACCGGTCTGCAAGGGCCTGCAGAGATATTTTGTTGTAATCATCGTGTTGCGCGGTAAAACGCTGAAGGTGAGGCTCAATGCCATCAATGGTTACAGCAAAAGCACCTATGTAATCCTGTAACCCGGTTTCTTTTGGTGCAATAAAATCTGTTAACGACATGTTTGGTTGTCCTTCGGCTTTTTTTACCTGCTGCCGCAGAGATTCAAGTTCTACAATGGCTGATAATTCATCAGTTACCGTAATAGTATCTTTCCCGTTGGAATTTGCAGGCCAAAAACCAATTACGCCTTTGGCAGTTAACCATTTTTCTTCTATTATTTTTTTCAGCAATGCCTGCGCGTCGTTGTAAAGTTTTGTTGCTTCAGCACCAACTTTTTCATCAGTTAGGATGTTTGGAAATTTTCCATGCAATTCCCAGGCGATGAAAAACGGTTGCCAGTCGATATATTCTGCAATTTCAGCCAGCTCATAATTGAAAAAAGATTTTGTCCCTATAAAAGAAGGTTTTACAGGCGTGAAGTTTTTCCAGTCGAGCTTTACTTTGTTTTGTACTGCCTGCCCATAAGGTAAATAAGCTTTAGTAATTTTTTTGCTTCCAAAATCTTCTTTAAGTTTCCTGTATTCCTTGTTGGTATTTTTAATATATTCAGATTTTTGTTCTTTATTCAGCAGCGATCCAGCAACTGTCACACTTCGTGAAGCATCCAATACATGCACAACTCCTTCTTCGTATTCAGGGGCAATTTTTACTGCAGTATGCATACGGCTGGTTGTTGCGCCACCTATCAGCAGGGGAAGATGCATTTGCTGACGTTTCATTTCGCGTGCGATATGAACCATTTCGTCAAGCGAAGGCGTGATAAGGCCGCTTAATCCAATGATATCTACTTTTTCTCTTCTTGCTGTTTCCAAAATCTTGTCTGCGGGCACCATTACGCCGAGGTCAATTATATCATAACCGTTGCATCCTAAAACAACGCCAACAATATTTTTGCCGATATCATGCACGTCACCTTTTACCGTAGCCAATAATATTTTAGCTGCCCCGGCTCCCTCTTCATTTACTGTGCCCGCAGCCAGGTGAGCTTGCCGGCGTTCTTCTTTTTCAGCCTCTATAAAAGGGAACAAATAGGCAACACTTTTTTTCATTACCCTCGCACTTTTTACTACCTGTGGTAAAAACATTTTTCCACTTCCAAAAAGGTCTCCTACTATGTTCATCCCGTCCATCAACGGACCTTCTATCACATCGAGCGGTTTTGGATATTTTTGTCGTGCTTCTTCAGTGTCGTCTTCTACATAATCTGTAATACCATTCACCAGCGAATGCGCAAGCCTTTTCTCAACAGGTTCATTTCTCCACACTTCATCTTTTACAATTTCCTTACCTTTTGCCTTTACCGTTTCTGCAAAACTGATTAGTGCTTCTGTTGCCTGGTTATTGTCATTGTTTCGATTAAGCAAAACATCTTCGCACAGTTCCCTGAGCTTAGGCTCTATCTCGCTGTACACCTGCAATTGACCGGCGTTAACGATACCCATATCCATTCCGGCTTTTATAGCATGGTACAAAAACACTGCATGAATAGCTTCGCGAACATGATCATTTCCTCTGAAAGAGAAGGAAACATTACTCACTCCGCCACTTACTTTTGTCAGCGGCATTTTTTGTTTTATTTTCCGGGTGGCTTCTATAAAATCAACTGCATAGTTGTTATGCTCTTCTATACCTGTGGCTACAGCAAAAATGTTTGGATCAAATATAATTTCCTGCGGGTCGTATCCTACCTGTTGTGTAAGTATTTTATAGGCTCTTTCGCAAATCTCAACTTTTCTTTGTTCGGTGTCAGCCTGGCCTTGTTCGTCAAAGGCCATTACAATAACCGAGGCGCCATAATTTCTACATATAAAGGCTTGTTCTATAAACTTTTCTTCACCTTCTTTCATGCTTATAGAATTCACGATACATTTTCCCTGTACGCATTTTAACCCTGCCTCAATGATTTCAAATTTAGAGCTGTCGATCATTACAGGTATTTTGGCAATGTCTGGTTCTGCCTGCAGGAGATTAAGAAAAGTGGTCATAGCAAGTTTGCCGTCAAGCAGCGCATCATCCATGTTTACGTCAAGGATTTGTGCGCCGTTTTCTACTTGCTGGCGGGCTACTGATAATGCTTCTTCGTATTTGTTTTCCCGTATGAGGCGGGCAAATTTTTTAGAACCTGTTACGTTTGTCCGTTCGCCTATGTTCACAAAATTCGTTTCCGGTCTTACTATTAAAGGTTCGAGACCGGATAGGCGGAGATATGGTTTGATCGTCATCATTTTTTTTGAACCACTAAGGCTCTAAGGCACAAAGTGACACTAAGGTTTAAAGTATAATTCTTTTAATTCCATCTTTGATAAGTGGAACATGGAAATTTATTAAAAATCCAATTCGTTTATTTGTCAGTTTAAGATAGCTAATAAGTTGAGCTTCCCAAACAGGATGAAAATTTTCCTGCGCTTTTAATTCTATAATTAATACATCTTCTATTAATAAATCTAATCTTAATCCATCCGCAATTCTTAATTCATTATAGATTATACGAACTTCTTTTTGCCTTTCATAAGCAATGTTGTGATTGTTTAGCTCGTAGGAGAAACATTTTTCATAAACGCTTTCCAAAAGTCCAGGTCCTATTTGCTTATGGATATTAAAAGCTATGTTTACAACCTTCTTTGCGAGAAATTCTTCCCTTTCACTTAGTTTTTGAAACATTCTTTGTGCTTCTTTGTGTTCTTAGTGTCTTAGTGGTTCAAACTGTCTTCCAAAACAGGGAGAGTCCTTGGTTTAAAACTTTTGACATAATCAGCAATATGCTTTATATGGTCGGGTGTAGTGCCGCAGCAGCCGCCTACTATGTTTACAAAACCTTCCTGTGCCCATTCGGAAATGATATGGGCCGTTTCATGAGGTTGCTCATCATATTGACCAAAGGCATTAGGCAAGCCTGCATTAGGATATGCGGATGTATAGCATTCTGCAATCCGGCTTAACTCCTCAATATGCGGACGCATTTGGGTAGCGCCAAGCGCACAATTTAAACCCACGCTTAAAGGTCTTGCATGGCGGATGGATGTATAAAAAGCCTCCAGTGTTTGTCCGCTTAATGTTCGCCCCGATGCATCGGTTATTGTTCCGCTGATCATTATGGGTAATTCTTTCAGCTTATTATCCCTAAAGAATTTTTTTGCTGCATAAATGGCTGCTTTTGCATTAAGCGTATCAAATATTGTTTCTATAAGCAAAAGGTCTGCACCTCCGTCGACAAGGCCTTTTATTTGTTGGGTATAAGCAGCGGCTACTTCGTCAAAAGTAACTGCGCGATAGCCGGGATTGTTTACATCAGGGGAAAGGCTTAAAGTTTTATTAAGCGGCCCGATTGCTCCTGCAACCCATGCTACGCTTCTCCCTTTTCCTTCCGGTGATGAAAGAAAAGCTTCAATTGCATTTCTTGCCCGTTTGGCAGAAGCAACGTTAAGTTCATAAGCCAATGATTGCATGTCGTAATCTGCCTGGGCAATAGTTGTGCTGCTGAATGTGTTGGTTTCTATTATATCAGCTCCTGCCGCAAGATATTGGCGGTGAATTTCTTCTATTATCTGAGGTTGAGTAATGCTTAATAAATCGTTATTTCCTTTTACATCGGTATGCCAGTCTTTAAAGCGTTCTCCGCGATAATCTGCTTCCTGCAGATTATATTGTTGAATCATCGTGCCCATGGCTCCGTCTATTATAAGAATGCGTTTTTCCAGTTCTTTGCGAATGTCCATAATTAGTTTTTTTTGTGAACCACAGAGGCGCAACTGCGCAGGGTGGCACGTAATTAAATTTTCAAAAAATCTTTACTAACTATAAACGAATACATTCTGAGAAAGCTGGCAGAGTGAGTCGTTTATTAGTTCAATTAAGATAAATCGTAAAATCAGCGGGTTGAACAATAAACAAATCCACCCGGCTAAAGTTTTGCAAAAATAGAATAAGGAAACGGCATTGCAAAATCGGTGATTGGCAAAAACTAAATAAGCAATGCCGAAAACGTTATTTTACATATTGCCCTACAGGCATACGGTTGCTTATGCTTCGTGCAAGAGTCATTTCATCGGCATACTCAAGCTCTCCGCCAAAAGCGATGCCGCGCGCTATAGTAGTGACCTTGCACTGCGATTGCTGCATTTTTTTCTGAATATAGTAAATAGTAGTATCGCCCTGAATATTTGGATTAAGCGCGAAAATAAGTTCTTCGGTATCTTCTTTCCCAATGCGCTGAATAAGCGGATCGATGCTAAGCTGGTCAGGCCCAATACCGTCTAAAGGCGAAATAACACCGCCAAGCACATGATAAGTGCCGTTGTATTGCTGCGTGTTTTCGATAGCAATGACATCGCGGATATTTTCAACAACACAAATAAGATGTTGGTTACGCATGCTGTTGGCACAAATGGAGCAAATGTCAGCATCAGAGATGTTAGCGCATCGCTGACAAAATTTTATATCCCTTCGCATGCGTGAAATGATTTCACCAAACTGCAAAACCTCCCCCACATCCTGCTTTAGTAAATGCAAAACTAACCGCAGGGCTGTTTTTTTGCCAATACCAGGCAGCTTCGAAAATTCATTCACCGCATTTTCCAATAAAGAAGAGGGAAGTTGCATTTTGCAAAAATAATAATGACATTTGACAGATTAGTAATAATAAGTGGTTTTGCTTCCGTTTTGAAAGTTAAAGTTGACGGGTTACTAAACATACAAATCCTGCTGATCTGTAAATTCATCTTTTGAAAAATATCAACACACGATAAACATTTAGCGAAAGCATCTCAATTCTTATGATTTCTTTTTTTACTTTTTGCGCTATTATTAACCTTTTATAGGTGATTTATTTTTTTAGAAAATGTAGTTAGAGCGTTATATCTTTTTCATTATCCCAATTTCCCCGCACGGTAAGTTTGGTATTTATGGGTACGACAATCTCCGGTTGCCTGTGTCCGCCAAAAAACTTGCCGGGATCCCACTTGCCATTTTTGTTTCTGTCATACAATATCCGCAAATCATAATCTCCGGGATTATACAACTTTCGATACCACACAGGGCTGGGAAGAGGCGTTGATTCTATTATTTTATCATTTTGCAGAATCTGCAGCACAGGATTTTTAGTTATATCAAGATTTTTGAAAGTAATTTTCAGGCTTCCGTAATCTTCACCTGTTTTTGTTGAAAATTTAATGGTATCATTTTTAGCTAAAGTAACACCGGCAGAGTCTGCAAAAGCATCTTTACTTATCAGCAAATTGAAATCAGTATTGGGCGGCCACGTATGAATAATTGTAAAGTGTGTTTTATTTGTATCGGCTGTAATGGTGTAATTGCTTACAGGTGCAAAGTTTTTATCTGCAAGAATAATTTTAGCAGTATCATAAGATTTTATCGGCCTTGTAAAATTAAGTTCAAGATTGCTTAAAAGACCTTGCTTTCCCGACTCTAAATTGCTTTGGAAACGCAGCAGTTGTTTCTCCTGTTTTTTCCGGTCTTTTGCATTTGTATTTTGAGGTTTTGCCGCTTTAGCAGTATCGACCTTTGCTGCCTGAAATGCATATAAAGTAACAGGAGTATTATTTGTGGTATTGATAGCCGAGTCGGCGAAAGCAAAGGGTTTGGTGGTATCATCGTAATGCCGGGAAAAGTCGTTTGGAATTGCGTACAAAGCAAAAGTGCCGGCTGGTAAATTGTGAAAAGTAAAATTACCTTTCCCATCGAGTTTTGCAATATACCTGGGTTTGTCTTTCGCTACCGCACTGTCAGCCAGATTGCGGTGAAGCACAACAATTAAAGTTGAATCAATTTTCCCGGTCTCTGCCAATATTACTTTTCCTGAAATTGAATCCTGGTCGAGCCTTCTTCCTGTTGAAAAAACATAAGTAAAATTTTTATTTATATTTCCTTCATTTATATCTTTCAATCCATTGCCAAAGTTGATCGAATAAGTAGTATTTGGCTCTAAAGTATCTTTTAGTTTTATATTAACTGTTCGAAAGTGGAAAGTGATATTAGGTATATTGTTAGGAACGGGTGAGACCAAAACATTTTCAAAGGCATTATCAATTTGTACAAATTCATCAAATCCTAAGGTAATGCGGTTGCCGGTAAAATTTGTTGAAGAGTCCTTTGGAGCAGAAAAAATCAAAACCGGAGGAAGACTGTCTTTTGGACCACCTCCGGGGGGAATGATATTAGCACAACCTGAACTGCTGATAATAATTAATGCACCTGAAAAAATTATAAAAAGAGAAAAATATGCAGAAGCTGTTATTTTCATTACTATTGCTGTTCTCTGCAAACTTAACAGCAATTATGTATTGCATAATTGTATTTGGATGATTTATAGGATATTTAGGAAAAAGAGAAGATATTAGAAAGATTTTGTTTCTGTAAACTATAATTCGATTTATTAACATACGGGTTAGCCACATTAATTCTATAAGATGGTATTGTGAAAACATTTTCAATAAAAAGTAAAATATGGAAAAACAAGCATACAAAGACATATTCTATTCTCTTAATATAGAAGATATACAAAATGTTTCTCAGGAAGAGATTAACAGGAATTTATCAGATGTAGAAATTGCAAATATTAAAGAATTAATTGCTTCAAAAATCAACTGGTATGATGCTATAGCAGAAGCAATCCAGGAGCGTGTTAAAATTTAAGAATTATTTTAATGTTGTTTCAAACAAAAAAGATAATAAGGTGCCTGGAAGGAATTATTGTATCTCATTAAAAAGAATTTGCTGACACGTTTTGCAAAAATGACGGCTCAATTGATTGGGATAAACTTGTTCGTTTTAATTCGACAACTATTGGAATCTAAAAAAAAATCTTGACATCGCATCTTATCCCTTTTCATTAATCCGATCTGAGTTTTCCTTAAAAATTTATTCTATCTTTCTTTTACAAACCCTCATGCACCTCTCCCAAACTCCACATCTCTTCTTCGTCGGCAGGGTCGTGTAAGGCTACAGCAAGATTATTGCTTTTTACAAAGTTGCACCATCGGCAATCCTGTTTGCCACAGCCTTTATAAAAATCTCGGTTTTGAATTTTATGCCATACATCTGTTATTTGCTGTGTTACTATTGATATATCGTCCGGGCCAATCACTACTTTTTCTTTGCGGTAAACTTTTTTATTATCCGGCTCTATGAAATCAAACTCGGTACTTACCACTTTCCAGTCTTTATTTTCAAGATTGTCTACCAGTATTTTGTAAAATACAGCCTGGCGCCAGTAGCTGCCGCCTTCAGGCTCTTTACTGCCAGGCCCTTTTAATTTTGGAAGCGCTTTTTCTATATCGCCGGTTTTATAATCAACAACATTTACTGATTTTCCATCAAATTCCAGTTTATCAAGTTTGCCTTTTAGCGGCACACCATTTACCACTACATTTTTTATGTTACGTTCTGCAGCTACTATTTTATTGAAGGTGTTTATATAATTATCGTAATAATTTCCTAAAACCTCGTATCCATATTCCATCCGCCTGTCAAATTGTTCTTTTGTAAACGACTCCCGATGCCGGTGCATATACCAGTTAAAATCGCTGATAAACTCCTGCCGGGCAGGAAAAGTATTACTGTTCGACTGCATCTTCTCAAACAATAATTGTAGTGCATGATGAATTGCAGAGCCAAATTCTGTAGATTCAGATTTGCCTGAAGGAACGCGCACAAGATTATTAAAATAAAATTCAAGCGGGCATTTCATGTAATTATTTAGTGCCGTTACGTTCATTACAAACCTGTCGAGAAGCGCACCGATAAAATCTTCTTCTATTTTTTCGATTTCCGGTTTCAACTCTTCATTAAACTGTAATGCTGCAAACTCTGCCTGAATGTTTTCATCTATGTATATCTTTTCTGCAGGCAGTAAATGCTTTTCAAGAATTTCTGCTATAAACATTGACGGCTCTAAAGTTCTGCCATCATTTTTATAATGACTGAATGAGATAAACAAGTGCCTTTGTGCCCTCGTAAGCGCTACGTAAAACAGGCGACGAAGCTCTTCTTCTTCCTTGCTTTTTGAAACCGATGCAAACATAGTATCGGGAAAAGAATAACCACCTCCCGGCTTACGCTTTTTTTCCCAGTTACTTGCGTTTGCTCCGGCAATAAATACATATTCATATTCCAGGCCTTTGGAGCCATGAGCAGTCAGCAGATTTATTCCTTTATCACTTCCGGTTACCTGTACAAGCGGAATGCTTAAACCTTCTTTTTGCATCAGGTCAAAAATGTTTACCAGTTCCTGCAGCGTAAGCAATGGATTGCGTCGTGTTTCTTCTTTTATAAAATCAAACAGTGCTGTCAGTACCTGCATCAGCCACAGCTTTTCATCGCTTTTCATTACAAAGCTTAAAATACCTGCTTCACGTATTATTTTTTCTGTAAGTGTCTGAAGTGTGACATTTGGTGCGGCAGCAATAAGTTTTTCAATAATAGTACCTGCCTTTTTCAAACTGTCAGTCGGCCCATTTTGAAATAACTGTCCTGAAGACTTAGTAGTTTTTTCAGATAATAATCTTCTAAGCGAAGTTTTTTCTCCTGTAAATTTTTTCTCCGCAACTTCTACCGACAGTTTTGCTATTTCCATTGAAGGAATTTCAAGAAAATCGAAATGCAGAATTTCAAACAACATTTCATCTCCGCCATAAGGAATATCGTGCTCTGCAGCCAGGTAATTAAGCAAAAGCACAATTTTTTTCCCGAGCGGAATTTCAAGAATATTCATCTTACGCTTGCTATAGACAGGTATGTTGCGAAGTTTGAAGTACTGCGCCAGTTCTTCACCATATTTATTTTCTTTGAAGATAATGCTGATATCTTTTGGCGAAATACCTTGTTTTAACAAGTCTTCTATTTGCATCGTAATGTGTATCATTTCCTGCCGCTGAGTTTCGTATTCCCTTATTTTGGGGCAGCATTCAGTATCGGCAATACTTTTCCACTTATCATTGCAGCAAATAAGCTCTTTGCTTAAACCTTCCATTTGCGAAATCAGCCTTTCCAGGTTTCTGTCAATTAAAGATTTCGATACATTTAGAATGGGCTGTACAGAGCGATAATTATTGGTAAGCACAACAGTAAGCAAATCTTTTTTATAGCTTTCTGCAAAAGCGAGCATGTTCTCAACGTTCGCCCCCTGGAACCGGTAAATGCTCTGGTCATCATCCCCGACAACGAAAACATTTGGCTTGTCCCAATAGCTGATAAGCAATTGCACAAGTTTGTTTTGCGTGCCGCTGGTATCCTGGTATTCGTCTACAAGAATGTATAAAAACTGCTCCTGGTAGCGGGAAAGTAAGGCAGGATTCTCCTCAAAAGCTTTAATCACCCAGTTAATCATGTCGTCAAAATCGTAACGGTTGCGGCTTCTCATCAATTGCTGAAAACGTTCAAATTCATTTACAGCGGCACGAAGCTTTTCCACTTTTTCGGTTGCTTCTGCTATCTTATCTGTGCGAATGTCTCCTTTTTTAAAACTGCCTGTCGCACGTTTGCACACAAATTCATCCCTGGCAGGCAGGCTGTTTATATACTCATCTATTTTAGCATTGATAAATTCCGGCGACCAGCCTTCACGTTTCATTGCACTAAAAAGTGACTGTAGATTACTGATCTCATAATATACATCACCCCTGTACCTTTTTAAAGGATGGTTTTTTGGTAAGGTATCAATAAGTTTTTTATATAGTTCAATCTTCTCCAGTTCTGAAACAGGATCCATAGAGTTCTTTTCAAACAGCGAAAGATTTTCCTGGATAATATCGTTGCAAAAAGCATGAAAAGTATAAATATTTACTTTATACGCATCGGGACCAATGAAGCTTAAGACGCGCTTGCGCATAGCCACTACGCCGGCATCGGTATAAGTAAGGCAAAGTATATTATCGGGGCTGGTATCTGTATCTAATAAAATCTTACCGATACGGGCACTTAAAATTTGAGTTTTGCCCGTTCCCGGTCCGGCTATTACCATTACGGGCCCGTCTATGTTATCAACAGCCTGTTTTTGCTGCGTATTGAGACCTTTATATATCTCATTGTATTTTTCGGCGTAGATTTTTCTTTCAGACATAAAAGCAAAGCTACCATTATTACTAAAAATTTTATCAAAAACTTACTTATTTTCTTATATTACCAATATTACTTTGTATAAACATGCCTGTCTCATCTTTTTCGGCTGAAAGCCTAAACCAAAATTCGGATTGCGAAAAAGGATTTATATGTAGAAAGAGTAGTTTTTCCGGCGGATCCAGCAAACACGATGTACTTGATGAAACAGTTTTAAAATATGATTTTAACTAAGTAGGTTAAGATAGAGAAAAGCATTTGCCTGCTTAAGTATTCCTGAAACTGTAAATTATTATTCAGCCCGCTCCTTTCGTTTTATTATTACTTTAAAAAATTTTTTCTCTCTTCTCAGCCTTAAAAAAATTTAATTCTCTAAAAATTTTTTTTTGTTAAAAAACTTATAACTTAGCCGTGTTATTGACATTTATAACAGTATTCTAACTAAACTTACTTGCCATGAAAGTAGTCTTTACGCCATTTAAGGATGTAAATACAAGAATTCGTTTTTATTCTTTTCATTTATCTTTTATTTTTTTCTTCTTAATTATTTCTTCTGCATTATTCGCTCAGCAAAGGATTACGGGGAAAGTTGCCGCTGGTGATACTGCTTTGCAGGGGGCAACAGTTTCTGTAAAAGGGACTACGACATCGACGCAAACAGATGCAAATGGTCGGTTTACAATTAATGCTTCTCCCAATGCAACTTTAGTCATTTCTTCTGTTGGTTATTCTCCCCAGGAGGTGCCGGTAGGCAGTAAATCGTCTATAAACGTAAAATTAACCGGCTCGGTTCAACAGTTAAATGAGGTAGTGGTTGTAGGTTACGGTGTACAGAAAAAAGTGACCGTTACGGGTGCTGTTGCTACAGTGAAAGGCGCGGACTTACAAAAATCTCCTGCGGTTAACCTTTCTAACTCGATAGCAGGTCGCTTACCCGGTGTTATTGCTACAAACAGCAGTGGTGAACCTGGTTATGATGGTTCTGCTATTCATATCCGCGGCGTTAATTCTTTAGGAAATAACGACGCGCTGGTTGTTATTGATGGTGTGCCGGCAAGAGCTGGTGGTTTGGACCGTTTAAATCCGGCAGACATAGAAAGTATGTCTGTGTTAAAAGATGCCTCCGCCGCCATCTATGGTGCTCGTGCGGCAAATGGTGTAATACTTATTACTACCAGACATGGTAAATTAGGAAAGCCACAATTGTCTTACAGTTACAATCAGGGATGGGGGCGCCCCACTATTATACCTAAAGTCTTAAATGCTGTAGATTATGCTACCATGGCAAATGAGATAGAGGTATATAAATTAGATCCATCCAAATGGGCAGATGCAGCAGCAGCATTTAAGTCAACTGGAACTTATACTGATGCAAACGGTAATAAAGCAACCGCCCCTTTTCAGCCTGCTGACATAAAAAAATATGCCGATGGTTCTGATCCGTGGGGGCACCCTAATACAAACTGGTTTGATGCTACATTAAAAAATTGGTCTCCTCAGTCTAGACACAATTTGCAGTTGTCAGGTGGATCTGAAAATATTAAGTACCTCGCTTCTTTAGGTTATGAGAACCAGGATGCATATTATAAGAATTCAGCTACCGGTTATAAGCAATATGATATGCGAGTAAACGTTGATGCGAGAGTAAACAAATATATTACCACTACAATAGGTATAACTGCCCGGCAGGAAAACCGTTTCTTTCCTACAAAAAGCGCTGGTTCTATTTTCAGAATGTTGATGCGCGGCTACCCTTATAAACCTGCTTACTGGCCTAATGATTTACCAGGCCCTGATATTGAAAACGGTGAACAACCAGTTGTAATTACAACTAATCAAACCGGTTACGATAAGGATACTCGTTATTATTATCAGTCTAATGGCAAACTTGATATTTCTATTCCCGGTATTCAGGGATTGAAATTAACAGGTAATGTAGCATTAGACAAATATGTACGAATGGGTAAAACTTGGACTAAGCCCTGGTATATTTATAGCTGGGATTACAGCACCTATCAAGCTGACGGTGTAACACCTGCGCTGACCAGGGTACAGAAAGGACCAACTACTCAGCCTACACTCAATCAATATACTGAGGATCAGTTAAATGTATTGTTAGAAGGTATATTGTCTTATGATCACAAATTTGGTGATCACTCGGTAACATTTTTAGCAGGTATAACAAAAGAAAAATCTAATTCTAATTTTTTTAATGCATTCCGCCAGTACTTTCCCTCTACAGCAATAGATCAACTAAATGCTGGTGGTCAGGTTGATCAGAAGTCCGGAGGCAGCGCATGGGAACGTGCCCGTTTGAACTATTTCGGACGTGTCGGATACAATTACCAAGAAAAATATATAGCCGAATTTTTATGGCGTTATGATGGTTCTTATAATTTCCCCGATGCAAAACGATTTGGATTCTTCCCTGGCATTACTGCCGGATGGAGAATTTCGGAAGAGAATTTTTTTAAAGACAATATAAGGGTTTTCAACTCTTTAAAATTACGTGGCTCATGGGGAAAGTTGGGTAACGATGCTGTGTATGTTAATAATAATTTAGTGGAATATAGTTATCTTCCAACGTATGCTGCAACAGGTAGTGGTTATGTTATAAATAATCAGGTTGCCTCTGCATATCACGAAAATGGCATTCCAAATCCCGACATTACATGGGAAGTAGCCAATAACTACGATTTAGGATTGGAAGGTGTTCTTCTGAATAATAAAGTTAATTTTGAGCTGGATTATTTTCAAAATCGTCGTTCAAGCATTTTGTGGTTTAGAAATGCTTCTATACCACAATCAGCCGGGCTTACACTTCCGGCAGAAAATATTGGCAGGGTTGCCAACAAAGGCTGGGAATTTAAAGTTGGATACAATGGTAAAGCAGGTGATGTGACATATAATGTAAGCGTTAATGGTGGTTATTCAAAAAACAAAATTTTATTTTGGGATGAAACACCAGGCAGACCTGCTTATCAATTATCAACGGGTCATCCAATACCTACTAATATACAGGCTCCTGATGATATGCTTTTATACCAGTATGACGGTGTGTTTAAAGATCAAAAAGATGTAGATGCCAACACATTAGATTACACAGGTGTAGGAGGTGCAGGCAAACTTTTTCCTGGCAGCATGAAATTTAAAGATGTAAACGGGGATGGTAAAATAGATGCTAACGACAGGGTAAGATCAGATAAGACTAATCTGCCTACTTTTCAAGGTGGTGTCGTTATAGGAGTTCAGTACAAGAACTTTGATTTATCTATCCTATTTCAAGCTGCTACCGGTGGAGAAGTTTTCTTACAGACAGAATCGGGGACTATAGGAAATTACCTGCAATATACTTTTGATCATCGCTGGACGATAGATAACCCTAGCTCTGTTGACCCCCGAACTGTAGATAGAAACAACCAGTACTTTTCTAACAGAAACACATATTACATGATGAATACGAATTATGTTCGTCTTAAGAATTTCGAGATTGGTTATTCTCTTCCACAAGGTATCGGAAAGAAAGTCGGAATTAATAATTTAAGAATTTATGCAAATGGGCTTAACCTGTTTACATGGGCTAAACAAGACATTTTTGACCCTGAATCAACCAACAGCAGTCTTCAATATTATCCTCAGGCAAAAATTATTAATACAGGTGTAACAGTAACCTTTTAAATTACTAAAAATGAATAAAATAATAAGAAATATAGTATTAATTATAGCCTTAAGTGCTATGTTTAGTGCTTGTAAGAAGGATTTTTTGAATACACTACCACTAGATAAACCCCCGGCCTCCACAGTTTGGGCAGATCCTTCTTTATCTGAAGCATTTGTAACCGATATATATAATGTGTACCATGATGGTATCTTAAACCAGGAAAGTATGGATTGTATAACTGATAATGCTTTGTACAACTTTGGAAGGGCAGATATAATGGAAGGCAATATTAGTCCATCTAGTACAGGATGGGTAAATAATACTTATGAATGGGGTGAAATGTATTTTCGTATAAGGGCTACAAACCTTGCTTTGGAAAACCTTGCCTCTGCAACATTTGATTCTGCAATTGTAAATAGGTTGAAAGGGGAAAGCTACTTTTTACGTGCTCATTGCTATAACCAATTATTGCGCTATTACGGTGGTGTGCCTATCATTAAATCGTCTTATTCTCTAAACACCTCAGATTTTACCATAGCCAGGAATACGTATGCTGAATGTGTTGATGCAATTGTTAGTGATTTAGATTCTGCAACTATGTTGCTAAAGGGCAAATCTTTAGGTTTAGGCCGTGCTACAAGTGATGCCGCTATGGCGCTTAAATCACGTGTATTATTATATGCGGCAAGTGATCTGCATGATATGCTAACTGCAAAATCAAAGTCTGCATTACTTAATGGATTTTCTAATCCTGAGTTACTCGGATATGTAAGTGGTGATCAAAAAGAACGCTGGCAAAAAGCCCGTGATGCTGCTCAGGCTGTTATAGATTTAGGTACTTATGGCTATAAGCTTGATTTAGCTGCACCGGCTACAAAAGATGAAGCCATTGCCAACTATAAGGATGTTTATTTATCAAGAAATGGAGGTGAGAAGGAATCTATACTTTCAAAATATTATGTAAATGCTTCGACTGATGATTGGGGCTCCTGGTATCCAAGGAATAATACAACCAACGGCTATCATGGATGGACATCAAGTGAACCCACTCAAAACTTGGTAGATAATTATGAAATGATGGATGGAACTAAGTTTGACTGGAGTAAACCTGAACAGGCCGCAGATCCGTACGTAAACAGAGATCCAAGATTTTATGCGTCAATACTGTATGATGGCACTCCCTGGAAACCCCGTACTACCGATGGAGCAGGTGTAGATCCATATGGTGAAATTCAATTTGGAACATACGAAGTAGGTACCGCCGGTTCAGCGACAACATACTTTGGCCTCGATACAAGAAACAGTTCTATCGAAAACTGGAATGGTACCCGTACAGGATATTCCATCCGCAAGTTTACTAATGACAACATGTCGTTGGTAGATATGAATAACAGGCAACAGGTGCCTTCAATCCAGATCAGATATACTGAAGTTGTATTTAACTTAATAGAAGCCAGCCTTGAATTGGGGGATGAAGCAACAGCAAAAACGTGGCTTAATAAAATACGTTTTCGTTCCGGTATGCCTGCTGTTACAGAGACGGGACCAGCTTTAGTTGCTCGTTATCAAAATGAACGAAATATTGAAATGTTATTCGAAGAACAGCGTTTTTATGATGCCCGTCGTTGGATGCTAGCGCCGCAGACATTGGGTCAAAAGGTGAGGATTATGACGATTACCGGTAAGCTTAAACCAGGAAAAACAGTTACTACTTACAGGTATAGTACGGATAACTATGACTATACATATAGAGTTCAAAATATTGAATCCGGTGTAGAAAACCGTTCATGGGATGACAAATTGTATTTCCCTCCTATTAAACTTGATGAAATGAATAAGAACAAAAAGCTTATTCAAAATCCCGGGTATTAATAAAAGAACTATTTTAATTAACAAAAATCTATGCAGCAACTACTGCATAGATTTTTTAATTTTAGCACTGATTTTAAATTCTTATACGTTGTCCCTGATTAAAATAAATTCCACCTGCTTTCTTTTTTTAATTGTCATCCTGTTTTCAAATTGCAAAAATTCTTCTGAAACAGAACAAACTGCTGATACAGCAAATCGTGTGTTTACATTATTACCTTCTTCTCAAACTCATGTTGATTTCACCAACTCTCTGTCTGAGGGGCTTAATACGAATGTTTTAATTTATGAATATTTCTATAACGGCGGCGGAGTTGCTATTGGTGATGTAAATGGAGATGGACTTGAAGATATCTACTTTACAGGCAATATGACAGACAATAAGCTTTATCTTAACAAAGGCAAAATGCAGTTTAAGGATATAACAAACGAAGCAGGTGTGGCAGGAAGACCAGGGCCATGGAAAACGGGGGTTACAATGGTTGACATAAACGGAGACGGTAAACTTGATTTCTTTGTAAGCTACTCCGGAAAGCTGAAAGGTGAAAAAAGGGTGAAACAATTATTTATTAACGAGGGAAACGATGAAAAGGGCATACCTCATTTTAGTGACCAGGCTTACCAATATGGCTTAGCCGATTCTTCTTATTCTACCCAGGCCATCTTCTTTGATTATGATAACGACGCTGATCTTGATCTATTGCTGTTGAACCATAGTATTATAAAGCGCACAATTCTGGATGAGGCAACTATTCAAAAACTTTTACCGGAAAACGATCATGCAAGCGGATTAAAACTTTTTAGAAACGATAAGGGCCATTTTAGCGAGGTTACGGCACAATCAGGGATAAGAAGCACGGTTTTGTCTCATGGCCTTGGAGTAGCAGTGGCCGATGTAAACCAGGACGGGGCACCAGACATTTATATATCGAATGATTATCTCGAACCCGACTTTTTATACATAAATAATAAAAACGGGACTTTTAGCGACAAATTGCAAACCTCCCTGGGGCATACTTCATTTTTTTCAATGGGTAATGATGTTTCTGACATCAATAATGATGCTCTGCCGGATATTTTTACACTCGACATGTTACCGGAAAGTAATCACCGGCAAAAGTTGTTATTTGCTCCTGACAACTATGAAAAAATTGAAGTAAATATCCGTTCAGGATTCTATTATCAATTTATGAGCAATATGCTTCATATAAACAATGGTAATGGTACTTTTAGTGAAATAGCGCAGTTAGCAGGAATCTCAAACACCGATTGGAGCTGGACACCTTTATTTGCCGATTATGACAATGATGGCTGGAAAGATTTATATGTAACAAATGGGTATACCCGTGATTATACCAACATGGATTTTATGAAGTACATGAGTGATTTTTTGCAGGATAGAAGCGTGATGCGAAAAGATTTGTTGGAGCTTGTTCAAAAGATGCCTGCCTCAAATGTGGTTAATTATATATTTAAGAATAATGGAAATCTTACATTCACCAATATGAACGGCCCATGGGGAATAAACGCTCCATCCAATAGTAATGGCGCCGCTTACGCAGACCTCGACAACGACGGAGACCTCGATCTTGTAGTTAATAATATTAACCAACCTGCCTTTATTTACGAAAACGAAGCGGATAAACAAATCAGAAACCATTTTTTAGAAATAAAGCTTGAGGGCTCAGGCTTAAATTCACAGGGTCTTGGTGCTAAAATAACTATATATGCCAATGATAAAAAACAATATCTTGATCAAAATCCTACCAGGGGCTTTCAGTCCTCTGTATCACCTATTCTTCATTTTGGATTAGGTGCTGATAAAAATATTGACTCCTTACTGATTGTCTGGCAATCAGGAAAGCAGCAAAAGCTGGTTAACGTGAAAGGAGATCAGATATTATCGCTGCAGGAAAAAAATGCCGTATCAACATACCAATTGCCAAAACAGGCGATACCGGTGTTTCATGAAACAGCATCGCCAATTGCTTACCGTTATCAAAGCAATACTATTAACGATTTTAAAAGACAACCCCTGCTTATAAACCCGCTGTCTTTTTCAGGCCCATGCCTGGTTAAAGGAGATGTAAATGGCGACGGGCTGGAAGATATATATGCAGGAGGCGGATCAGGACAGGCCGGGGCAATTTATATACAATCTAAAAATGGTAAATTTGAAAAGCGAAATGAAATCTCTTTAGAATCTGATAAGTTATGTGAAGATGCAGATGCAGTATTTTTTGATGCAAATGGCGATGGTTTTAATGATCTGTATGTTGTAAGCGGAGGCTATCATAATTATTTGCCTGATGATGTTTTGTTGCAAGATCGTTTGTACATAAATGATGGTAAGGGAAATTTAATAAAATCAACAGATGCACTGCCCCAAATGCATATAAGCAAAAGTTGTGTTCGCATAGCAGATATAAATGAAGATGGCCATCCCGATCTGTTTGTAGGCGGAAGAGTTATACCTGGGCGTTATCCTGAAATTCCTCAAAGTTATCTGCTTATTAATGATGGTAAAGGTCATTTTTCCGATGAAACTAAAGTGATAGCGCCTTTATTACAAAAAGCAGGAATGGTAACCGATGCAGCCTGGATAGATTTGAATGGCGATAAAAAACAAGATCTTGTAATAGTGGGTGAATGGATGCCCGTAACAGTATTAATTAATATTAAGGGAAAGTTGCAAAACAAAACAAGTGAATATTTCGAAAAACAATACTCCGGCTGGTGGAATAAATTGTTAACCGGCGACTTTAATCATGATGGGAAGCCTGATCTTATTATCGGTAACCTTGGACTGAACACTCAATGCAAAGCGAGTGACAAACAACCGGCAGAGATGTATTATAAAGACTTTGATGATAACGGCTCCGTAGACCCTATTCTTTGTTTCTATATAAAAGATACCAGTTATCCTTATGTAACCAGGGACGAACTGCTCGACCAGATGAGTAATATGCGAACCCGTTATACGGATTACAAAAGCTATGCTGATGCAACAATCAACGATATATTTACGAATGACGAACTGAAAGATGCAGGTCACCTGAAGGCAAATTTTTTAAAAACTGCTTACTTTGCCAGCAGCGCTGACGGTAAGTTTCATGAAAAGGACTTACCCTTGCAAGCTCAGTTTTCACCTGTTTATACTATTACTGCAGTCTCAAACGACAAAGATCCTTATGAAGATATTCTGCTTTGCGGCAATATAAATCATGCAAGACTACGGTTTGGAAAGTATGATGCAAATTACGGTGTCCTGCTAAAAAATGATGGCAAAGGCAATTTTAGTTATATCAACCAGCAGCAATCAGGCTTTCATTTAACAGGTGATGTAAGAAGCGTTATCAATGTCAACAACACTTTACTATTCGGGATAAATCAAAACAGCATTAAAGCTTATACAACCAAAAGGAAATAGACAATTAAAAGCGTTTTATTGATCTTTAACTTTCCCCTGAGATTAACAACTCATAATCTTCGGCGGGTATCTATATCGATACTGCCCAAAGGGAACGGAAGCTCGGCCACCGTTTCATGATGTTTCAATAATAATTTTTTAGTTCCCTCCTGCCCTTTTAATAACATTAAATCAGAAAAGAATTTTTTATTAAACAAAACAGGAACACCTATCGTGTTATTATAAGAACATGCAACAATTTTCTTTGCCGTTGCATCCCAATCCTACGCCAAGTTTTGCATCATCTTCATCGGTTGTATCGTAAGTGACCAGCATTGGTTTTTTTTGAAGCATTACCATTTGTGCTTTACGCAAAGCATCTCCTTCCAGGCAGCCGCCACTTATTGCCCCGGTAAGTTTGCCGTCTTCAGTTACCAGCATCCGCGCGCCAGGTCTGCGATATGCCAAACCCTACAGGTGAACTACAGTTGCTAAAGTGGTTTGCCTGCCTTCCTTACTGGCTTTATCGTATACTGTTATAATGTCTTTCAATTCTTTCATCTGAAATTCTTTGTACCACCTTTCATAAAGTCAGGTTATTAAAATTAATGATTTTGATATATTTTTCAATAAATATAAAAATGAAAGAAACAAAAGATTTATAAGAGATAATTGAAAAAGTAGTAATGATATTATTAACGCACACCCAATATTTCTGTAACACAAGCTAAATTGTCAAAAGGTTCAGCAAGATCATTTTGATCTTAAGGAAGAAATAGGATGCTAAAATATTTATTCGGTTTATAAAAACGTTTCAAGTTAGCGCTACATAAAAGGAGTGGGCAAATAGTATTCAAAAAAAAGTTAAAGATTTCTTACTTTATTTCCTCAAAATCTATATAATCTCCTTTCCCCGACGAAGTTTTTGATGAAGACTTGTTAAAACTTTCCTCCTTAGCAGAAGATGAATGACCCGAAGATTGATAGTCATTCATGTTGTCATCCATTTCTTTTATTTTAGACCGGGTGTTTTTTGTTGCCATTATTACAGGTATTACAACCCGCATAATAATGGTGAGTAAAAAATAAAATAGTATGAAATAAAATAATAATCTTACAAACATAATTTAACGAAGGTAGTATGTAACAAGATTGCTTATAGGATAAAAACAAAATGTTTTAATTTTTTTTACAAAAGCTTAACTGAAAAAATTTAAATAACCGACTATAATTTAGCGTTTGGATTTGGATTATATATATTCTTATTCTTACATTTGCATCGGATATAAAACTACGAAGGGAACGGTTACCGTTCCCTTCTCTTATTTAACATGGCTAACGAGACAGTTATACCGGAGATAGAAGGATTAATTAATAACCTTCTTGCATCAGAACCGGGGGATTTTTTGGTTTCAATTAAAATAAAACCTACTAATAATATTAAAATCTTTATCGACAGCGATGGAGGGATGTCTATTGAAAAGTGTGTAAAATACAATCGCAGGTTATATGCACAAATAGAAGAAAAAGCAATATTTCCAGATGGGAACTTTTCATTGGAAATTTCTTCACCGGGGGTAGACGAGCCATTAAAGATGCACCGTCAGTACGTTAAAAATAAGGGCCGCAACGTGCTTATTACATTTAACGATGCCGGAGAAAAAGAAGGAAAACTCGTAGAAGTTACAGAGACAGATATTATTATAGAGCAGAAAACGGGAAAAGGCAAAAAGGCTGAAACGCATCAATTTGTTATTCCTTTTAATAATATAAAGTCAACAACTGTTCAAATACAATTTTAAATAACACTTCCCTGAAAAAAGAATGTGAATTAAAATTTGGGATTTTAATTTTTTGAATCTAAAGAAAATTTATGGCAAGTATTAACTTAATAGAAGCATTCCAGGAATTCAAGGATGCCGAAAGCATTGATCGTCCTACACTTATGAAAGTGGTGGAGGATGTGTTTAAAACGCTGCTGCGAAAAAAATACACGAGCGATGAAAATTTTGACGTGATAGTAAACGCCGAAAAGGGTGACCTTGAAATTATTCGCCGCAGAATGATCGTGGAAAACGGAGAGGTAATGGATCCCCTGGCCGAGATTGCTTATAGTGATGCAATTAAAATTGAACCTGACTTTGAAGTAGGTGAAGAATTATACCAGGAAGTAAATATTTACGACTTTGGCCGCCGTGCCATTTTGGCTGCAAAGCAGACATTGGCAAGTCGCATTAATGATTTGAAAAAAAATGTACTTGTTAAAAAATACAGCGAACGCGTTGGAGAAATAATAAGCGCTGAAGTGTACCAGGTATGGAAAAAAGAAGTATTATTATTGGATGAAGAGGGAAGCGAACTGATTTTGCCGAAATCTGAACAAATTCCAAGCGATTTTTTCAAAAAAGGTGAAAGCATACGTGCTGTAGTAGAAAGGGTAGATTTAAAAAATAACACACCGGTAATTATACTTAGCCGTACAAGTCCGAAATTCCTTGCTAAATTGCTCGAAATTGAAGTTCCTGAAATTTTCGATGGCCTGATTGTTGTTCGAAAAATTGTGAGAGATCCGGGAGAAAGAGCAAAAGTAGCCGTAGAAAGTTTCGACGACCGTATAGATCCTGTAGGAGCTTGTGTTGGTATGAAAGGCAGCCGCATCCATGGCATAGTCCGTGAGTTGAAAAATGAAAATATTGACGTTATTAACTGGACAAATAATATAAATCTTTTAATACAGCGATCTCTTACCCCCGCTAAGATTACCAATATGGATATTGATCAGGAAACCAAGCACGCAAGTGTTTACCTCAAGCCTGACCAGGTTTCATTGGCTATTGGCCGCCGTGGCGTAAATATTAAACTGGCTTGCGAACTTACAGGTTTCGAAATAGACGTTTACCGTGATAATGAAGGAGAAGTGGATGAGTTTGACATCGACCTTGAAGAATTCAGTGATGAAATAGAGCCATGGATAATAGATGAGCTAAAACGAATCGGTTGCGATACAGCACGCAGCGTTCTGAACCTTACAGCAGAAGAACTGGAGCGCCGCACTGATCTTGAAAAAGAAACAATAGTGGAAATACGAAGTATATTGAAAAATGAGTTTGAAAAAGAATAGGCGCGTTTAGCTATTTTTGATACCGGTACGTGAAACTATTATTATCAGTTCCGGTAGTTCGAAAGATTAGCAATTAACAACCTTTGTCAGACTTATTTCTAAATAAATAAGTTGTTTTGCCAAATAAGGAAAAGGGAACACCTTAAAAAATTTAAAATACTTTATTTAACAGCTTTATAATAAAATTTAATCTTTAAAGGTTACATTTACTCTCTTTGACGAATAAAGTTTTTAGTGTATAAACAGAATTTCTGTATATGACAGAAATCAGAATATAAGTGAAATCCATAACAAGAAAAGCCCTATAAAAAATATAGCTTTTGGACGAAACTCAGGATTACTTTCCGGCAGCATTCAAGCAATGAAGCCTATCGACAAATAAAATAACTGAATGTTAGAACTTAAATTACCGAGATTATTAGCAGCTGCCAAAGAGTTTAACGTTGGTCAGGATACCATTGTAGATTTTTTGGTTGGCAAGGGTTTTAACCGCGACGACCTGAAACCTACTGCAAAGTTGAGCGAAGACATGTACCGCTCTCTTCAGCACCAGTTTCAGGGCGACAAAGTAGCAAAAAATAAGGCCGACCTGGTTGAGATTCCAAAGGGAGTTCAGCAGGAAGGTCGTAAGAAACGTGACGAAGAAGAGATCGTTTTTAATAAAAAAGATATACCAAAACCTGCAGCTGCCGCTCCTCCTCAGCCGGTACCAGAACCGGTAGCGGAAGCAAAAATACACGAACCGGTTGCAGAGCTGCAGCAGCAACAAGTAACTGAGGTGCAGCCTGAGCCAAAATTTCAGGACAAACCGGAAGCTCAAATTCAGCCTGAAGCAGTTGAGGAGCAACCTCACCCAACCGCTGCAGAAGAAACACCTGCTGCTGCGATACAGGATACTCCTGCTATTTCTCCGGAAGCAAACACCACAGAATCTGCTGTTGCAGGCGTTTCCGTGCCTTCTTTTCCTGCCGGAGAAAATACGATTGCCCCTCAACCCGGGCAATCGCAGGAAAATCAACCTGCCTTAATAAAAATTGATGCTCCGGAAATTGAAGGACCAAAAGTTATTGCAAAAATTGATCTTTCTGCAATAGACTCTTCTACCCGTCCTAAAAAAGGGGTAAAAAAACCTGTGGACCAGAAAAGGGATGTATCAGCACCCGTTTCAAAAGAGCAACCTGTACGCGAGCCGGCAAGGCAATCACATCCCGCTGCCCCGTTTGTGAGATTGCAGCCGCAGCCGCAGCCGCAGCCACCACAGGTACAGCCTCAACCGTCAATTCAACCCCAGCCTCCGTATATAGCTCCGGCTGCATCCTTTGAGACTGCTTCTCCCTTATTATCAAATATAAAAGCTGATAAAATTGAGGGGCCAAAAATTTTAGGTAAAATTCAATTGCCGGTTGAAACTGATACACGTCCAAAACAAGGTATTCAGGAAAAACGTAAACGTAAACGCATACCGGTAGATCGCAAGGGTGCAGAACAGCCAAACCGGGATGGAAATCAGCAACACCGTCAGGCAGCACCCGGACAATTTCAGGGACAGCCAGCGGTAGCCGGAACAGGGCCAAATAATCGCTTTGGTCCCAGGTCTTCAGAACTGCCCGGAGCACAACCACGTACCCAGAGTGGCGGAAACGGACAAGGTGGTTTCAACCGTACCGGAGGAAACCAGGGCGGAGGATTTAATCGTGCCGGCCAGTCAGCGGCATCAGGCCAGGGAAATCGCCCGGTACCGCCATCCCAAAATGGAGCAGCAGCTAACCGATTTGGACCTCGATCTGCTGAAAAGCGCAGAGATGATAAAGAGATAGACCAAAAAGAAATTCAGGATAAAATTCGTGAAACACAGGCTAAACTTGCAGGGGGATCAGGCCGTGGTAAAAGCCTTAAGGCAAAATATCGCAAGGCAAAAAGAGATGGCGTAGCAGACCATACAGGTCATGAAGGAGAAGATAACAAGTTATTGGTAACTGAATTTATCAGTGTAAGCGAATTAGCTAACCTGATGGACGTAAGTTTTGCCGAAGTAATTGGAAAGTGCATGGGTCTGGGTATTATGGTGTCTATAAATCAACGTCTGGATGCAGAAGTAATAGAACTGGTAGCAGGTGAGTTTGGTTTCGATGTTGAGTTTATAGATATGGAAGCACAGGCAGAAATGGAAGAGGAAGAGGACGAGGACGATGATGAAAATCTGCAGGAAAGGGCTCCGATCGTTACTATCATGGGCCACGTTGACCATGGTAAAACTTCATTGCTCGACTATATCCGTAACGCAAATGTAGTAGGCGGAGAGGCCGGAGGTATTACACAGCATATTGGAGCGTACGAGGTAAAAACCGCTGCAGGTAAAAAGATAACATTTTTAGATACCCCGGGTCATGAAGCATTTACCGCCATGCGTGCAAGAGGTGCGAAAGTGACTGATATATCTGTAATAGTTATTGCTGCCGATGATGCGGTGATGCCTCAGACAAGGGAGGCGATCAGTCACTCTCAGGCTGCAAATGTTCCGATGATTTTTGCCATCAACAAGATTGATAAAGAAGGAGCAAATCCTCAAAAAATATATGAGCAGCTTTCAGCTATGAATATTCTTGTAGAAGATTGGGGTGGTAAATATCAAAGCCAGGAAATAAGTGCAAAAAAAGGTTTAAACGTAGATGTTTTGCTAGAAAAAATTCTGCTTGAATCTGAGATACTTGATCTTAAAGCCAATCCTGACCGTGAAGCGAGCGGAACCATTGTAGAAGCTTCTCTCGATAAAGGACGTGGATACGTAGCCACCTTACTGGTTCAAAACGGAACCTTGAACCAGGGTGATATAATGGTGAGCGGACAATATTTTGGTAAGATTAAAGCAATGTTCAATGAGCGAAACCAGAGATTGACAGAAGCTCCGCCATCTACTCCTGTACTTGTTCTTGGTTTGAACGGTGCGCCACAGGCAGGTGAAAAATTCCGCGTTTACCAGGATGAAGCTGAAGCAAAAGATATTGCTACAAAACGATCCCAGATTTTGCGCGAGCAAGGTTTACGTGCACGAAAACACATCACGCTTGACGAGATTGGCCGTCGGCTTGCACTTGGCAATTTCAAAGAACTGAACCTTATTATTAAAGGTGACGTAGATGGATCTGTAGAAGCATTGAGTGATTCACTGCAAAAACTTTCTTCAGAAGAAATTGCTGTCAGAGTGGTTCACAAAGGTGTCGGACAAATATCTGAAAGTGATGTAAACCTTGCTACAGCCTCAGACGCTATTTTAATAGGTTTTAATGTGCGGCCATCAACCCAGGCTGCAAGGGTAGCAGAAAATGAAGGGGTTGAAATTAAATTGTATTCTATCATTTACACAGCTATAGATGAACTTAAGAGTGCGATGGAAGGCATGCTTGAACCTAAATACCAGGAAAAAATTACTGCAAACGTAGAGGTAAAAGAAGTGTATAAATTTGATAAAGCCACAGTTGCAGGATGTTTAGTACTGGAAGGGAAAATATTTAGAAATTCAAAAGTACGCATCATCCGTGATGGTATAGTTGAGTATCCGAAAGGCGAAGGAGCAAGTGCAGAATTAGGCTCACTTAAACGGTTTAAAGATGATGTAAAAGAAGTGGCAAACAACATGGAGTGTGGTATCACGATAAAGAATTATAATGATTTGAGGGTAGGCGATATAATTGAAGCCTTTGAAGAAGAAGAAGTTAAGAGAACCTTATAATATTAATTTTAATTTTTGTAAAAGCACTGAAGTTATTTCGGTGCTTTTTTTATGCTCTTTTTTTATGCCCGGGAAATAAGTTGCAGCAATCCGGCATATTAGTACTTATGCTTTCTATAATTCTTTAAAAAAAATGTAGCCAAAAGGATAACAGTTTTTTTTCGTGCTTTCTCCATAAATAAAATATTCTCTGCTTTTGATGGTTAAATTTCAACCGCTATCACACTGCTTAGTGTTTAAATATAATCAAGGGAATACTTAGAAATCCGCTTTTATTAATAATCAAAATAAGGACCCCACTTCAATTATTGCCTCCAATTGCTTTTCCAATGTAAAAGCAATTTTCAATAAAAAACTTCGAACTATTAATACTTTTTTTATTGCAATTACGTTATAACAGGAGGTACTCTTTATAAAACCTACATATTATCAGAACCTAATTTATAAATACACATTTTTTATCAGGAGCTGAAGGAAAACTGTCAAAATGTATAGCAAAGTGTAAACCTCTTTGACTTTGTTGAAAAAAAAATCTCGCAATACGTTCATGAGGCAGCTCTACCATCTGTTGTGTTTTCTTTTACTTGTCTCTTTGAAAAATGAATTGAAAGCACAAACACCTATCATCACTGTTAACCTTTCTGCCAATCCGGATACTATATGGTCTGTTACTAATATATCACGAAATGGACTTCTTTGCGGCGCAACTGGTTCAAAAGAGTGTATTAAGTTTGATATTACGGTTAGTCCTCAAACTGCCCAAATCGGATTTAATGTTTTGAATCCCGCTCCTCCGGGCGGTGCTACTTATCAGCTTAATTGCGGAACTCCTACTTCATTAGGAACCCGGCTTTGTGTTTCTGGCTTAACTACTTTCTCTATTACCTTCTGTAAATCCGGTAATGATCAACCTACGTATACTATTTCTGCAGGCCGTGGGTATTCTACCTCCGGTAATATTGCATTGAGAGCTGACGGAAGTTGTGCAGGTCTGATGAATGTGCAGGGACTACAGAAACCATCAATAATCTGGACGTCTATATATCCGGGCGCTCAAGGTGCATACAACTCCTACCTTAGTTGTACTTCAGGCTGTGACACTACAAACGTTATTCCCGCGTCTGGTGCCCCGCCTTATATTGATTACAAGGTCTGCGGAATAGTAACGGGTTGCATGTCAGGAACAGTATGCAGTACAATAAGAGTATATACTTATCCAGCTTTAAATGTTGCTATAACACCTGTAAACCCCGTAATTTGTTCAGGTGGCCCCAGTAGTGTTACATTAGCAGCAACCTCAACAGGTGGGAACCCTTCTTACACTTATAGTTGGACAGGCCCAAATGGTTTTACATCCAACCTGCAATCGCCTACTGTAAATGCGGGGGGTATATATACCGTTTCCGTTTCCGATAATACAATTTGTTCAGCTGTTATCAAAACGGTAACAGTAATTGCTTCCCCCACCCCCGCAGTTACCAGCGCAGCATCAGAAACCATCTGTAATAGTACAGCTCAAAACTATTCCATTACTTCCGATGTAAGTGGAACAACCTACAGTTGGAGCAGAGCAGCGGCAGCAGGCATCAGCAACACTGTCATAAGCGGACAAACTGCCAATCCAATAACAGAAACATCAATCAATACGACCAATGCTCCGCTCAGCGTAACTTATGTGATAACTCCAACTGCCAATGGTTGTACCGGAACTGCATTTAATTATGTGGTAACGGTAAATCCAACTCCGACTGTTACCAGTCCGGTATCTGCAACTGTTTGTAATAATGCAGTGCAGAATTATAACATCACGTCGGGAGTAAACGGAACAAGCTACTTCTGGAGCAGGACAGCGATAGCAGGCATCAGCAATGCTTCCGTCAACGGACAAACTGCCAACCCAATAACCGAGGCATTAATTAATACGACCAACGCTCCGCTCAGTGTAACTTATGTGATAACTCCTTCTGCCAATGGTTGCGCTGGAACTCCGTTTAATTATGTTGTTACTGTTAATCCAACTCCGACTGTTACCAGTCCGTCATCTGAAACTGTTTGTAATAATACAGGAAAGAATTATAACATTACTTCAGCAGTAACGGGCGCCATTTACACCTGGAGGAGGGCAGCAGCGACTGGCATCAGCAATGCAGCGG